>Ga0116229_10007992_pt1 | contig 16585 bp, 18 predicted proteins | sample S1TSphgellanicum_3_FD_87313 | JGI IMG/M metagenome (GOLD analysis project Ga0116229, IMG submission 87313) | Host-associated microbial communities from peat moss isolated from Minnesota, USA - S1T2_Fc - Sphagnum magellanicum MG | ecosystem: Host-associated > Plants > Peat moss > Unclassified...
GGGGGGGTAGGTGGGTGCCCGGGTGCGGTCTTCGGGTGAAAATACCTCCGCCTGGCACCCAACTAGTGGTTGTTTTTAGTAATTTTTGCTTTTAGCTAAAGTGGCGATAATTCATTGGAAAAAAATTGGCTATCCTCCATGGGAAAATTCAGCCAAATCTGGCTATAAGCCCCGAAATAAAGTACAACTCTTTAATCATCCTTTTACATGTTTGGCTACACAATGAAACCTACATAGACAAATATGGAAAATTTTATTTATTTATTAATTTATTTTCCCTCACTTTCTGGCGATTGAAAACCTCCAAATTCACTTTTTTCTTCGATTTATTATTGCGCATTTTGGCCATATATCGCCAGTAAAAAACGGCCATGATGATCTTTCCATGCGGTCCGTTTTTTAAGACGCCTTTATTGTATTTTCAGAGAGTGTACTTTAAGTGGGCTTTTGCGGGGAGGGGGGGGGATGGGGGTGGGGATGGATTTTGAAACTGGGCTTTAAAGCTGTGTGTCAGGCTGCTGCTGTTTATACCGCACAAATATGGTCCAAACTCCCAAATTACTGAGCAGGTCCATGCAAGGGGGTTTTTTTAATTTATTTTCCCAATCTGGTGAGGTAGGTGGACTGGGGATCAGGCACAAGAGGATTTAGCCAAATTGGGCTGAGTAATTTGTTTTTTCAAAGCTCACTATATATAGTGGCGACAGGTGCAAGAACTTGCTTGTGGTTTAAGTAAATATGGCGAATTTTAACTTTATTTCCTAAAAATATTACGAATTTGGGCCTTCCCCCCCCCCTCTCCCAAATAACGTTTTTATCTACGAGTCACAACCCTTTTTTTTTGTGTCCCCAAGGGACGAAATTTTATTGAAATTTCTTTTGAATTTTAAATTTTTTATTGAAAACTATTTAGGTGGTTTGCCTTTAATAATAAGTCTGTCCCTTACCTGAAGAGCCAATAAAGAAGACACAATCAATCTTAATCTTTAACATGCCATGGGACTTTGAAGCACTATGTGTGTAGCCATGTTTTTAAAAAAAAATTGGTGAAATTTCGCCTAATTTCGACCTGAAAAATATCATTTCAACGTATAAGCAGGTTTTTTCATGGAAAAAAAAGGCCCAAATTCGCCAAATTTTAGAAGGAAAAAAATTCCAAGTTACGAGTTAAGATTTAATTTTTTTATTGACACCTAGGAAAGGCAAACTAGGGTAAGAAGGGCTTCTCATTGCTATGCCTCAATTATCTTACACCAAATCCACCATTATGGCACATTGTTGTTTCTTACACTTGTACATGAAAAACCCTCTTGTCACCAGCCTTTTTTTCACTGGCTATTATATAAATAGCCAGAATTCTATATTACAAAGTAAAAGTGCTAAAATAAAAAATTTCTGAAAATTTCAATAGGCATAATCAGACTAAAATTTAAGAAAAATCACCAGATTTCTATATGTCATTCAAGTAGGTAGCCAAAAAATATAGAAGGATGTTTTGAAAAAGATCCTTCATATTTTGTAGCCAAATCTGGCTAAATCTTCCTGCATATCACTATCACTTTGTCTAAAACACAAAATTTGCCCCCAAAAAAACACTGATTGTCACACATTGGTGCTTCCAATCTATGCAGCAGAGGATTTCAAGGTTGGGGTAAATGAAATAACAAAACTCGGGTACTGTATACCTGATGTGTGCAATGGTAGGGTCTTGGTGTGCATGTCCGACCCCAACAATAGGGCATTTTTCTAATGCAATGATGGGGGTGATGGGAAAAGAGCGGTGCACTCAAATTGCATCAATTAGTTGTCGGGGGTCACAAATTTTCAAATACTTTTATCATATTTGCACACTATGAAAATTGAGTAAAATCAGAGAATGATGTGAGAAAAACTCCCAACTCTTGGTAAAAGCCCTTAACAAGTTGCATCTCATTTGCATGCAATATGGAAAGTACTAATTCATTAAGGCTAAAACTCCATAAAACAAATTTCAACGCTGAATTGGTGTCACTTTGGCGAAAAAAAAACTTCCAAATTTCGCCATATTTGAAACCATATGTTGCCAATATGGTTTCAAAAAATCCTGTAGCCAAATTTGACCTGTAATAAGTCAGTCCTCTTGTGAATGATCGCCAGTCCACCTTTCTCACAAAATTGAAATAATAATAATAATAATAAAAATAAAATAAAAATCAATTTACTATTATGCTTCAAAAGAAAAGAAAGAAAAAGAGAAGAAAATTATCCCTACTTAAGTTACCTTTATTACTCTCCCTCATCCAGTCGTGACTCGATGCAACGAACGGTCAACCCGCAGAGATTAGAAAACCAATTTATTAAAAAAAACATTTACCTACCTACTGGTCATACTTACCTATCTACCTACCAGTCTTACCCACCTACTTACCTGCTGGCACGACCGGCCGGTTGTAAAAAAAGTACAACACCCGGGGAGTGAGGTAAACGTACGTTAGTAGTATGTTTGTACGGAGCGGTTTTGTCGTCAGCTGTTGATGAGTGGCAAGGTTAAAAGGAGGTAAGTTTCTACCCTTGAATTTACTTTTTACTACACGGTTTTACTTTGTGCCCTCCCCCTTTCTACCTCTCTCCCTACCTCTCTCCCCGTCCTCTCGCTCTCTCTGTTTCTCTCTCTCTCTCTCGGATCGCTCGCTCGGTCGCTCCTTGCGGTGCTTCCTACGCTCCGGCTCCCTTCGCCAATTCTCCTGCGCCATCGCCACGATCTTCCTCCACGGGAAACAGACACGAGATCGAGGGAAAAACATACGGGAGAAAGAAGAAAAGGAAGTGGAGGAGTTCAATGTTGTTGCTCTCAGGAGAACAAGGGGTGCTGAACCGTCCTATTGGGGTTGATTTGTTTGTTTGTTGTTCCTCGCTACCGACGTTGGTTTGTTAGTCGTTCGAATGTTCTGAAGAAGAAGAAGAAGAAGAAGAGGACGAGGATCGTGATGATGATGATGAGTCGTGTTTTAGCAATGGCGGAGCGGCTTGGTTTTTCTGTTTTTCTCTTCTGCAGTTTCCACAGCTCTTATCATGGTGGTGGTGATGGTCGGATCTTTTAGTCTTCCTTCGAGGGAAATTGCAGGCGCTGTTAAGGATTTGGTGTTGACGGACGTCTGGCTGGCGGCGGAAGGGATTTTTGTTATCCTTTCTGTTTTGTTTTGAGAGGAGGCAAGCGTCGGTATTTTTTTGGTTGGGACGTGTTTTTGCTTCCAGATGCCGGGCGATTTTGATTGCTTTAGGGACGAGGAGGGCGATTGTGAGCGTTCCGGTATCGATGATGAGATCATTGACGACTCACAGGACTCGGATGTACTCGAATTGAATCGGGTTGTTGATTTCAACAAGAAACCTCACAGAACAAGCGGAAGAAGTGCGGCTGCTGCTGCTGTTTCGGGAAACAGAACATCGAAGGAGAATTGCAAAGGTGAGTCACAAACCGTAACGTCTCTCTCGAACATTAGCTTTAACCTCACGTTTGCTTCTTGTTTCCAAACTCTATATTGTCGCTGGCTTGGTACCTATTTTGACTAGTGATGAGAGAGAGAGAGAGAGTCTTCTTCGTCGTCGTCGTATGCGCACTTCGTTGGGTAACTGTGTTTGTGCAAATATCGAAGAACCTTGATCTGATGAAACATGCTCCCCGGCTGCCAATGCCGCGGGTTGTTCTCAACACCCCTGCAGTAAGAACAGCCCGCGACAGACATGTGAAGACTTCGTAAGCATGTGAAGTTCTCGCCTGATCACAGGAATAGATAAAGCTTATTACTCCTGCAATCGTGCTTGGACTCAAAGTATATCAGTCTCGAGTATATAAGATCCAGCAGCCACCTTGAGAACAAAGAAAGTGCCAGATCTGTAGTTACAGAAGATCTTTCTGTCTGGTCTGGGATGGGACAGGTGAGACTATTGCGAGGTTGTTTGGCGTCATCATGCCCAAAACCGTTGCTCAAGCAGGTGAAACAAAGGCTCCTATGAAGAAGAGGAAGGCAGCTCAGGAGAGTTTTGAAGAGCAGAGCTCAAGGAAAGCTTCACACACATACAGGGATGTCCCTAATGTAAGCAAAAGCTACAAAATCCATCATGCTTCGCTCTGTTTTTATTGATTGCAAGATATTGTTTTTGTTACAGCCGAGTCATTGAACAGATATTGTTGACAATCCTTTCTGCACAAGAAAGAACCATAGGATAGGAGGTTATGTAAGTGGTGTCAGAGGATTTTTGACTTCCTTTGCACCCAAGATCTGTGCTTTCAGCAGCTTGTTGCACCTTCAGCAAGTTCTCGGTGTTTTCTTGAAGCTTGTGTAATCCCAGCAATTTGCTGAAAGATAGATACCACACATAGCTTTTTGATCTCTGTGTGGGTGTGTGCAGGTTACCAAGAAGAGAATTGGAAAGAAAGCTGTGGAAGGAGCCAAGTCGTTTCTTGAGAAAGGATTACAGAATGATCGCATTGATCTTAGACAGTCTCTACCTGACCCCTCGATGGATTCTGGGTCTAGCCTCAGAGACTCAGAAGAACCAGGGGAAAGGCAGATTGTAAATCAAAACCAGTCAAAGACAATGACTGGTGCGGATTTGGATGGGAACGTGACATGGACCGATGAGTCTGTGAAGTTTTTGCTTGACACCTATGCTGCTGTGCATCAGCGGCTGGGGGAGCAAAGCAATGGCCAAGTCAAGTACCAGAAGAAGTGGATGTCGATTCTCTGGGCTATGCAGCAGAGATTTGGGAAGCATTTCACTAAGAAGCAGTGCCAGAGCAAGTATTGGTGTGTGCGACGGGAATGCACCGATTATTGGTATGTGGTTTTTAAAATTTGTATGCCAGCTGCAATCTGCATGAGTTACCCTGATTCAGACACCATTGCATCCTTTGTTCTGTCCAACTAGCTTGGGTTTGTACTTTCTTTTGGAAGGGAGTGCAAGTGATTTTTCTGATTAGTAGTGTACATGACAGCTAGTTTCTCATTGCAGATATTGCTCAGTTGCTAAGTATTGTTCAGGTGGGTGTGTAATGCTCTGCTGCTGGTCAACAGATATAACTAATAGAGATGTGGGATGTTAATTAATATAGAAATGGTTGGGATGTACTTCAGGGATATGTCCTCCAAGATCTCTCAGAGCGATCCCTCCTGGAATCCCAACGTTGCTGGAAGGGAGCTTCTCAAGCCAAAGTTCTATGATGTATGGTATGAAGTATCTGAAAAGGCTCAGGTACACAAGCCAAGCTGTGGAACTGGAGGAGACTCAATGGGAGGGGAAGAGGGACTCACTGCTGACAGTGGTCAGAACCCATTGAAGAGCCAGTTGGCAAGGTGTCTGAGGAAGGAAGAAAAGTCCTCAATACATGAAGTGCAAGATTGTGTTAGTACAATAAGAGAGATGCAACGGCTCATGCAGATACAGCTGCAGGTATGCTCTTCTGTTAAGAGATTAATGCAGTAGTTCCATTAAGAAAGCTGTAGACAAACTTTAGTGTTTCACTAAATTTTTTTCATTCTTCAATTGTTTTGGATTAAGCAAGGACTGGTCACCATTGACCCTGTTGTGGAGTGTCTTGTGGAAGCCAGTTGTAACCATTCTTTTGTTCTGTCTACTAATCAGAATAGACTGAAATTGTGAGCACCTCAGTTTTCCTGTACATTAGTGGGTCTTGCAGTGAAGTTGCTCTCAAAACTTGTGTACTGTACTCCTTTCTGATGAAAAGAATGTTATTCTTTGTTGCAGGCATCAGAGAAGAGAGAGGAGGCCATGAAGTACCGGACAGAGCTCATGATGGAGCTCTTGACACAGCACATGGAACATGTGGAGAAGAGGGTGAGCAACTCAGAAGAAAATCAGCAACCCCACCACTATTTGCTTGAGCGCATCAATGACAAGCTAGAGAAAGTGATTGATGGCTTCACAACACTGAATGAGAATCTCTCCATAGTTACATACCAAATTTCCAAGACATTGGAGACATGTTAACATTGGGTAACATAACATTGTCCATATACATCAGAACTTTCTCCAGTAGATTTGTCTCCTTAACCTTGCAAATCATGTTTTGTTCACAATGATTTGTGGGCTAAGGTTCATGTGAAGTGGGGTTGTTGTTGACCCCAATTTCTGGTTTCAATCCTTTCCCTCTCTCACCAGTTAGAGCTTTTTGAGTTTGCTTGCTTTCAGAGGACAGATTGTGTAAATGCGTTCGTGACTCATGGAGTGAAAGCATTCTCTTTTGAGGCTGTGGCTAGGTGCCCCTCAGAGTGTTGAAGCTCTTCCATGATTACATGCGCACTAGTTACTGAAGCTGATGGATCAAGTACTCCTGCTCCTACTCAAACCAACATAGGTAGATCTGTTGTGCGACTGATGAATGATAATCATGAAATCAATATCAGCAAGAGATGTTCTTATATGTTTGTGATGATTCTCTTGCTCCATCTACTTCTATGCCGTTTCCATTGATGCAACTGAGTGTGGCGTTCTGGTCAAAGTGAAATATGCATACACCTTCTCAATCTTTGGCCCTTTCATCTGGTTGATGATGATGATGATGATGACTCCTCTCCATTTACAAAAGTTCCTTCCCAGAAGATCCTTCTCTACTTTGATGCCTTATGTTTTCTTTGTACAGTAAGACAGCATGAGAATCCTTTGACTTTGGTTGAATGTGTTTTGGATAAACGATGGTGTTAGAGCAGCAGCTCCATCCACACACTGTTTGCATGTTGGACTCTACCAATATCTACCCTATCCAAAATAGTGTGTTAAGTTCTTACCCCATCCTCGCCTGTAAACATGAAATTCTTAGTGAAATCCTGAATGTTGTAGAGTGAAGATCAGTTAAATGACCATCACATGGGTCAATCCTTGACAAACCAAAAGCAATCATTTTGTTTTCCTTGCCCTTAATAGAAGAACTTATCATATGCATATTTGCGAGTCCAAATTCAATTTCACGTTATTTGAAGCTTGGACTTCATCCAAATTACTATTTACATTTAAGCCTGGCGCCTGGAGTACGTCAAAATTACTAATTATATTTAAAGCCTGACTTCATCCAAATTACCATTTAGTTTTGACGCCTGGCTTCATCCAAATTACTATTTACTTGTGAAGCCCGACTCCATCTATATTACTATTTACTTTTTGAAGCGTGACTTCATCCAAATTACTATTTACTTTTTGAAGCGTGACTTCATCCAAATTACTATTTACTTTTGAAGCCAGACTTCATCCAAATTGCTAGTTACTTTTGAAGCCTGACTTCATCCAAATTACGATTTACTTTTTGAAGCCTGACTTCCCTATTACGAGTTACTTTTGAAGCCTGACTTCATCCATATTACGATTTACACAACATAGCAATGTGTGCTGCTCTTAGCAATGAAGCAAACAAATAGAGATGCTACTAGTTTCAGGATCTTATTTGCAGTGATTTTTTTTTGGAGTGAAAATTTGCAGTTTTTTTCAACCTGAAAAAAATATGATATTGAAAAATGCAAAGGGTTTTGGTTCTTATTTGCCAGATTTTGAAAAAAATATTAATTCACCAGATTTCTACAACAGGTTCCAGAAGATAGCCAAAATTTATAAGAATTTTTTCTACTTTCATATCTGGTGTATAGCCAAATTTGGCTAGATTTTGTTGTGGATGATAACCAGTTTGGCTACAGTCAAAACAAAACAAAGCCAATAATGATAACAATAACAATAATAATAATAATCTTATGTTTTAAATTTCTTTTACAAAAGAGCTTTGCTTCTTTGGTGGAGATGATCAATAGGCACTGGAATAGGGACTATTGGACTAGGATTGGGATGAAGGTTTTGCAGGAGAGAAATGCAAAAATCTGACATCATTAGGAGACTCTGGTTATGAGACAGTCATAATCAGGACAGTTCTTATGCATCCTCTTCATTACCATAAAGGCATATGCTAGAGCCAACCAGACAAACACTCTGTCCCATTAGCCACAGAAACCGTTATGAGGATAATATTCCAGACCACTTTGTGGTCACTGCACATGCTAGATCAACTTTCAAGCACTACCTTTACACAACTGCTGCAAGCCAACCACATTCCACTGGCATATCATAATGCAACAAACAAGCATACTATATCATATGCAAGATTTCTGAGCTGGGACTCTGAACACCCTATGTGAAGACAATGAAAGATTAAAAGCAAGAGAAAATCATGCTGAAACAGAACGCAAGAAACTAGGCAGCGTTTTTATGTCATTCCACTTGTAAAGAAATCAGAGCAATCTGCACTTCTGCAAAGAAATCTGAACTGCAACCATAAAGTATCCTAAAGAGAGAACAAACTTGTTAGACAAGAAAAATCAAATGTAAAATTTCCCACAATCCTCTTTGCATATATATACTTACATTTCATCAAGATCGCTGCTGTCTTCTTCTTCCCACAATTAAAATTGACGAGACTACAAACCCCCCTCAACTGAACCTGTAAAACTGACTAACATTTTGAAATAATAGGTTTGTCTCTTGGAGCTGTATTTAACAACAACAAAGAATCAGCAACCAAGGACAAATTGCTGCAACTATTCAACAACCTAGGTTTTTCTGGATGGACCTACCTACCAACCAACCAACTGCGCACAAATAGAAGAAAAAGAAAACCCCACTTTGGTTCCGCAAATACCAATATTATGCTTAATCACTCATTCTTATACTCTTGGGGTAATGACTTGGAACAGAAACTCTAAAGATACCCTCCATGGCAAAACCTTCCATGGCCCCCCAACAGCCTTTCTTATCTATGGATCAATCTCACTTCCCTGTTAAGCTACTGACTATGACATACTTCAAGGTGGACTTCAATCAAAGGCCTGATAAACCTGCATCAATAAATACAGGATTGCAAGTGCCTAAGACGTCTACCATCTACCTTTAACATGTGAACAATGGTGCTGCTGTGCAACTGAAGCTGTAGAAAGGTTGTAAACCAATATCAAGCAAGCTGACAATGTGGGTGAAGGCATTGATAAGGTACGGGAACTCAAAAGACATGCTGTATCACAGCAGCCCAGGATTCCCAAAAGGGTTCTGGTATTGAGGAGCAGGCAATGCCAATTGACCTGGGATAGGTTGCATTTGAGGAGAAGCTCCTGTACCATATGGATATGGTGGAGGAGCAGATACTACTCCATATGGATTACCAAAAGGGTTTGGGCCAGTGGGTGGTATCCCCATCATCTGTTGCTGCTGGTGCTGCTGCAGCAACATAGCTTGGTGTTGCTGCATCATGGCCATCTGCACATTGGATGGTGGTGCAAAACTGTCTGATGCCAAGAACGGATCCCTATGCTGGACAGGTGGCATTCCTGGACCTCCTTGGAATGGGCTAGGTGTGACAGTATTCATGCCCATGTTGTAGCTGTTTGGGGCTACACCATTGGGACCCCGCCTTTGCAATGCATCATCATATAGGCTGTCAAGAGTCAGCTTATCAAGACCACCCGCCTACAAAAGCAATGTTACCAGTTGTCAGCATCCCCATAAGCTTCCATCACCTACCAGAAATCTTTAACAAAGTATCTCCAGATTGCATATATGGACCCAATAGAGTTTGCTCCAGGGTGTATAGAATAGCATGGTAGTCATGCAATGTTTCTTACTACAAACTGAAGAAAGTTTGATCCTCACCAGTTTAAAGGCAAGAACCATAGAAAAAAACAGAAAATAATCATGAAATTTTCACCCCAGAAAGTCTAGGAGGGCTTAAACTATGCCACAGGATCTCTGACTATGGTTTACATGGATGCAGGGATAAGGACAGATGTACTCATGCTGTTCCCTGTTGCAAATAGGCTGCAGTATGCCCTAATAAGGATCTGAAACTCATGCAGAAATTGTCATGTCAAGTAGTTTTAATAATCATCAGCAGGAGGTTCAGACATGCCTAAGACTTTGTTCTGTAGGCTTAGTTAACAGTGCTCTACATACATTCCAGACAGTGAAATTACAATGTCATGTGGCTTATCTAGTTTCTCTTATTGACCTGCATTTAGCACAGATGGGACAGTACTGGCAGCCTGCTGGGTTTCCCAGAAGGAAACAATAGACAGAGGGCTTTCAATTTTGGGTTAGTGACCAGGCCATTGATCAAGACAGTGTGAGAGGATCATGTGGAGAGCATGTACCAATTTGCTATTGGTAGCAACGCTTGCATTATCAGCGGGATTTGTTACCAATGCAAGCTCCCAGCCTGTCGTCCCGTTTGCACTATATGCAGATCCATTACCATTTGCAGTAGTACCTGATCAACATGACTCAAAAATGTCAAGGTGTATAATACTCGGTACCATAGTATGATGACACTATGCCCTGTATGGAGAAAAAGGAAGATTATACATAAGTTCAATGTTCACTAATCAAAACTTTCTCAGCAACTGCAAGCAATTCAAAGAGAAAGGAGCCCCAAACACATGACAATTTTGACAGGAAAGAGATCTCCATCCTGGATGTGCTCACTAAGCCCATAGATTCTTTGATGTTTGTCTAGAACAATAGATAATATTGCTAGTAGACTAGAGCTTCCTGAGTCATCATATAACAACTCACTTTCAGGAACAATAGCAAGTGCCAATGCATTACTCTCCTCCAATGCAGCTGCATTTGGTAAATCCTCATCCAAACCCTGCAACACTCATGACAGAATCAGCTAGTCCCTTACCAGATTTACACCCATATGTCTGCTTGTCATGATCAACCATACTCTAGTTCTGGGATACCACTTTGTGTACTATTCAAAGTCCAAACAAGTGACTATGGTCGAGGCCTTCTGGGCGAACTTGGTGCCCTGAGTGCACGGCTATCCCAGAAATACATAGCAACCCAAAGGATGGTCTGCAACATGGACTATGACAACTCAATTGTAGTACTGCTACTGCATTGAAAATGGACCAGTTAGTGCCCACATTTGCAAACGGCAATAATTGTCTGCATCCAAATAACCTGCAATTAGTTGCAGAACTCAAGAAGTATGTCTGGGAGAGCTTTGAATGAAAAAACCCACCAGAAGATCACCAACTGGTTCAACTGGTGGAGCTGGAGGAGGCACTGTTTCTGGAAGAGGTTCGGCCTTAGGTGATGCACTCTCATAAACTTCCTCCTTAACATCAGATGATGGAGTTAGCTGGATGCGTGGTAGGGACCGCTCCTCATTTTCCTATTCCACAAAGTTTGCAAAAAGAAATCAGTTATTTTAAAAGCACAGGTATATTGTCATTCCAATGAAACCTATCAGAAGAGTCCCAGCACTTGAGAAAGTGAGTTGCATCACTTACAGGGACATCTTTCAGATACAGTGTTCCACTTGGTGCTGCACGAGGAGCATCTTTCACATACTCTTCCATGGTGGAGAGGAAGGACTGTGGAGGCTGCATCACAAGATGTGGATTTGTTGCATCAGATCCTAAGAAGCACTGAACCACCTAACCAACATCAAGTTCTAAGAAGTTCATAAACAGACCTATTTAACAAAATGGTTCCAGAGTTTAGGAAAAGGCATCCTCAAAATAAGACCCTCACTTTCGTAAACTTGTGTTACGAAAGGAGGAAGATAGATTGCAGGCAACTGACACCATCAAGAAAATCAACCTACCTGCTCAAGGGTAGGAAACTGGAAGCTACGAGCAAGGTCCAGGCCCTTGCACACCTCATAAAACTCTGACAATCGGTCAGCCTGCAATGATAAATTTTGGACACACTACCCAGGATAAGTAAACCCTTCAACAGAACCAAACATCCTACTTGAAAGAGAGTAATGGCAGATCTACTAAACTTACAAACTTTTGCACCAGTGATCAATTACTATGGGTCTACTAAACTTAGAAGCTATGCCAGGTGCAACAAATGCTGGTTCAAATCAAGATCCTACTAGTGGAAATAAGGGGACTGAACAGAAAAATGTTCATCCCATGAAGCATGACCTTGCAACGAAAACGAGGAAGCCAAACAAAAAAAAGTTATGAAATTGCAGATAATTCTCCACAACATCTTGAAGGTAACATGACAATGAGTGCAGTCATGACCTTATGAGGGTTGCTCACAAGGTGTCAGACCATCAACTTCATCATGTATGGCAGTGATGAGCTGACAATCATTGCCATTGGACAGACACACATCTACTTTCATATTAAAATTTTCATAATCTCTGCAAGGACTAGATGTCAACTTTGGTTATAGGCCCATAACCTGCACTCCAGCTCGCTTATATATCTCAAGTGCTTTTGAGGCATCAACTCTCTGCATTTCAAAAAACTGCAGACAAGAAAACTATTCAGATTGAAAATAAAGCAAAATTTGGGTCTGAGAGATATCATTTGAGATTACAAAGTGCATTTTGGTACATTTGATAAGAATGGAATAGTGGTGAAACCAAAGACTAAGTCAGAGACCAAGCCTACCTTGTCAACCAGGTTGATGATCCCATCATTGATTGCACGATACAATTTGAAGCTTTCCTTCAACACCTGTGCAATAAAGACATGCTCCAAGATTTGAGTTCCCAAAATTGGATTTCAGCATGTACTGAACTTTTTAAAACCCAACTCTGCTCTAAACACACAAGCATCATGCAAAGTCAAGGAGAAATCCCCCACATACTTACCAAACCCAGTGCAGCCTGAATCACATAATTGCTGATAGCAGCTCCTTCAGGCTGCAAATGATCCACATATAGCTCAGAGTCTATTTATGCAAGTCAGTCAAAAAGCATAAAATTTTGACATCAGAACAAGCTACCAAATCACTCTATTCCATATCTCATCCTGACTATAAAATCTGCATGACCATATGTAAAAAAACATGATTGGGTCGCATTGAGAAAGGATTCTTCTATGGAATCTAAACTAAGGCTCTTCTTACACATGGAGAATAACACTGACTGTTTTAAAGCGGTACCTGGCAGCCCATGAGACGATGCAACAGTTGTTGTAAAGCAGGCAAATGTTCCAACAACTCCACAGTGTCCAACTCTCTTGTCCTACTGTGTCCCTAATGGTCACCAAAAACCTTCCAATGGTTATACACTGAGTTGAAAAACCAAGAAAGTCTGTATGCTTCAATGCACTCCCAAAGCAAAATACTGCATGACCCAATATGCAGATCCCCAAAACCCTGTGGAGCAAAGCAATTCATTGAAACCAAGCAGTAAAAGAAGGAAGAATGAAAAGTCTGTAAGAAATATTTTAAGACTGAGAACTTCTCCTTACTTTTAAACTTAACTCAAACTGTATAACATTCAGAGATAACCCAATAATCAGGTTATCATGATCTCAGATCTGAAAATGGATCATCAAATAGGGCAAAGAAGAAAGAAACCCTAAAGGTCTTAGAAAACAACAACAAAACCAAAAACAAAACAGAAGAGCAAAGTTCTTTTCAAAGTCTTGATGTACAGAGATTGTCTGTGGTTGTCAAGATAGTATCCTTACTGCTGCACGCTCTGACTCCACATCATATCTCAACACCCGAAAGCATTCAAGTCGCTCTTCCAAGTACAGTGCATAGGTACGTACCCATGCTGAGTAGTCCCAAGCTGCGTACCAACAACACCCATATTATTCCAGAGGCCAACTTTGGTCATATTTTGGCAAGCACTCAATTATAACAAAATGTCAGTTTGACCAAGCTGCCTTTACCCTGCATGTCAAAAGTTCGATTATACCCTCAGAATGAAGAGCCTACAATATGGCAAACACTGAATCTCCAGAGCCAAATGCCCATATTGCACAACAGAAAAATATATATAGAAAAACATGCACACCATTTGGACTTGAGTCATCCTTGAAGTTAGATAGATTGAGGATATGGCCCCGATTGCGAGAGTAATTGATGAGTTCCTCTCGAAATGTTGGGTCTCCTTCTCTCAATGTTCGATGAATGACCACCATTGCCTTCAATGCAACCTGTACCATGTACACAAGACTCAATCGCAACAAGCAAGAATCTCTTGGAAGCACACAGCTGACTGTGCCTCCTCAGCCTTCTATTTCTGGTTAGAAATAAGAAAACATAGCTTTTTAGGGAGAATGCATCCAACACGAAGCAGGATGTGAGAGTTACAGCATGTTTGTTCTTCAACCATTGCAGGGATAGCCTAACCTCTACACATCGACATCCTGGTTAACTCAATTCTCTGTAGTATTGGCAACTGTTCTGTCAAAGCAGTCTCTAAAGGTGATATCCACCATAATATCAGTCATTCCCAACTGTCCACCTCCAAAGACCATGGAATACTAGCAAACTGGGTGACACAGCATTCTCCTACTTGGTAACCAACACCAGCTATTTCACATTGCTGGATCATGTTTCCCTATCCCTAAATCCAAATTTGCCATCAACCTCTAGTCTGGATGAAAATGAAGAACAGATTTTACCGTCCAATTGTGAGTTTTGGCAATTCGCCTAGCAAGAGCATTTATGCAATATGCCACATCTGCCCGTGGCCTTGATGCTGAGGTTGCAAAGAAGATGCCTGCCGAGATCATAAGAAAAACAAAGCACAAGCATTAACACAATCCATCCAACATGCTAGTTGCAACCACCACTTCAACATCAACTTTGCCTGGATCAACCTTCACAAGAGAGAACACTCACTTCGAACATGCTTCTCCTTTGGAGGACATTCCACATGATTGGTTGCTTTCACAACTGCAATGTCAAGGTCCTGCCATGCTCCTCAACACACATCCAATCAGTCACATGCACACCAAACAACTGCATGCCAACTCCATAAACAAACAGATATCCAGAAACCCTTCACAGATGTCATCAAGAACCCAAACAGTACTTCCAAGAACCAGTCCTGTTCAATCAAACAACACTCCAGCATCTGGAAAATGCATTTAGGTTATCAACAATCAAGTGCTCGACTCTTCCAATGGCTATCAGAATGTATGTGTGAAGTCTCCATTATGCTCCCTGGTCTGGTCTAAACGCTGACATGTAAAGCTCATGCATGAAATCCAATAGCCAGATTTTGCTCCATGCCAGATTCATCAAACTTACATCTCGATTTCCTCAGGATAGCAACCAGAATCACCTGGTGCAGCTGAGCCCATGCATGCCAACATTGACAACCTTTAAGAGACAATCCAGCAAATTCAAGCAGCATTGTTGGACACAGAGAACGTGCTTCAGGCTACAGTCCATTCCCCCTATCCCTCGGAGTACAAAAGACCCGTCCACTGACGATACTGCCACAATCGATAAGGTGGCGGGTGCCCTCTAACTAGCGCAACCTTCAAGGGAACAGCGGCACAACAAACAAGCTCGGAAATTAAGACAAGCGCTCGCATCCAGTGCACTTTCACTACACTACTTCGATCGTATGCAGAAACTTGCCTTGTAAGTGCTGTTGACCTTGGCCAGCCCAACCTTGGTAGAGTCCTTGATCGCACCGAGCGCCTTCCGCAAGCTCCCTTGCGTCGATAGCCCCGCCATCTCTGTTAACCGCCCCCCAGTTTCAACCACAGCGCGCAGCAAAAGTGAATCGTCTGCGTAACGGATCCCCTGCTGCGGCCGATGGCTACCGTTCCTCGCTATCCAACATGCCCCCCTCTTTTCTTTTGCCTCCCGAGACCGGCCTAGCTCGTCGCGTTATTCGGCTCTTTTTTTCCCTCCGATTCGACGCCACAAAAGAAGCCCCGAAGAGGCGACGGAGCTGAGAGATAAGCGATCCTTACGTTGCTGCTCGCGGAAGTTCAATAGGTTTTGCTCTGAGATTCCTAGTGTACAAGCTCCCGAAAAACGTCCCAAAAAGATGGATCGAGCCAACTGCAACTACAAGTACTTGAACAAGATCGCCACGGAGACTCTTCTGCTAACAAAGGGATCCAAAGCTTACGCGTAGAGCAACATCAAAGGGACGGACCCCTAAGACCTTGCAAATCTCTCACGCACCGCACATCCGCACACACACTGTGAGAGAGAGCGAGAGAGGAGACAGAGCACGCAAAACAAGAGATGAAGAAGACGACCGATTCCAAAAACATTCCAGCTCAGGAATGTCGTAGCTTCTGTTGCCACGACAGTTCCGCGAGCGTTCTGCGTGCATTTCTGGCCAACCAGTTTGATTGGCATTTCAGCATCTTTTTCTGTAAGGTTCTTTGCCGAAGCTTCTTGCGTAATCACCAGTAGGTAGGTTCCGCGTGGAACCGAGTATTCCCTCCGGCCCGGCATTTACGGGGGTGACCCATGATAATATTTTGACAATTGGAAAAAGAAAAGTGGCCGAATTTTCTTGTTTTAACTTTTTTCTTTTTCCCCACATTTAATCTTCTCTTCTCTTTTGCTGCCCTTCCCACAATTCCTCCAAAAAGCAAGTGTAGGATAATGCCCACTCCTGGGACCTTCCCCAATTAATAGCCTGCCCGAGGTGGAGCTAAGGGCCACTTACTTCAGGAACACCTTTTTGAGGACATTAATTGACAATAAAAAAATTTCACAAATTTTTAATAAAATTTCTCCTATAATACTGGTTAGGTATCATGAAAAAAAAAAAAAAAAAAAAAAAAAAAAACAATATAAAAAAAAAAAAAAA
>Ga0116229_10007994_pt1 | contig 16581 bp, 21 predicted proteins | sample S1TSphgellanicum_3_FD_87313 | JGI IMG/M metagenome (GOLD analysis project Ga0116229, IMG submission 87313) | Host-associated microbial communities from peat moss isolated from Minnesota, USA - S1T2_Fc - Sphagnum magellanicum MG | ecosystem: Host-associated > Plants > Peat moss > Unclassified...
AAAATGGTGTCTCCAATACAAGTTTATCAACTTAGAGAGAAATCAAATTTTAACCTTAATGAACAACAAGGGGATGAATTCTAATGGATTAGTACATCAATTGGGCATATTCCGACTTTTTCTTTTTGTATCTTTTTCTTTTAGACTACTAGTTCTACTCTATGAGATAATATTACCCCGACCTTTGAATCTCAACAAAAGATTTAGTGTTGTCGGTGGTGTGAAGGTGATGGAGTTGAAGATGCGAGACATGAAGAACAAAGCGATGGCAGGACTAATTAATCCTGTCAGTCAAAGATAATTTGGTGGACATATATAGTAACAGAATTCATTGATGCTGCTTTGGCATGCCAAGCGCTAATTAAGGCTTCATTTTCAATGGGGAGATGCATCACAAATCAACTTGTTGTCAACAACTACACAATATTAACATGAAGGATTCTAGACAATATATATGAAAAGTAAATAAAATCATGAGTATCGGATTCGTAGATCTTGTAAATGGTCTGTACAGACTAGGTAGTAAAAAAATCAAAGCACATGCGAATTTAGGTTGCTGCAGCTGAAGCAGAATCTCACTTGTGGCATAAGAGATATGGGCACCTCCATTATTTATGCCTGAACCATTTGTCAAAACACGATAGAATCATTGGCATGCCAAAGATAGAATCTTTAAAAGTTTGTTGTGAAGGATGTTTAGCAAGGAGACATCATCGCGAAAGATTTCCAGCTGAAAGCAAAAATCGTGCAAAGAATGTGCTACAGCTGATCCATGCATGCTGATCTAGTTGGTCCAATGCCAAAAGAGTCGTGGCATAAATCTTGGTGTTCACAGATGACTACTCTCGAAAAAGCTGGATTTATTTTTTGCGCGCCAAAAGTGAAACCTTCGCGAAATTCAAGATCTTCAAAGAGTTGGACTGGGAAGAAGATAGGAGCACTGAGAACCAATTGTGGAGGAGAGTTCACATCTACAGCATTCAATGACTTTTGTCAAATTCACGGGATCAAAAGACAACTAACCCAAGCCTTGACTCCACAACACAATGGGGTGGCAGAACGGAGAAATCGCACCATAATCGAAAAGGCGAGGAGCATGTGTTTTCAAGTGGAGTCCCATCATTTCTTTGGTCTGAAGCGGTTAACATTTCAAATTACCTTGTCAATAGAGGACCTACGCGCGCAAACAAAGGCATCAGTCCAGAAGAAAAGTATAGCAAGAAGAAGCCACATGTCAATCATTTACGTGTCTTTGGTTGTCTAGCCTACGTACATATACCAAAACAAAATTGTGACAAAATAAGTAGTAAAACAAAGAAGTGTTTGTTTATGGGATATGATGATAAGTCTAAAGTATATAGATTGTATGATCCTACAGAGAAACAAATTGTTTTGAGTAGAGATGTGACATTCGATGAGAGTAAGATTGGATACAAACACCTAGATGAGGAAGCACCAGTGTTAGAAGAAAATTTGTTTCCAGTAGGACAAAACGCTTGGGAGGTTCCTGCGCATGAAATGCCGACCTATCATGAATGATGTCGTTCGACAAGATGGATCAATTGACTTATCAGACACTACAGCTGATCATGAATCGCATCATGTTGTTGATCAGCAAGCACATCAAGACATGGGAACAGAGACCCTTGTCGATTGTTAACTCGTGAACGAAGACCTTCAAGCAGGCTTCGTGACTTTCATGTGTTTTCCGTTGAAGACACAAAGATTCTGACGGATGAAGAGCCCGAGACTTATGTTGAACCAATATAACATGAGGGATGGAAGTTAGTTGTTCAACAAGAAGTGCAGTCCATTCAGAAGTGTAGGACATGGAGATATCAAAAATCGCCTGAAGGTAAGACTCCTATCATTGCCAAATGGATCTTTTAGGCAAAATAGGGAGCTTCAACAGAGGTGTTCAAGTACAAAGCAAGATTGGTGGCTCGTGGATTCCAACAAGTAGCTGGGGTTGATTTCCATGACACTACGTTGGAATACAATCCGATCCATAGTTGCTTTGGCTGCACAACGAAGTTGGGACATTCGACAACTCGATGTCAAAACTGCCTCTTGAACGGGAATCTAGAGGAAGATGTGTACATGACAGTATCTGAATGGTTTGAGAATGTAGAATCAGCTGGGAAGGTTTGCAAACTTGTTAAGGCTTTGTATGGTCTCAAACAAGCACCGAGAGCCTGGTATTCTCGAATTGATGACCATTTGCAAAAAGAAGGTATGTTGAGGAGCTCAGTTAACTACAACCTTTACTATTCAATTGTTGATGGCAAAATATACTATTTTGCTCGTTGACGACTTGTTGTTAACCGGTGATACTCTTGAGGAGATTGATTGCATTGAAGATCAACTTAAAGCACAATTTGAAACGACAGAGCTGGGGAGATCAAAACTGTTCTTAGGAGCTGAGTTTGTGTTTGATGAATCTGGAACTTGGATGCATATGCACCACTACATTGGGAAGTTGTTCCAAAAATTTGGCATGAGTGAGTGTTCAGCCCTTCGCATTCCAATGAATCCAGGTCAAGTACTAAAGAAAGACATGCATGCCCCTCTTACTGATCAAAAGTTGAATAGGTCGATTGTAAGTAGTCTTTTGTTTGCCACAAATTTACGACCATATATCCGATTTGTTGTTAATGTTGTTAGTCGATATCTAAAGAACCCTCAAGAACCTCACATGATTGCAGCTAAGAATATATTAAGGTATTTACAAGGGACTAAGCATTTCAACTTGCATTTTCCTTCAAAAGGGGAAGATCTACTTGTTCCCTTTGCTGATGCGGATTATGTGCGTGACCTTGATACACGCCGCTCAACCTTTGGTATCGTGCACAAGTTTGGAGAGACGTCCACAATCGATTGGAGTTGACGAAGGCAACCAACTGTTGCTTTGTCGACAATAGAGACGAAGTATCGAGTACTCTATGAGGCTGCAAAAGATGTTGGGCATTTGAGAAAAATGTTTGCTAAATTGGAGATCGGAAGCTCGGATCCAACTCCACTTCTTAGTGACAATCAAAGTTGTATAAAACTACTAGTGACCTTTGTAAATATAGTTTAGTTGTCTCTTTAACTGCCAATGACCCTTTGTTATATTAGTAGCTTACAAGAGGTTAGTGATGACTGTTGTTCCCTATTTATTCACTGCCTTTCCTCCTGATCTTTTTCGATCTGAGCATTTGCTCTTTCTTTGTACAATCTTGATTTTTGCTACATTAAGCTTTTATGGCAAAGAGTTTTCAGAAAACTGTCAAGATTTTGCACCAGTTTTGCTATTGAAAGAAATAAAAAAACCACTAGAACTTCTTGGACAAGGGTTTGTGACCTAAAGTGAATGAGATTTGGACTTATGAATTAGGGTTAGGTCACATTTAAGCTACTCAATCACTCTTGTTTGGAATTTAGTGATGGAGTGGCCATTCACATGTGAGATTAAACATATGCGCACTAGGGTAGAGAGGCCCCTGATTATGCACATGCCAATGTCTCTATGGCCGGTGGGTGCACAATGTGCATTTTTTGACAGACATTTGAAGACCCATGATCAACATTTGCCAAGAAATATTTGGGTTTGGAACCTTTTTTTTTAGCAATGTAGTAAGATAAGAAAAGTTTGCCAAGTGCCTTTTTTTGAATGGTTCTAGGGGTGGGAGTCATGTGCAAAATAAAAAGAATTGAATGGTGGGGGATTTTAAGGGTTATATTTTAGGGTTTCATTAGGGCTAGAATTACAAGACACTTAACGTGGCCAACAACAAGAAGCATTTGCTTATGGGTGTTTCAAAGTTCAATTGAACACAAAGGCATGTTTGGTTTATCATTTGGGGTGCATATTTAAAACAATAACATAAAAAAGATTGATAACCCTAAAACAATCAAGCAATAAGCAAAGGCTTAGGTTTTAAAGAAACCTGGCATCATTTATTAGCCCCCAATTGACTAGCTAAGAAAAAATTCCCCCCAAGTTGTCCATTTTGTATTTCCCGCCCATAAATCAACAAGGCATAAATTACATGAGCAATAGCACACATTCTCTCCCATTTGAGGTTTAGATTGTAGTTCTAATTATGTCCTTTCTACCAACTTTAATGGAAGGTTTACAAGCATTCCTAGAGTTGATTATTCTTAGTGCGACATCTTTAAGATCTAATCATTACAACAAAAGGTGTCCCCATATGCCAAGTGATTTTACTAGATTTTGAGTGAATTCACTGGTCGTAATGAACGATGATTAGTGGGAAAGCAATGAATTCATTGGTTTAGTGAATGGGGACTAGTGAATTGCACTCACATTTTGTAGTAGTGAATTCAATTTGTACTCATTTAGATGCGAAGGAAAGGCCTAAAGTATTAATAAGAGTAAATTCTAATCTAGAAGCAAGACAAGTTGTAGTCATACAACCTTTAGTTTCAAATGTTAAGATAAAGTTGTTAGATGAAAAAGGAATTGAAGTAAGGGGCTGTAGGATAACAAAGGCTGGGGGTTTTTTAATAGGGTTTAGGGGTTCAGATATCAAAGTAGAAGTAGTAGAAAATATCCAACTTTCAAATTCAAATGTTAAGGTAAAATTAATAAATGAACAAGGATTTGAAATAAAGGGCTACAATATAGTAAAGTTTGGGAGTTCTAAATTAGGGTTTCAAGGTTTTGATGTCAGAATTGAAGCCATAATAGAGATAAGGTCTGGTCTAGGTCTAAAATTAGCAATAAAGATAGAATCGGCAAATCCAAAGTTTGTTTCTTTGCACTAAGAACTTACACCAATACCAACACTAGGACCTAATGTAGGAACAAATATAATAGATCAGATCTACACTAAGAGGTACAAAAAATTATTTGTATTACCACTGGTGGGCACATAATGTTCTAGGACATTCACAAGTTGAAGGAAGTGTAGGGATAGTAAAAAGAAGAAGATTCCCCCAAACGGTTGTTCAATGTAGGTTGACCTACATACCCACCACCTACACAGAAACCCAAAGCATCACATTTCAGTGGAAGGACTTCAAGGAGTTCTATGCCTTCATATCACACAATGGACCATGGTTTGAATATGCTTAGCAAACAATCCCTACCCAAGTTGATTTTTTATATTCATGGTTTGAATTCATGAAGGTTAAAGGTGTACCTTTAGTTGGGCCGACATAGGAGTGCCCAAGCCCTTTGAGGCTCAGACCTAGAGGAGTGCGAAAGTCATGCAATTGATCAAAAGAATGTACCTCCTACACTTGAAATTGTATGAATATGAAAAAAATGAATCGAGTACTAGTTATAAGACCAAGGGGCACATGGATAACTAAAGCATTGCAAGAAGTTATAGAGGTGATTGAAACAAGGAAGTGTTTCATGCGAAGAGCTTCTATGTCATGGAACATACCCTTGAACTTTTTTTGTGACCATCTGAATGGGTAAACACACAATAGGAAAATAGGGCTAGGGGGTGTACTCATAGACGGGGAAGATGTTGTTGTGGCTTGGATCTTAGCCATGCAAGAAATAAGCATGTCTGTAATTATGCACCAACTAAAAATGAAGGTGGCAGAGTTGACACAAACAAAGGCAACCCCATTTTGGAATGGCACACCAAGCACAACTTGGTACCATTGGTTCAAGAATTGACACCCGGAAGTTGTCATCTGAATCATAGAAAGACTTGATGTCAACAAAGCATAGGGCTTAACTACTAGTGCATGTAATTCATTTTATAGCAACCTGCAGACATTGTATGACCAACACAAATACAGCCTAGACCATATATGGAATTTAGATAAAACAAGTGTTCAAGCAAGTTGACAATCGAGAGCTAGGGGTTTTGGCTAAAAGAGGGATGAACATAGTTTACAACATCATTCTTAAGTCTCGAAAATGGCTAACCATAAATTGTGTAATGAATGCAGCAAAGGATATATTACTAGGGTTTTACATTTTCAAAGGTGAGCAGTTATGAAATGATTACATTCAACTCTACAAGCCCAGAACTTGCATGGCAATGCAAAAAAAACATGGATGACCTTATTTCTTTCCAAAGAGTTTTTGTCTCTTTTCAAGAGGTCTGTCCTGGGAGGAATTTCACTTACCAATATGCATTTGTTAATTCTAGATGGGCATGGTAGTTATGTTATTTTGGAGGCCATAAAACAAGCACATGAATTTGAATTGGACATGGTCATTCTCCTCGCTCACACCTTTCAAGCCCTACAACCTTCAATGTTTCTTATTTTTAGCCTTTTAAAACAACTTTTAAAAAGGAAAAAGATGCTACAATGTCTAAGAGCAATTACATGGAGCTTGATAATATACCTTTAGCTAGGTGGGTTGATTAAGCCTTGGACAAATCAATCATAGAACAAAACATTAGGTCTAGATTTAACGTTATAGGCATATACCATCTAAACCCTAAAGCAATGGACAACAAGATTGGACCTTTTAACATTTACATAGTGGTCACAAATGAACATGAAAGGGAAGAAGAAGAATCAGATGAACAACTTGAGGGAGATGAACCAGGGATTAGAAAATTTATTGCCATAGACCTTCATATACACACAACAAGAGTACAAATTAAGGTTGAAGAATGTAACGTTATTAACAAACTTGAAGTGGAACAATGCTACTACGTGGATGTCACACAACCTTGTAAAAGTTGATGATAGGATAGAAGAGATAAACATGAAAACATATCAAATATTAAAGGGGAAGACATGGCAATTGACTAGGAGGCAGTTGCGCTTCATAAGCTTGGACATAAAAAGGAACAAGAACCACTTAGTTTAATCAACACAAGAGTTAATGGGGATTCACAATCTACTATTGTTGCCACATTTACCTATAAAACATACCAAAGGTAAAAGAACCATTAGTAGACTATTGTCAATCACGTGGTGTCACTTTTAAAGTGTATTTTACTATCTTGAAGAAAAAAACCATGGACAAGGCAGCTATTGATGAAGCCAAAGAAGCAAAAAGGAAGCAAAAAGAGGATGATAGGTTGAGGAAGGTAGCTAACACCCCAACCCTAGCAGAACAGGCAACCCTATGAGAGGCTAAGAGGTAGGCCAAAGCCACCTTTGATGCACAATGGTCCCTTTCAGCTAGTACCATAATCCCAACAAAATGAGCAACCTTGCAAGAGGTTAAAAGGCAAGACAAAACCACCTTGATGCCTAATGGTCCCTTGCAACAATAAAAGCAGCTAGAGGACAATTGCATTAAAACATCCAAGTAGCTGTCACCGCAAGCTTACACATAAGTGAAACAACATGTAATTTGGGGATCACAAGTACTAGTCAACAATAAGAGTAATAATAAAATAAATAAATGTAGCAAAATGATTCAGTGTTGAGTGGAGCAATGAATGTTGCAATAACCAATGTAGCACTAACTACATCATCAACCATTACAATAACCAATGCAACACCATATCAACCAAGAAATGTAGCAACAACCCATGCATTTATGAATGCTACATGGCCAAGTGCTACAATTGCCTAAATATATTAAAAGCTCTAAGGAATAAAAACTTAAAAGAGCTACAAAACTAAGAGTTAAAAGAGCCAATGACTAGGAGTAAAAGGAGCTATGACTAAAAGCAAGAAAAGCTATAGACTAGAAACAAGAAGAGCTAACACAACCATGAGCAAAAGGAGTTGTGAACCAAGAACACGAAGAGCTGGACTAAGAATAAGAAAAGTTGTAGACCAAGAGTAAGAGGAACTACGAACCGAAAGCAAGAAGAGCTTTGACTAGGAGCAAAAAAAGTTGCAAACCAAGAGTAAGAGTAGTTAGACCAAGACTAAAAGTAGCTAAAGACTAGGAGCAAGAGGAGTTGCCAACTAGGAACAAGAGGAACTTTGACTAAGACCAAGAGGAGCCATAGACTAGGAGCAAGAAGAGTTACAAACTAGGAGTAAGAGGAGTTATGACTAGGAACAAGAGAAGGTGCCAACTAGGAGTAAGAAGAGTTGCCAACCAAGAGCAAAAGGAGCTTTAACTAGGAATAAGAAAAGTTACAAACCAAGAATAAGAGGAGTTTGACCATGACCAAGAAGAATTGAAGACTGGGAGCAAGAAGAGCTATAGCCCAAGAGCAAGAGGATTTGCTAACCATGAGTATAAGGAGCTATGAACTAGGAGCAAAAGGATTTCCAACCAAGATCAAGAAAAGTTGTAGACCAAAAGCAAGAGGAATTAGACTAGGATAAAAAAGAGCTAAAGACCAAGAACAAAAGGAACTCTGACTAGGATTAAGAGCAGCTATAAACCAGCAACACAAGGAGTTGTGAACTAGGAGCAAGAGGAGTTTTCACCTGGAGCAATAAGAGCTGCAACCTAAGGGTACAAGGAGCTACGAACTAGGAACAATAAGAACTCAAACCAGGATCAAGAGGAGCCAATGACCAGGAGCAAGGGAAGCTTCCAAACTAGGAGCAAGATCGAAAAGCTAACAACCAAGACCTTCAAGGAGCTTTGAAGAGCATGAGGAGGAAGTAGATTCAAGATTTTGCACCCTAATCACTACCTCCCAAAGAGGATCTACAAGCCCAAATTTTTGAGAAAAATAATTAGAATGTTAGTTCAACAAGGAGAACAAGGAAAGCGGGAACGAAATTTGGTGCCCACAATTCTACTAGACAATAATATTCAACAAATTAGGGTTTAGCAAACTTAGGTTTAGGGTTGAATGTTCTTGGGATTTTTGGTGACCAATTGATTGGACATGATGCATCTAGACCATTATGGTGATTTTATGAATGTTAAAGGGAGATGAATGTTTGATTTGGGTAAAAAATCATCCCAAGGATGGAGGTAGGTAATGTACTATTATGCAACAACAAGGGTATGCTCATAGCAATGAAATTGTATGGATAACAAGAAAGAGGTGAACATAGCCAATTTTTATGAAATGTTTTACCCCTTTCACTTTGAATGGCCATAACTTACATGTTTCTTCACCATTTTAGGTAGTTCAAAGCATCATAAGAATGCCCATAGCCAATTTACATTTGGTCTTTGAAAAGCATTGCCAACCAATCACTCAATGAAAAATAAAAGGTTTGCATGCCACTAAGTGTTTGGACATTAACCTCTCTACCCTACTTTATTTTTTAAAAATTATTCTCCAATAATTTGACTACTAAACCACTTGGATATGGTGATAAAATATTCCACATGTCACCTTGATACTTTCAACACTTTAGATTTTTTTATAGTTATTCTAATGTTGATAAAAGGGTCCTCCTACATTAACTAAAGTCAAGCTGATTTTTATAAGAAAAATGAAAGATAAAATGAAAAAGAAATTTCACATTCAATTTTTTCATCTTATCCATTACATGTCAATAAACCTTTTGCAATTCCACCAAGTATAGTTTTAAACTTGGGTTGTTTTTAATTTTTTTGGTCATGTGTCCCAAAGGCCAAAATGACCGATGAAAAATTTAAACTTTGAACACATCCACAAACAAAATCAAAATTAAATCACATGTTCAAAAGATCAAATTATTTCTTATCATTTATCAATGAAAAATATTAATATTACTAGATCAATAGAATATTGTAAGATGTCCTATGAGACACACAGGTGGACTATGTTTTATTTGTGCAACTTTGCAAAATTTTGAGGTTGTTTAATTTTAGTAGTTAAATAAAAGGGGCATGATTTAGGGTAATTTGGATGATGTTATCATGTTTGATTAGATGGAAGTTCTACATTAGCGTGAACTTAAGGCAATTTGCATCATGGTGTCATTCATGATTAGATGTAAATTTTACATTCTTGTTATTGGGTGTTTTTGAAATTTTTCAATGTTGTATTTATTTACATTTGACTAATCACACATGTTTGTATGGTTTGTTAGGAATATGTAATACATGCAAGGACCTCAATAGTATGAAGTTACATCATTTATGCCTTGATTTTCTAAATGTGGTAGAAAATCTAATAAATCCTACATAGTTATGTACCAATTGTTATATTTGGATAAAATGCCTAATGTTTGGCAAACATGTCTCTATAACTTTTAACACATTCGCACATTTATTATGGTACTTATCAAATGAGAGCTAGGGACTTAATTTGTAATTGGCAACCCCATCTACACATTTGCAAACTTCAAAAACCTCGCCTTAATAAAAAGAAAAACCTATGACATTGATTCAAAACTAACAACATGATTCACAAAACCATAGATGTATGGAATTTTTTTAATGTTCCCAATGTGTTCCCACCAAGTTCCCATCATGAAGTTTTCAACATGTTCACATCAAGATCCCAATGTGTTCCCACACACTAGAATTGTGGGGAAATTCACTAGAACAAGTGGGGCAGTGTCTCAACAATTCACATAAAAACACCAACTATTTGAGTGGGACGAAGGTAACACAAATAATGGGTATAACTCATGGATATGTACCATAAGTTTATAGAATGTATAATCATTCAAAGAAGTTTAAGTTATTCATTTGCGTCTTTGGGTACTGGGTGCTTAATAGTGAACAAATAAACTACAAAGGTTTTGCCTTATTTCCAATTATAAGAACATTTCAAATGTAGAGACACCATAAAATGGGGATTGTTTGAAAATCCAAATGGCCCAAATATGGATGAATGAATATTTTATGTAATGGGTGTAAAAGAAACATTATGACATTGATTCAAAATTAACATGATTAAAAAACCATAAATTTTCTGAATTTTGAAGTTCACAATGTGTTCCCACCATGTTCCCATTTCATTCCCCAAGTTACCAATGTGTTTTCATCATCAATTGATACTAATGTTGTTTTTAAACAAGAACTTACTTTGTCTTTTAGAAGTGTGCTTTAAAAAAAATCCAAGTCCATGTACATGCTTGTTTGAAAAAGTTTGATTTTTAACAAGGTTGCAAATCGGAATATCTTCCTCCCCAATTCCAAATGGGTGTTCTTATTGATCTTTTATAGAATAGTGGTAGGTGCTTTGGTAGAAAACAAAGCTTGGTTTTGCTTATGCTTGCAAGACTTATTGTTGTACCATTCACTTTTCTTGACGTTGAACTTTGGTAGATCCTTTTCTACTTTGTTCTTGCTATCATGTTTCATCAAAGTATCCCACTTAGGAGCAAGCAAACAAGGTTTCTTCTCAAATTGTAGTGTAAACCTTCCATATCACAATATGGAATTCCCCATCAATAGCCAAAACACTTTCAACCCAAGGGAGTTCTGCAACCCACTTAGGTTGGAATTTCCTTATGTAATCATGACCTCAACTTCTGAGGTGGATGCATGGACAACAAATCAAGGTCTAATTTTGTATCAAGTAAATCACTCAAGGGGTAACACTAAGGGTGAACCACTTTTCACCAAAAAAGGTGGTATAACAAATATTATAGTACGCAATAAGTTAAAATCTTGATAGTATTTTTTGGCTATCATAAACACAAGCAAAAAATGTTAAAATTTGCATAACATTTTGGTACTCAAAGTTCACTTTGAGTCAAAATTAATATTGATCCAACAATTAGATGAAAAGAATTGAATGAAATTAATGTACATAGAATATATAACTTATAGTTTTTCAATGGCCATAGGGCTTCATATTTGTGGTTCATGAAACATTACTAAACAAAAGAAAATAGAAAAAATAATGCAACGCCCATCTATAAAATCTCCTCACCTTTGATATGGTAGTTTTTTTAAGAACAAAAAAATTATGCATTTATTATTCAAAAATGCAAAAACACACATTTTTTGAATGAAATTTCATCCAAAAAGTTTAAATCTTTAAATGGTCTTAGATTTAATTCATGTATATCAATATCATACACCATAAAAAAATTCACCCAAGAATTCCACTCACAACTTTAGTTTTGAACTATATATGCAATTTTTTCAAACTCTATGACATGTATTATTTTGTCACAAATATACTCCATACATTCAAGTTTTTCAATGTTTGTTGGATTATTAAAAATAATTGATTAGATTAAGTTTCAAATTAATCAAATATACTTAAAACAAATAAAAATAATCCAAGATGTGATGTTCATATATTACCAAGAAAAATAATTATAGAAAGATTATACTTGTGACCACAATATTTGGGGGGCTTAATGTGTTTATGCCCAAAGATGACCACATTTTTAGAGGAGGTAGCTGGAAAGTCAACATGGATGCTACCATTCAAGTTAGGTTGCACAGATGATGAAAATAAAGGGATTACTACATCAAAGGGTGCAACAACTTGAAGATTTAAAACTGGAGAAACCAAAACGCGAAAAGGCCCACCAAGTTTTAGAATAGTAGGAGATGGCAAATGTGAGATAACATTAATTGCAATTAGAGAAGGAGATGCATCATTCGATAATATAGGAAATCATAGCCCATTAAGACTTGAATGTGAAGGTTTTAATGAACCATTACCATTAGAATGTTTGCATTGAATCACATACTAGCTAGAATGGTTTTGTATTCCCAACATTTCTACTATTTGCAAAATATCACAACAATTTAGGTTTGGACTTTGCTTCTATCCTTGGTATAAATTCTAAATACTTGCATTTTAGGGTGCATTCATAGTAAAAGGAGCTAGTGGCACCGAGGATTCAATGCTTTGTAGTCACTAGGTTTAATCATATTCTACACCATTCATTTTGAAATATATAAAAAAATTCACCCAACTTTTGGCGATGTTATCTACTTATATACATTAATGAATTTCAAGTACAAAAAATCAAATGTGTAGAGAAAAATGATTATCCTTTGAATATAAGAAATGATTACTCTCCAAGATAAAGTACACATCCCACAATAGTATATTAAATTGAACTTTACATTATTTGGAAAAAGTTTATCACATAAAATCATTTTTTAAACATAGAAAAGTTGAAAATTGAACATAATGTATGCATTTTCAAGACAACATGATAGAAATCAATGAAATAAACTAATTAATTAATATTTTTTCCTCCATAAAATTTATCTATGCCCTTCACCATATAAAAATGAACAACTTTTGTTGAAAACACATCATCAAATTTTGTAATTTAAAGGGCCAAAAGCACATTTGAACCAAATGTGTAGATATGTGTAACAAATTTGTTTTTTTTATTAATCTCAATTCCTTTTGCACTTTAAATCATCAATATGAATTTCTTTTCAAATTTTGGGAATGAATGGTGCACATTTGATTTACAAAAAAGATGTTCAAATCTAAAAGCATTATTTGATGACTTGCATTTTAAGTGCTTTATGTGCATGAAAGGACTTTCAAAACTTAATGAAATGACTTTAAATTTGTGGAAGATCAAGATCATTAACAAATAAATATAATTGCAAAAAAAAGAAGTAATTTGAATAAATATAATACACAAACTTGTCTTTCAAAGTAGACATGGTACAATATCACACTACATTTGACAATTGCTTTAGCTCCTTTTATTATGAATGCACCCTTTGAGGTTTGTCCAATGCATGCACATAGTGCACACACAACATGCACAATAACAAACATGTGAAGAGTCAAGGTCTATAACTATTAGGACATAAAAAGTGAGTGCCAAACCCTAAATCGAATCTCCTAATGAAGTGCACAATGCACACACAACACACACAATAATAAACATGTTGAAAGAGTTCATATGTAACTATTAGGACAAATAAAAAATGAGTGCCAACCTTAAATCAAATATCTTTTGGTGGGTAGTGCACACACAACATGCACAATAATAAGGAACTTGGAAGTTTAAAAAGTTTGTTTGAAACTACTAGGATAGACAGAAAGTGAACACTAAACCCTAAATCGAATCTCCTCAAATGTATAGTGTACATAGCAAGAAAACACACAAAAAATTGTTGGAATTGAAGTGGAAATGAAAGATTTCTTACTTCTCTCAAATGAAAAGTAGTCTTTCCAACTCGAACATAGAATCACAATCTTGTTTGGGGACTCCAACTCTTCATTTTGCGTTGACATTCACTCACAATGTAAACAATTTTGAATGCATTCAATGGCATTACAACGTGAAAAATGAAAACCTTGGTTGGCTACTCGTATATGCTCACCTTAAAATTTTGGCCGACCCAAAATTTGCCAACTTTGGGGTATAATCAATGTTTGAAAGGATATTTTGTGGTTCAAAATATCAAAATGAAGAATGATTGGATTGCATTGATGCAAATATACCAATCCTTTAGCAATTATAATAATGATGCACATTTATTGACGTTAATTTTGAAAATACTTTAATTTGTCATCAAAGAGCCATTTATTGAGAGATGAATTTGACATGTATTCATACACTAGCATGTGTCTTGTACCTTGAATATAATAACCAAGGAGCTTAACCAAATTGATATGTTGAATTAACCCCAATGAAATTTTTTTTAATGTTTTCATTAAAGGAACCAAAAGCTTTTAAAATTTTAATCACAATCCTTTTGCTCTCCCAATCACTTTCATACACTATTTCAAATGCTCTTGTCCCCAAAAGATTTTCAAAAATTGCTTTTGGCCATGAGTTCATCAAATGTAAAAGATTTTACACTTGAATTGAATTGTAATCATTCTTTTATAGGTTGATATTCATCCAACATCCATTTGAACCATTTTTGGTTGTCCCATAAAACAATATATTCATTTGGATGTTGCTAAACATCAATTTTATCCAAGTTTCAAATTGGATTGATTATATTATAGGTTGATATTCATCCAACATCCATCTCAACCATTTTCAATTGTCCCATAAAACAATATATCCCATGTTGAAAAACATCAACATTATCCAAGTTTTCCAATGTTAATTGGTAAATGTTAAAATGCCATTAAGTGTAACTCTGAACTATCAAAATGCATGCATTGTTTGGTTCAAAAACATTAGCCTTATCAAGGTCATGCAAGGTTCTTTGATAATCCTTCAACTTTCTTTTGACCTTTCCATGTGTCCTCAAAATGGATGCATTGTTTGGTTTTAAAACATGAGTTTTATCAAGGTCCTACAAAGTTACTATACTATTGTTCAACATCATTTTTGTATTTCCACATCTTGTTAAATTGGTTAATCCTTTGGTTTAAGAATGTCAACCTTGTCAAAATTCTCCAAGGTTTTTTTATGATCATCCAACATTGTTTTGATTTTTTTGCATGTTTTCAAAGTGAATGCATTGTTTCATTCAAAAACATAAGCCTTGTTGAAGTCCGACAAAACTCCTTGATAATCATGTAATGTCTTTTTGACATTTCCATGTGTTCCCAAAGTGGTTGCATTGTTTGGTTTGAAAATGTTAGCCTTGTCAATGTCTTACAAAGATTTTTGATAATTTGTCATCAACAACCTTTTGACATCTCCATGTATTTTCAAAATGAGTGCATTGTTTGGTTCAAAAATATCATCCTTGTTAAAGTCTTGCAAGGTTCCTTAATAACCATTCAACATCTTTTTGACCTCTCCATGTACATTCTCAAAGTGAATGCAATTTTGGCTCAAAAACATTAACCTTGTTAAGGTCTTGCAAGACTCCTTGATAATCCTTCAAGTGTTATTTGACATTTTCATTCATTTTCAAAGTGAATGCATTATTTGGTTCAAAAACATTTGCTTTATCAAGTTCTTGCAAGGCTCCTTGATCATTGTCCAACATCATTTTCACCTTTCCATGTGTTCCACAAGTGAATACATTGTTTGGTTGAAAAAAATCAGCATGTCAAGCTCTTACAAGGCTTCTTGAAAATTCTTGAACATCATGTTGACATTTTCACATATTTTCAAAGTGAACGTGTTGTTTGGTTCAAGAACATTCACTTTGTTATAATCTTGCAAGCTTTTCAATAATCCTTCAACATCATTTTGACATTTCTATGTGTTCTCAAAGTGAATGCAATGTTTGGTTCGAGGACATTGGCCTTATCGAGGTTCTGCAAGGCTCCTTGATAATTATTCAACATCCTTTTGACATCTCCATGTGTTTTCAAAGTGAACATGCATTGTTTGGTTTAAGAACATCAACCTTGTCAAAGTCTTGCAAAATTCCTTGATAATTTGTTGACATTCTTTTGACATTTCTACGTGTTCTTAAAATGAATGCATGGTTTTATTCAAAAACATTTGCTTTATCAAGGTCTTACAAAGATCCATGATAATCACATCATATTTTTTTTGACATTTCCACATGTTTTCAAAATGAATGCACTGTTTAATTTGAGAACATTAGTTTTGTTGAAATCTTGCAAACCTCCTAGATAATCTTTTGATAGGTTTTGACATCTCCACATGTTTTTAAGGTGAATGCATTGTTTGGGTTGAGAACATTAAAATTGTCAAAGTCTTGCAAGGTTCTTTGATATAAATCCTTCAACATATTTTTGATGTTTTCATCTAATCTCAATTTGCATGTTTTATTTGGTTCAAACATTTTGGAAATGAATACATTGTTTTATTTTGTGATCATTAGCTTCCTTATTAAGACCTTCAAAATTCCTTGATAATATTTTCTTGAATACTTGACATTTTGATGTGTTTTCAAAGTGAATACATGAAATTCAATTGAAAACATCAATTTTGATCTTGAATATTCAATCTTTGACAATT
>Ga0116229_10007997_pt1 | contig 16577 bp, 11 predicted proteins | sample S1TSphgellanicum_3_FD_87313 | JGI IMG/M metagenome (GOLD analysis project Ga0116229, IMG submission 87313) | Host-associated microbial communities from peat moss isolated from Minnesota, USA - S1T2_Fc - Sphagnum magellanicum MG | ecosystem: Host-associated > Plants > Peat moss > Unclassified...
AAAATTATAATTTTTTTGTATTTTTAATAAACCCAAAACTGGAGGTTTTTTAATTTTGGGTTTTTATTTTTTCCAAAAAAAAAGAAAAAAGGAATTTGAAAAAAAAATGTTGGGGAAAAAAAAAAAAAAAAAAAAACACTATTCACAGATGCACTAGTCACAACTTACTTTGCCTACATAAAAAATTTATCAAATTAAATTAATTTTTTAAATTTAAACTTTTTTCTTTTAAAAAAAAAAAACCTCCCACCAAGTATAACCTAACCTGGTTGAAGACCGAAGCAGAGTCACACATGATGGTGAGATGCCTCACTCCCCGGAGTAAAGAAAGTTCCATTCCCATTAAGAGTGCGGTGTATTCGGATACATGTTGGGAGCATTGGCTTCCAATATAATGGCTTGTGGCTGCTACTTCCAACTCCTAAGTCTCCATTTCCATCAACCAGAAAACACAATATCCATGAATGTCAAGGTTTTTTTTTTTCCTATAAAATTTAGAAAAAAAAAAACAATTGTGGGCCCTAAACCTAAACCCTAAACCTAAACCCTAAACCCTAAACCCTCCCTCCCTCCCGGTCTGATTAATGGTCATTCTCTGACTTAATCGGCACTTGGGGGGTGGAGATTCTGCCACTTCATTACAGCAAAACTGTGTAAACTGTTTTTTGTTAGCCTTGTGTACCAAGACAAAGGATATTTCTTGTGTTTAGATTCATTATAAGAGTATATAGTAGCTTAAGGGATTTTGGCCCCTAGGTAATAATAATAATAATAATAGGTTCTATTTATTTTTATATGAGGATTTTTGGAAGATGATAAGCTTGAAGACCAAATAAATTGATTGAAAAAATTTATTTTTTAAAAATTTATTCGTTTTATTAACTTTGTAAATGCTTGGTTTGTGTTGAAACTTGAAATTAGTTGTAGAGTTAAATGATATCATCTTGAAGGGTTTTGGTTTGTTTTTGAGGATTTTTTTGAAGATTATATATTGTTGCGGTGGTGAAATATTTGAGTTTCCATAATTCTAATTCTTTTGCCTTGAAATACTACTTTTTAATGTAAATGGCAAAGGCCACAGACACACCCCTTGTTTTAAAACCTTCATGAAGGATGTTCATGTTCTATGTACCAGTTGGTCATACCTTCAATGGACTAACAAGCACAATTCCAACACCAGCACAGCCCTGGCTTTGGCCTGCTGCTAGCCTTGCAGTTCCACTGAAGTACAACCAGAATGGAAACTTGGCAGATCCTATTATCCCCAACAAACCCCACCCCCCCATCCCCCTTGTGGAGATTAGGTCTCTCTATCAAATTATGGAATTACCACATACTACAAAATGGTAATTTTTTAGGGTTTTAGGGTTTAGGGTTGGAAACAAAATCTCATCTTCAAGGTAAGTGAAAATTTCTAAACTTCTAAAACTTTTTTAATCTCATCCTGAAACTGAAAACTTCCAAACTTGTGATGAACATGCAGTAGTAGTATTGCATACAAGCAGCATTTTCGATGAGCCGGAGTTGCAGCCAAATTTGGCTAAATCCTCTTGTGAATGATGATCACCAGATCACATACTTCACAAATTTGGAAATTTTAATAATAATAAATAAATAAATAAATAATTTAAAAACACTCCAAGGGAATTTGATCATAGGTATTTTCCAAGGGGACTCTTAGCAATGGATTTGTAATTTGGGTGAAGGAATTTGAACTTCCCATTATTCAAAGCATCAAAAATAGAACTACATGTAGATATAATATTTGTTTGCATGTTTCAACTTGGACTTTCTCAACAAGACTTTGGAATGATGGTTGTTCATTCTTGCTATGTATGGACCATCATGCTACTTATTGTTGTGACCCATGATTCCAAATATTGGATTGTTTATGGTGGTGAAATATGAATTTCATTTATATTAATTAACACAAATATATATATATATATATATATGGATCACAAAGTTGTGCAATCTAATGAGGACATGATAATTGTCAAACACCCATCTTTTGATTGTAGTTGTGTGAGTATCATACAAGTAAATACTTAGACATGAAGAATTCTCAACTCTTGCGAAAGTTAATTAATTTAACATATGATGTGTATGTATGTATGTATGTGTGTATGTATAAGCCCAATGCCATGAAGTTCAATTAGGTTTTGTATATTGACAAAGGCCAACAACAACAACAACATAAGGTGCAAATTTTGGGCTTCTTTTGAGAGGTGGGTAGGATTTCATCTTGTTACCTGGCCAGGGAGTGGGATCACCCACATATCTTTCACGAAAGAGGTGCCAAAAGGCCATCCATTTAACCTTCTCTAGGTCAAGGTCTCTTGCCCAAATATAAGCCGCATCAAAGAGCGCCAAGAGCACCAGCTGGAGTTTCTGTTTGCGGTTGAGCTTCTCTTGAGTAGCCCAAAGCTCGTATTGTCGAATCCAACCATCTGCTTCTTCTTCATTCTCAACGCCATAAAATGGGCAAATCTCGATTGCATGTGGTGTGACACCCGGGAACATATGCCCATATATCGTTTTGACGTTGAATCTAATCGCTGAACACAAGGCATATTTCTTTGCAGTCCTCTCTAAAGAACAAGTTTCCATGTTGAACCCCATGGATGGATGCTTTTATCTTGTGCCTCAAATTCAAGAAAATCAATTATATATATATTTTTTACTTAAGTTTCTTTTACTAAGAAAATTTGACATCATAACCCACACTCTCAAATCTCACTTGAAATATGTCATGTGTGAATTGATCAAAAACTGAATGAAGTTATTGCTCTTTTCCTTCCCTTGAGATTTGAAACTTCCCCAAAAAAGAAATCGTTTTTTTGTAAATTGGGTTGTTCTCTCTTGGTCATTTTGTGCTTCTTCACCAAAGACCATAGAGCAAGCAGGTTTTGTTCAATTCAACATGTGTGTTTTAAAATTTTGATCATATATATGAAGAATTTGACATTAAAGACGAAGGCAAAAAAAAAAAAATTGCACAAATGTGGGTTTTGGCAAATGGAAGTTTGGGTAAATTGGATTCTTTCAATGGCTACTCTCTTGTAATCTTGACTCCAACATCATATACAATTAACAACAACAAAGAAAGTTACTCAAGAAAATGAACCTTCAAATCATTATTCCCCTTTCCCTTCCCCTCTCTTCCCCTTCCCCTTCCCTTCACCATAAACCTTCACAAAAGAAGTTTGCTAATGGAGATGGAATTGTATAATTCATAACTACTCCCCAAATCTTGTTATGGCCTTGGAACACACTCTTGTGAAGATTTGACATCCATGAAGAAGGGAACATGAAAGATTTTGAAAGAAAAGTTTATTGATGGGAATAATTCACTCTAGTAGGTCCTTTGGAAATTTTTGACAAAGCTATTATAGGTAGTGCCTATCCACAAGTTTTAAGTTATGGGATTTTTTAATGTGTTTCTAGAACTTTGCAACAAAACTTGTAGATGACCTAATAACTTATAAGGATGGTTTTTCAAGCTTTGCATGGTAGATGATTACAATGATTAGGGTGAAGAAATGTTGCACCACATTGATCAAAGGAGAGACCAAATTTCTTGAACTTCGAAAATTTGTTGGGTGGTGAGCTTTCATAGCACAAGAAGGCACAAATCTACAATGTTGGTTGATGCAAAATGGGAAGATGATTAAATCCTTTGGAGATGCAAGTAGGCATGAAACGTTTTTGTTTTTTTTTCCTCATCTTTTCCCCAATTGTTAATCAAATGAAACTACTACCCTATTTAGCAACATGTAATTGGTGGATGAGAAAACTTAAAGATGAAATTTTTATGTGCCCCCACCCCCTTTATTACCTTCTTTCATGATTGGAGGGTTGGTTAATTTTTTTTATTCAATCTAATTTTTTTGGGACACAATTGAAATAAATTAAACTTCAAAAAATGATTTACTAAACAAATGGGAACCTAAGGGGGGGAAATGGGTTCAATAAGTAATGGGAAAACATGAGGAATGTGATAAGACTTTAATTCTGAGCCCTTGAGCTCATATTGGGGAACACATTTGTTTGAATGGGAAAATGTAGATCATAATTGAAAACAATCTAAGAGTTTGCAAACAGAAAACTATCCAACCTCATAAAAAATTGTTCAAATTTTTGTTTTGTTAATTTCAATCTTCAAACATAATCTCATGTGGGATCTTACAACCCATGGAAAATCTTAATCAATGGTCAACATGAATTTATAAGTTTCATAAGTGTCTTGTTTTCCAAAACATTTATGAATGTGTTTTTTTTTTTACACATTTTTTGAACTAAAAATAAATTTAATGACACAAATATCAACAAATAAAGCATTGCATAAAACCAACAAAAACACAATGTTAAAAGCAAACAATATATCAAAAATGGTATTACAAAACACACGAAACAAAAAACTATGAAACTTGTTTGATTTTGGATAGAAAGAAAATCCAAAAAATTCGACAAGCAAGTTCAATTGTGGGTGGGAAAAAAAACATTGAATGTGTTTGGTTGTGAAAATAAACAAAGTGCAATGATGTCAACAATGGTGGAGCTTAAGGATACAACACCAAGCCAATGCCACTAATAGCATCCAAAAGGGAAAGAAATCACAAAGGCACAAATCAAAAAGCTTGAAACCCATGGAACATGACATGACACAACAAAGTCAAACCTACATAAAACCTACAACACAAATTCAAAAAGCTTGAAACTAATGGAAGCACATCATCACACAACAAGGCAAAACCTTGCTTGGAACCTAACACATAAATTCAAAAAACTTGAATGCCAACATGGCACAATAAAACAAATTTATAAAAAAATAAATGCAAGAAACAAAAGCCTTAAAAAAACCACACAATAGAACAAAGCTTGCAAAAGAAACTCAAAAGATGAAAGCAAAGTAGAGATGCTACATATGTTCATATTAATGTTTTTAAAAAATCACATAAAGAAGTAATGCTTGCTTTGGCATTGAAAAAGAAAAGAAATCACAAATGTAAAAAGCTCTAAATACCAATGATGAAAGTACAAGCTACATGACAAAAAATGACAATGAAAAGAAGCACGATGGGCAACGACAATTTAAAACCAAATAAATGTGAAAACCAAATAAATAAATAAAATCTCAACTCTTTACATGTGTGAAGGGTTTATTTTTAAACCTTTTTAGGAATAGTGGCTTCCATCATGAGGAATTGTGGCTTGCATGGAAGGCCTTCTCTTATACAAAATGAAAAAGACTTAACATTTTTAGTTTATATTATTGCCTTCATTGGAAGTCAAGACTTTTTATTTTGAAATAAGTTTATGATGTATTTTTCCTAGGTTGATTATAAGGTGGTTGAAATAGTATTCAAGAAGAACATTGAAACTTTGGCAAAATAACATTTTTTTAACATTGAAAAAAAATTGGAATGACTTTGGAATTTGATTTAAATTATTTCTTTTTTTTGGGGAACAAAAGAAGAGGATCCTACCTATGGACTTGATGAACATTGATTTTACACCTTACATGTACCATGAAGGTGCTAGAAATAAATGAAACTAATGAAAAAACTAGAGAAAGATGACATAGGCTAATGATAAGTAAGTTTGTGCAGGTTAATTATTTGGATACAAGAGGAGGAAATAAAACCAATGGTTTTTTCTTGCAAATTAATGATTTTGAAGACAAATTAGTTTTTTTGCATTTGTCATGTTGTTGGTCATTTGTGTGTGAAAGGGTACCATAATAAAGGTTTGAATCTAGTGAAATTGCATTTCCAAACATAACAATCTTTCTTGCTATTGTGCATGTATAGTGTTTATAGTATGAACTTTGGTTCTATATGGAATAGACTAAATATTTATAAAGGTTTCATGTACATGGAGTAGGGTAAATTTTTGTATAGGTTTTTTTTATCATGGATCACATTTGAAGTATGGAATTTAATTATGAAAAAAAAGGAAAAAAGAAATATGTATGTTGTTCAATTTGAATCAGCATATTGATTGATGAAAAAAAAACACAAAAGTTAATGATGTTCATCATTGAATGTCTTGAATTCACATTGACTAATTTAAAAAATAGATCAATGTTTAAATGATCACATAAATGAAATCAAATTGTTTTGAAGTTTTTGTGATACCATTGAAAATGAACACAATATACTTTGAATGATGAAATGTTGGATCTTGTTATTGAATATCCTGATATATGATTCTAAATCCATGTGTATATATGCATATTTTAATACAAAACCAAAACACTTTATACATCAAATGAAATTTTAATCTTATTGGTGCAAATGATTGTTTTTGGTGCAAATTTTCACACATGTGAACTTTTAAGTGGGAAGTGATCTTATCACTCATTTCAAATAATCTCCTTTTTATATAATTCTTTTACTATATTTTGACATATTTTTTAAAATTGGGGAAAATTTTCACCAACTTTACATAGTTATTGTCCTAATTAAAAGCATCTCCAACCATGGATTGTATGAATAAATTAGAGGAAGAATAATAATACAATAATGTAAAAATCGACTATGGCACTAAACTTGTTGGGTTGAATGGTGCACTCTTCCACAAAGATGATATCAATAAAACATCAACTTTAATTCACCAATCATAGTGATTGTCCCAAGTGTTGATTTTTAAATGGTATCAAAGTAAAATATTGTTTAAAATTCATGTTTATAGGTGGGGTGGGGGAATGTTTATCTCCATGTTAGATATTGATTACATCCCAAATGAAAGTGCATTGCTAGAAATGCTCTAATGTTATATATGTCTTGGGATTATTATTAATAATGATGCATCAAAAAATTGAAAATCATTGATTTTGGGGGATTTTACAATTAGGTTTTGAAGGTTTTATAATATAAACTATCATATATCTTTAATCATAAAGTCAAAAAATAAAAATGATGCATGAATTGTCATGGATGATTATCATTTTTGGGTAGTTTTTTTATTGATGATTGCCAATCATCAATTTGTGGCATTATAATGATGAATTGATGATCACATTTGCATTAAACATTATAATCTTGCCATCATATATATATATACCCTATGAAATGTGCATGTGGTACATTACAATAATGCCATGTGTTCCTTACAAGATTAATATTATCATCCCATTAAATCTAGACACATGGAAAATGATGAATAATTTATTGTGTTGATAAATATGTATTTATTAATTACCACATGGGGTGTAAACATGTGGCACATTGTAATTGAACCATGTGCTATTATTAAGGCTATTGGCATCCAATTAAATGTGTGCATGTGGTAGATGACAATAAATAAAAAAATTACATGTGCCATTTTGAGATTATATTGAAAATTTTGAATTTTCATACCCGTTGCAAAATGGGGCAAATCAATATTCATCATGTGTCTCCTTGTCAAATCATTGATTATCTAGTCATAGTGCTTACATTATATATTTGGGTTGGTTCAAGTTCTTGAAATTGAACACAAGTCACTTGAAACATGTGTTGTAAAATATAATAAGAAAACCTAATGACATGAAAGATGTGCATAGCAGTATCATGAACAAGAACACATAACTTATAAGTTTAAGTTGAATATTGTTGCAAAGCAATAGAACATTGCTATGATCAACTTTTGCGAAAGGAAAAGAATTTAAATTAATTAGGTAACTCCAAATTTCAATAGACCTACATTTACCCAAATACATGGATGAGAGGATTTTGAAACATATTCAATGTCCACGGTACATGGTTTCAAAAATGATCTTGATTCATTAGATCTTCATGGGTTATTTACCTTTCACATCTTATTGTCCTTCGTTTGGATTTCCTTTTCGTTGATACCATAGTACCTTTATCATTTCAACCATAATTAAAATAATAATGATAAATTTGAAATTTCAAAAAATATTAGCCACCTTGTTGAAAATCCCAATAAAGTTAATTTTTAAATGTCAAAATTTATGAATCACAATGTTCATATGTCCATGAACATCTCTTAATCTTAACCATTACATGTGAATTCCAGTAACAAGTACTTGAAATCAATCTTACCCTAAATCATCACAATTGGTTGATTCATGTTGTTAAGGTCTAATTTAACGACAGTTAAACTACATACTCATCAATACTTATGTAAATACATAAGTACATATTTGCAATAATATGCCAAATTATTATTCAAAAATTCTATTACATCCAAAATTTTAAGAAATTGTGACTATAGGATCGAAGTGAAAAAATGAAAAAAAAAAAAAATTCACTTGGAATATTTCAAAATGGCAAAGCTACTATGGTATCCACTTTACAAACATGTTCTTAAATGAACCTAGTTTTGATTAATCAAGACATTTCAATCTCTTACATTGAATTAAGACAAAAGAATTCAAAATTAGACATTACATTACATGCTAAGAACTCTACAATATGAAGTTGTAAATGAAATGGCTTCAAAATGATTACTTGAAACAATTTTTCTACACTTAACAATAACATAATGGATGAAATTGAATGCATCCATGAAAATTACATAAAGATTACCTCAATGTCATACTCCTCTACCATCGTTCCAATAACCTTGAAATCCTTTTGATAGTAACATATTTCAAACATTTAAAATAGTTGGGAACTATGCATCTTATCCATTACTAGCAAGGCATAATAATTGTCCATTTGACTTAATTACAATTGTTGGTTGGACTCCATTCCAACAAAATGTAATGAGTACTAGTGAAAGAGTATGTCATGTTCATCATGTTCTTTCAATAAAGTTACACAATGAAGACATTTAAAAAATACTTGATGTTAAACTAACCTATGGATCAAGAAAATGACAACAACATTTGATCGAGTACCTCAACCATGTGCAACATGCCACATAAAACATATAAAAACCATTTGACAATATTTTGTACACAATTATCAATTGGTCCAAAAATCAACATGCTAAAGAAGTTAATCCATAGTATTAAAACATTTTTGCAAAATTTTATGATCGTGTGACACCAGCACATGGGGTTTATAGATTGAAGTGGGTTGCATTGAAATTTATAATGCTCCAAACCATAACTTTGGGTTTTAAAGATTGTCAACAATCTTTGCAAAATTTGCATGATTGTTGAAAACAAAAAAATAGGTCATGTACCAACAATCAAATATACATTGAAAAAACTTGGGTACTTGTGTTCTACAAATGTAGTTTCAAACACACAATTGAGGATATTTACATTCAAAATTCAACCATTGGTGTTGCACACAATGATGTGGTTCCACCACATAATTGTCCTTTCGATTGGAAACTATATATGTACAATAGTTGGGCCAATAATGTGTTGCACATGTAACTTTCATTCAAAATTTACCAAGAATGGTATGCAATAATCAATCATCTATCTCTAATAGCCAATGGTTACCATTTCCTTGTGAGCTAACATTACCATTATAAACAAATTATCATCAACCTTTTCATCATCTTCACTACTAGGAATCAATGTTTCTTGATATTCATCATAATCTTGGTCATCTCCTTCTAAAGTTAGGTCCTTTTCATCTTGTATAAACATTCTCTATATTTCAAGCTTGTTAATAAAAGTCCCCCAAAACATGGTCCAAGTAAATACACACACTCAAAGTTTAAAAGTACAATCATTGAGCTTCATCATGGCCCTCAATGGCATTGATAGAATTTGGTCATTGCCTTTCATTAGTAGAAACAATATTTTCAATGGCATCAGGTTATGCAATGTTTATCTTATGAACTATTGGATCAATCTCCATACTCAAATCCCCAACCACTTGTTAAGACCTAACATTTTTGTGTAAAATAACCTTTCATCCAAGAACTTGTGTGGAATCTAAGAAGAAAACTTGTTCAACCTATGAAAGGAAAACAAAAGGTTTTTCCTTGTGGTGAAAGTAATCGCCTGAAGTGCACCAAAATGAAACCGAATTCATCTTTTTATGGCAACATTGGCACCACATTTCTTTACTTACAACCTGAAAGCACAATAACATGGCAATTTTTGTTGATCCATAATCTAATTTTAATGTTTTTTTACATTCATTTATGTAGCACACTAATTTAGGTTATGGGTTATGGTTATCTTTTATAGCAAATGGAGTGTGTTCAAATCCCCCCATCACCCCATAATCATAAGTTACTATGCTACTTCAACTCATCCATGTAACAATCCTATGGTGATTCCAGTAGGTTGCCATGCTTTTATAAAACCTTACCATTAATGTTGGTTAGATTGACATGTCCAATGGTTCAACTTCATTTTCAACTTAAGGAACCCCAACATAACTAACCATGGCATTTCATACATTATTACAAAAATGGTGTTTTATGTTGTCTTTTATAACTAAATTTTAATCAAAAGTTGACCCCAAACAAGATGATATATACATAGTAAAAAAGATTAAGTTGTTTAGGACAATCACATGGTAGTAACTTAGTCATGTGGGCGTTGATAGAGAGCCTAGTAACGTCCACATGGCATGTTTATTTTGACTAAAAAACTAATAACTATCAATTGACATGGCTTGTTTAATTTGACTAAAAACTAACATACATGTTAGTTGATGACAACGTGCCATAAATATTATGTAAGTCAAATATTTATATTTAAATTTTCTTTATTAATAATTTAATTTTCATAGGGATGTAAAATGTAAGCCTAGGAACTAGAGGTAAAAGCCCCCCTAGGCATGTGGGCCACTTGTAGACCTCCCATATGCATGTAGACCACTTGTAGGTCTTAAGGCATGACCATGGTGTCACAAGAGGGAATTGAACCCTCCATGATGACAAGCCAAGGCATTAACCATTTAACCACCACTTCACATGATGATTCATAATGTGAGAACAAAAGTATAAATTTAATTTAAATGCATTAATCTTAAGCTAAAATTGACTAAATTTTGCTAGATGTTATTATTTAGATTGAATTCGGTTGAACTTGAATACTTAATCTAGTTTAACTTGGTTAAACTAGGGTATTTTAGTGAAGATGGGTAAAAATGGTTGAACTTGGTTAAACTTGAGCATTTTAGCTAAACATGGTTAATTTTGCCTAAACTTGGTTCAATTTAGTTTAAATTGGTTCAAATAACTAAATTTAGTTTAATTTGACCAAATTAATGTAAATTTGTTCAAATTGCCTAAATTAAGGTAAATTGGCTAAACTTAGTTTAATTTGGCTGAATTAAGGTAAATGGTTAAACTTGGTTAAATTAGGGTAAATTTGGCTTAATTTGTTTAAACCAAGGTAAATTGGTTAAATTTCATTAAACTTTGTTAAACTTGAATAAATTGGTTAAATTAGGTTTGAATTGGTTAAAATAAAGTAAATTGGCTAAATTTTGTTAAATTTGGTGAAACTTAAATATTTTAGTCAAACTTGGTTTAACTTGACTAAAATAAATAATTTAAAAAATTTTGGTTTAATTTGATTTACTTGGCTAAACTAGGGTAAATTGGCTAACTTGATTTAATTTGGCTAAATTAAAATAATTTGGTTAAATTTGGTTAAACTATAATAAATTGATTAAATTAAAAAACTTTATTTAAGCTTGATTAAAATTGGATAATTTTTGCTTAATTTGGATAATCTTAGTGAAAATATAAACCTTAATCCAAGTTTAGCAAATTTTATCCAAGTTTAACCAATTTAGTTAAAATATTTCAATTTAACATAGTTTAACCAAATTTAAGTAAGATATTATAATTTAGCCAATTTTAGACAATTATACCAAGTTTAGCCAATTTAAAATTAAATACTATAATTTAGCCAATTTTAACCAAGTTAAACTAATAAAAACCAAAACAAACCAAGTTGAATCAAGTTTAAATAGCCAAGTTTAGCCTAAGATTAGTTGAAATTTAATTTAAACTACCTACCCATTATGTATGTACTATGTACTTATTTATTACCTACCTACATACGTATTTACCTAGACCTACCTACCTATAAATATTATTTACCTACTTATTTACCTACCTACCTACTTAATATGCCACATCATTTATGGCATGATTGAAATTAGCCACATCAAAATGAACATTAACATTATGTTGGCATGCAACAAGCCACATCACTTATGGTGCATCATTGAAATTACTCACATTAAAGTAAATAACAACATCACATTGGCATGTAGCAAGCCACATAATTTATGGCATAACTGAAACTAATCACATTTTTAGTAGGCACTTACACCACATTAGCACAGTTACGTCCACATGTAAGTGAGATTGTTTCATTTTATTTAAATTATTAGTCGACTTAATCAAATTAGACATGCATACTTTGAAAGGGGGGAGAAAGGAATTTAAAAAATCTCTTATAGTCACTTCAAACTAATAAACTTTGTAACTTAATCATTGTAATCAAAATATTAGTAATGAAAAACACATTATTTTGTAGCAGTGATAATTAATTTGGGAAGGGAATCCCTCGACACCATCAATGTTGTTTGCCTTTACCAACTTGTATTCCCTACAACACATATAGGAGAATCAATGACTTATTATCCAACAAACAATCATACCCACTTGAAAACCCATCCTAAAACCATTATCCAAATAATCAACAAGGCCTTATAAAGTAAAAATTAATATTAGTGGCATGTTGACAAAAAATTAATAAAAATACATTACAACCATGCAAATAATGTCTTGTAGTTTTCACAAACATATAAGTGTGCATCATCTTGCAATTGCATTGTTAATTGTCATGGTTTGGGAAACCTTTCAAAAACCTCTTTGGTCACCTTTTTTTTTCATTAACATCCCAAGCACACCTTTTGGTTGCCCCAAACCTCTACATATATTATGTACATGGCCCAAGGCCTCATAAAAATATAGTTTTCTATCATGCTAAGTAATGGCTCGCACATATCTCAAACATAGCCTTTCAAGTACTTCAATGCACATTCAATTGGGTACATCCAAGGAGCACTAATAGGTCCACAAATGTCCAATTTTTCAATTAGATGGACCACCAAGTGTGTCATTACATCAAAAAACCTAGGAGGAAATACCTTTTCCAAAAGGCATAATGAATAGATAGTTCCAACATTCAAAATATCGTAAGTTGTCGAGTCATAAACATTCATGCAAATAGTTTTGAAAATTTTACAAGTTTGCATGATGGGAACTAGTAGTTCTTTAATCATCTAATGTTGTATGCACAATGGTAAAATATGTTGAAATAAAACATGGTAGTCAATGTGATTTCATTCCTCATAACATACCTTTCACAATGTGTTTTTCAAGCCCAAGGCACACCCAATTGGTAATTTCAAGTTTGCCATGGTGTCCGAGATGACTAATTGTTTTTCAATATGCATCACTTTGCAAGGGGTTGTTGGCATTATAGTTTCACCAACCTTTGTATGGTAAAGCTTCAACCACAAAAAATCATAAACACCTAAATCTTCAAGAACTTGTTGCATTTTTTTGGTGTCTTTCTTACTTAGAATTGTCTTCTTTACATTGATTGCAAAAAAAATCTCACAATGCATCACATCAAACATGTGTTGTATGAGTAAATCCTAAGAATTAGACACAACAACATATTGCATCAATGTTATAGGGCTAAACCTCATGAATAAATGCATAATGAAGTTTTTCTTTTGATAGAAAAAATTAAAAATCACAAAAAAATTCATATCTACAATGAAGGTCCTTTTGAAAGTAATAAAAAAATCACAACAAACTTCAGATCCAGAAAGAGGCTCCTCTTGAAAGTAAAACACAAAAATCATAACAAATTGCAAATGCGTAATGAAATTCTTATGGGAATAATAAGAAAAAATTATAGTAGACCTTTCAATATGGTAGGTCAAATAAAATGTTTATTCACTTCACCCTTGGTTTTGCACATAATTTGTCTTATTCTTTTCCACTACTTAACTTCTAGGTCTCATAAGATTTTGCATGTTTCAAGAGCTCAACTCCACTCATCACACATGGCTAAAGATTTGACGTCTTTCATTCCTCCCATTACATTCTTGTGCATTTGATTAAAATGGGTAGTTAGTTTGTAGCACCTTTGATGGGAATTGGATACCATTTCTTTCAATTTTGGGGAATGACAACAATATGTGTTTGGGCTATCGGCAAGGCATCTTCTATAACCTTTTATGACTTGGCTAGACAATAATCCATATATAGGCATCTTTGTGTTCCTTAATGGATCTTGTCACATCCCGAGGATGAACCCCCCTCCAAAGTTGTAACAAATCCTAAAAATAGAAAATTTGTACATGCAAATCAATTTTTTTTTTGGTAGGAGCCAATATTAAAAATGACAACAAATAAGCAAATTCAAGCATTTGCACGTAATGTAGTTGGTCATCGATGACATATAATTGCATCAAAAAATGTTTCAATAACTTTTCACTTGGACATTATATCAAGAGTTTATTCATCCCATACCCAAATTCAAACACAAAATCTAAGTTCACTTCATACTAATTACATTTAATTCCAATGAACTTACCCATGGAAGGTCCTAATAAACTTATGTCAAATATAATTTTGGGCACAAAGGTTTTTAAGTTGGAAAGATTGATGACAAAACTAACTTAATAAAGTTTGAATAGATTTGGAACAATTTTAAGGAGTGATGAAATGAAGGGGTTTTTGGCAATCCAACTCATAAACAATTGCAATGGCATTGGGCCAAAAACAAGTATGGACGAAGGCATTGAAATATTGCTATTCATGACCAAGAAAATGAAAAAAAAACTAGGGCAAACAAGCTAGCCAATTATTGCATTTAAGAACCTAACCCATTACAAAATTGAAGGATCTTGTCCTATACCTATAAGTTGCATAAAGTTAAATTGCATTTGTGGGTGATAAGATGTTGCACCTCTTTCCCAAACATAAGATCTCCTTTTGTATATATATATATATATATATATATATGGCAATTTCATTATGCTTTTTCATTTTTGGCAACAAAAACCTTCCAAAATCACTTCTTTTAAAATTTTGTAATTTTATATCAGTTTTTGGCTACATTTCACTAATAAAAAAAGGGCTGATCCAAAGAGATGAAACATTTGTTTTAAATTACCTAATGAAATCATGGGTAGATGTTCACTTTGGTGATTTTTAAGTTGATGAAAATGAATTAAAATCCCACATTTGAACTCCTATTCTATTGGTTTTGATGTTGTCTTGTTAAGCATAGGTACAAGTTCAATTCCATATCTAGTCAATCTTGTTCATTAGTTATTGCCTTTACACGGGTCCTCTTTACATTTCATTCAAACTTGAAGAATATTTTTGACAAGTATGGGTTCACACTTGAAAGTTTTTTTGGGTGGGGTATATATTCACCCCTAGGGTGTATATGTTTATTGGTTTATGTTGAAGTAAAAATGTTATTTAATCGTCCAATAACATATTGTTGGATTAAATGTCATTTAAAAATATCTTTCAAAATTTTATATCACATTAAAAACATTCATAAGTAGTTCCATCATAATTACTAATTCCTATTGACTAATCATCTTTTTATGGGATTATGTTGGAATTTTAAACTAAATACATGATATTATATATATATATATGGACATTGTTACTCCCAAATCCATGCATCTAATTATATTCTTATTTCCATCCATATTTTTCTTTTTCTTTTTATGTTCATATTTTCTCCTATTGGGTCAAACATGGTCTTCAAGCTCATTAATGTGCCTTAATCGCATAGTTGTAAATATCATGACTTGACCCAATCACATAGTTATCATGATGATTAAACATTGCTAATTGTGCAAATCTAATGCAACATGATTAAAACTTAGTCATAGTTACATGAATGTCCTAGTCTTAAAATGTCACATTTTGGCATAATGACCTAAAACAATGTTTATTTAAAAATATATACAAATTTATAAATGCAAGAATTGAAAAATGAAGAAAACACAAGTGTAAGATCATGGTTTTTGTTTGCATTTTGTCCAAGGCGGATGGTTATCAAATGCTTGTGATGGGAATGAAGGGGGCATTTTTTGTTTGGAGCTAGTGAATCCAATTAAATACACAAAAGAAAAATGGGTTTAAAAAGTGGCTACATTAAATGGTATGTGTTCACAACCTTGTGGTAAGAACCCAAAAAAGTTTGGGTTAATTTAGTCATGATTTTCTAGATGCATATGTGTATGGGGCTATCTAATGGCACGTAAGGTAAAATAGGTGGCAAATGATGCTTCAACATGAAATCTTTTCTATTTCTTGATGTATTTGAAATTTGTAACAAACTTTACCATCACTTTTCATGTGGGGGTTTTATTAAAGTTGAAAAATAAAAATAAAAAATCTAAATGAAATTTTATTTTAAGGATTATATGATTAATGATGGCAATCAATTGCAATTGATGTGGAGTCACAAATGAGGGTTTTGAGGTGGAAGTATATGGCTATTGATAGTGAGGCAAGTTGCAAATGATGGCAATAATTGTAGAATGTTGATATTGATGATGGGCAAAATGTAAACAAATCTAGACCATCAAATTAAGGTTAATACTTGAAATTTGATATGCTCAAAAGGTGTAATCACATTA
>Ga0116229_10008001_pt1 | contig 16569 bp, 10 predicted proteins | sample S1TSphgellanicum_3_FD_87313 | JGI IMG/M metagenome (GOLD analysis project Ga0116229, IMG submission 87313) | Host-associated microbial communities from peat moss isolated from Minnesota, USA - S1T2_Fc - Sphagnum magellanicum MG | ecosystem: Host-associated > Plants > Peat moss > Unclassified...
AGAAAATTCAAGATCACAATCTGGTTTCCCAAATACTAGAAACCATGCCATGTGGCAACAACCCATTAGTTAATCGGAAAAAACATGGCCATTCCTTACCCACACGATCAGGAAAAACAAAATATATACAAAATGATGCCTTGTATACATAATGTATATACTGGCCCCATCGGATGAAACCGTATATATTACATTTAGGCTCCATCCACCATTTGATGACGTCATGCTGATGTAATTGTTGTTTGCGACTATTTGTCGTTTGCAACTTGTTTTAGGCGACTAACAGCAAAATAGTTGTAAAATGTCGCTTTCGACTAAAAATTAGTCGTAAACACTAGTTGTAAATCAAGGGATTTATACTAGTGAAAACCACCATTCTATTATAACTCCATCAATGTGATGGAAATTTCATTGTTATTTCCATCTCCTACTAGTTGTGGGTCTTTGTGTTGTTGGTTCAAATGCAATCATTTTCAAAGCTTTAAGGTATACAACTTTCCAAAAACAAATTCAAGGCTCAAAAGGATTTGAGCCTCCGAATAACCCATTTGTGAAAATCTTGATGATCAATGTTATTTTTCAAGAAATTTTTAATGTTGCCCAAGTGATGATCATACATAAGAATATGTAAAAAAAAATAGCAATCATCCTTAGGAAGATTCAGCATTTAACTATAAACCAAATATGAAATACAAACTTTTTAATCAACCTTCTATATTTGTGGCTACACACTCAAAACCAAATGTAGGAATTTGCCAATTTCCATTTTTTTTTTCTCACTTTTGGTGATGGAAACCTTCCAAATTCACTTCATTTTTTAATTTTAATTTTAATTTTTTGGCAAATTTTCACCCCCAAAAAAAACTCATAATGATAGGATAAAACATATTCCAAGCCAAATGTCTTTTCAAAACTGTAAGACATGATTTTCCAGAAAAACCATTTGTGATTTTTTTTTTTTGTAAATAATAGCTAATTTCTCATGAAAAAAATCACTCTAAATGCAATAACTTTTTTTGTTGGATCAAAAATTACAAAATAACAAATGTGCACACCACCTTGTCAAGGGCTTTCTCACTACCAAAAGTGTAACAAGGGCCCACAATTTGGGAGGGTTAAGGTGTGATCATAAAATAAAACAAACATTATGTTAATATATAGATAAATATTATTTGCCAAATTGAACTTTTTTGCGAGCCCTTAATTTATATAGGCATTTTTTTTTTCTATTAATAACCCTAGTGACAAGCATCAACCCTAACAACCTAGGTAGCTTATTGTCTTCACAAAGCATGAGGAGCAGGTGCCTAGTTCCACGAACTTTGCAACCTCACTTTTAGTGACTATGGTGAATGTCCACGTGAAATTCCATACCCCATCAGTATCAAGGATACATCAAAGGGAGTAACACTATAACATATCTAATAACATTTGGAACTCTATCGTATGACTAAACAAAACTACAATGCAAATGTTAGAAATCCAAGGCAAGAGACAACTTTTGAATATGATGCCTATTTTACATTGTAGAATTGCATAAATGACAAGCTAAAGTTGGTTGTAGTCAACGTCCCTACATAGGCTCCTTTTACAATGGAAGTTCATAGTTTTTTGCATCACAGCAATTTGAAATATTCAAATTGGGGCTAACAAACCACATTTCCTTGAATATTATCTAAAGGGAAAATATCAAATATCAATAGCAAGTATGATAGATAAGTCTTGACTCCTAAGGCCACTATTATTAATTTTACTATGATTAGGTTAGTTTTGAAACCATGAACTTCAAATTTGTTCACTTCTTAAGATTTCTAACAAGAAAAACCTATTCCATCATAGATGAAAAAGGATCTATTTTTAGGGTTAGGGAAATTTCATCTTCAAATGCAACTCAATTTCCTCACCACCTCCTTGGTCAAACTTTAACCTCGATTGTAAATGAGTGATACAGACCTATAATTCAATCATCATTTCCCTCCCACTACAATGTTTAACCAAGTCCACATGAATCACATTATGGTTCTACATCCACTCTTGGTCTCCCTTTGTTAAGGGGGCATGTTGAATTAGTTCAACAACTATGAAATACAACAACAAAAGTGGGTGTTGAATAGGTGGCGTTGTGGTTACTCTAGTGGCTCCACTGGTGGGTGTTTGCATAGGTGGTGTTGGACTACTTAGCTTTGGTGGTTGCTTTAGTGCCTCTTTTGGTGGGTTGTTTTTCACCATGTAACTTAGCTAGTGTGTTCCATTTTAGAAGGGATTTTCATGGAGAAAAGGGCCCAAATTCACATGATTTCAAAGCAAAAAAAATTCAAATTGTCAAATTTTTATGATGAGTTCCAACAAGTAGCCAAGAATGTAGAACGATTTTGGTTTTTTTTCATTTTTATCTCTAATATGTATCCAAATTTGGCTAAATCACCTTATGGATGGTTGCCACTTTAGTTACGTCACAAAATTGAAATAAAAAAACCTTGAACCTAACCATTATTTGATAATGTAGTTGAATGCCATGTTACATTATGTGTTTGTGCTTAATTACAAAGTTTAATGCCCTAATGTTTTTTGGTCCAAGCCAATGTAAAGCCTTAGTTTTTGGTGTAATGTGGACCTAAAAATGACAACTTTGGTTTTTATGCCAAGTAAGGCCTTTGGAGTTACATAATTTCCAAATTTAGGCCTTGAACTTGGCTCCCACTTTATAAGGAGCCCTTGTTCCATTCTTGGGGCCTTATCCTACACATAAAAACCTCTACTAAAAGTTGTAGAGTAATTTGAGGAACTTTTTTGACCACAATTTCTCACCCCTAAAAAATGTTCATAATTTTTCTAGAGGCAAGAGAGATTAAATGTAATATCCCTAGGGTGGATGGGGGAGATTTGTTATAACGTCATTTGAATGCATATGAGCATCCTTATAATAATGACATCAATTTTTATGGAAGGGAGGCACTGTTGTCAATGCCTTTTGCTTCAACATTTTTTTACTAAAGGGGAAGCATTGACAACAATGTCTCCTTTACACAAAAAAAACTTGTTGATTTTTGGGCTTAATTTTGAACATTGCCCTTAAGGGGAAGTGACAAGATTATGCTTGTAAATCATTTGTTTGGGGGGAGGATGTACTACAATATACTTCTAGAAATTGTGGGCTTAACAATTTACACATAAACAACTAAATTTTATGCATTGTAAAAGTTCCCATTTTGAACATTTTTGTTGTTTGTTCCCTATACCACTAAACAATGGCAACAAATTAAATGCACCACCAAGTTTGACACAATTATATTACAATATAATACACTGCCCAATAGGGGGAAAAAAAGAGATTTTTTTTAATTATATCTACACAACAATTAATGCTTAAATTTTTTAAATATTATTTTCAAAGGAAGAAAACCAATGGTTAGAATCCCCCCTTATAGCCCAAAGGTCATGGGTTCGAATTATTTTTAAAAAAAATTTTCATTCACAAACAAAATGGATAATAATACATTACTTTTGGGAAAAAAAATTTAAGTTAGTTGCCTAAGAGGGTGAAAACACGGTTAAAGGAGCTAGGGGTGCCAAGGTAAAAGTCCTTTTCTAAGCATTGCACATGACATGTATTGTTTCTGCATTGGTTCATAACTTAAAATTTATATTTTGGACATCTAATTTAACACTACATGTTAGATATAAATACATTTTGACTAAAAATTCATTTTATATCATATATATTATGCATTCGTGCCCTCTATCACATAAATATGAACAATTTTTGTTAAGGCCGCATTTTCAAAATCCATAATTTTCAAGGTCAAAAGCACGTTTGAACCAAATTGGTTATATAAACAATTTTCATTAGTTCAAGTCCTTTTGGCCTTATAATCATCAATGTTAAAATCCTTTTCAATTTTCAAAAAGAATGGTGCACATTTGGTAAAAAACAAATATATTTGAAAAAAATAAGAATTGTCCACTCTTAAGGTTTAAATGCTTTGAACATGCAAAAACATTTTTGATATATGTCAAGTTTTGAACATATAAACTTTGCAATTAATGAAAAATATTCTTAAAAAATTATGAGAATCCAAACTATTATGGCTCTCTTGTGATTTTTCAAACATACAAAAATGTAGTTTTAAAAAGTGTCCACTCATTTGGGTAACTCCTTTGACTATGTTTTTACCCAAGAATAATTTCTTCAAAGAGAACCATGTTCTCAAAAGAACAAAGGCTTACATTGCCCTAGAGAAAAATCATGTTCCCAAGGGATAAAGGGGCTTAAGTTGCTCCCAAGAGAACAACCATGTTCTTGAAGAAACAAGGGTTTGAGATGCCCAAGGGAACAACTATGTTCTCGAGGGAGAAAGGGGCTTAAATTGCTCCTTGGCATAAATTGTTCCCCAAGGAACAACCATGTTCCGAAGAAGTAAAGGTTTAAAATGCTCCAGGAAACAACCATGTTTTGGGGAGAGAAAGGGGTTTAACTTGTTCCCCATGGCAAGTTAAACTCCTTCTCCTTGGGTACATGATTGTTCCCCACAAAAATAATAGGTTTAGATTGCCCGGGAAAGATATGTTCCGAATCATTTTGTAATCACAATTATCTTATGTTCATTTTATATGGGCTTATGACCTATCATTGGAAGGTCTCAAGGAAAACTACAACTTTGTAATCAAGAGCACTTCAATTACAATTTGCATAAAAAGTTACAATCACACAAAGTTTTTAACACATTTGTTTTCAAGGAACATGGTTGCTTTTTATAACAAATTAAGCTTTTGCTCCCTGGACACATGTTATTCCCAAGGTTAACCATGTGCCTGGTGGAATAAAGGTTTAAATTGCTTTAGGGAACAACCATGCCCCCTAGGGAGAAATGGTCTTAAGTTGCCCAAGGGTTCCCCAAGGAACAAATGCATTTAAAACTTTGTGTGATCATAACATTTTCAAATGAATTTAGATTGAAGTGCTTTAAACCACAAAGTTGTAACTCTTTTTTAGACCTTTCCAATGATAGGTCACAAGCCTATATAAAAATGAACATGAAATGTTTGTGATTGTAAAATGATTTAAAACATATGTTTCCCTAGGGAACTTGGGCCCTTTTTCGAGGAAAATTCATTGATACATGAGGAAGATGCCTTACTCCCCAAGGAATTTTAGCCTTTCCATAAGAAAAACTCATTGTTTCCCAATGAAGTTATGTTTTTCTTCGATAAACTTTTTTTATTCCTTGTGCAAGTTGTTTTTTGGAGTTTTATTTGTTCCTTAAGAACATTTTCACTCACTAAGAACTTCATTTTGCTCCATGGGATAGTAACATTGTTCTGTAAGGCAACTTACTTAAAACTAACACTTAATTTTATTTTCCCTAGCAAAATTTCTTCCTAAGTGCAACTAACTTTTAAAAATTATTTATATGTTTTATATATTTTTTCATCCATTTCATTTGTTGATAAATTTTTTTTTTTAAAAGATTGAACTCTAGACCTTTGGGTTGAAGTTAAAATCATCCTATGTGTTTTCTTTGAAACCATTGTATAAGAAAGATATTTATAATGTTAATCATTGTGCGGTATAATAATGTTGAGCATTGTACAACAAATGTGTCAAGCCCAATGCCATATTTAACTTGTTGCTATTGTTTAGTGTTTGCTCTATATTTGCACAGCCAGCTTATAATGAGAATGTCCAATCTAGAATATTGGTGATGGGCCAATCAAATGGCTCCTTTTGAAAAAAATTTAATAAATAGAAGCATGAAAAAGTACTCAAGAAATGTGCTTAGCCGCAAGTTTCATTACGGCAATTTTGAAGTAGACGTATTTGAACCAAGGCATCCCGCAGGTGCAGAGTCGACTCATTTCGGATATTTGTAGTCCACCAGAGCCCGCCCATCCTCCAACCGCACGTCGTCGAAAAACAAAGCCTGCAGATTAGGATTAAGCAAGATCCACAACCCTAAATCGTTGATCTTAGCCTCGACATTGGCGATGGTGTCAGAGCTCTCCACCTCAAGCGTGATGGTAATATTGCCCGTCGGGGTTTTAACGAAGATCCGCATACTGAAAACGCTTCTTAAGAAAAACCACTTCAGACCAATTTGTTCCACAAACCAAACCGGGCCACAAAACTAGTATCGAAAAGGAAAAAAATCTTTCTTGTGTAGCTCTGAATCAGTAGCCACCGGAAGAGGGCACCAGAGCAATCCGGAAGTGGGCCAACTCTTGCTACATCGATCCATCCGCGACTTCTATATTAAAGCCTGATTTTGATACAAACAAACGTCTACGAGAAAGGATTTGTAAGCACCTATGAGACAAGACCAGAACGACAAATTGTTAACTTGGTCCAACCCTGTTACATCATTGTGAATACCATACTTCATATATATAGTCAATCTCCGTGGGCCCAGTTTCTTATGTATGGCAGGTGAAGCTGCTGTGCCGCTTCGTGATCACTAGCCATGGTAAAGATTCTTAACAGAGTAGTCGACAAATTTGTGAAGAGTCTAAGAGATCATAGTGTAGTACAAGGGGGGCCACCTTTGAACTATCGTGAAAAGCTTCCGAGATCTTGAGACAAAGCTTCACAGATCTGTGGATCCATCACCACTTCTTGAGATGACTTTTTTAGAATCTTTTCAAAAAATTCTGTGATACCCAGTGGGTATCAAGGGAGAACAAACAATTAAATGATATGGGGCATTTCGGAAAACAGAAGGGCGTTTTGTTTTCCTAGATGCCCCCACAGGTTCGTACTACTCGATAAGCATTCCTCCAAATACACTAAGAATCTTGTTGGACGTTTTTACATCCTCATTATATGAGACCTCACTGAATGAGCGATGTGGCCAACTGTGAAGGCAGGAAAATTGTCGACCCAGACAGGCTGCCTTCACAAAAAAAATAGATTAGGGTTGCAAGAGGGAGCTCCAGAAGGACAATCAAGAAAGGAAGCTGCAATGGAATAGCAAATGCTCAGGATTACCTCTGCTGCAAGGCAGGCATCTTATGTTTTTAACAAGGAACTGGCAAAAATTTAAGGTGTCCTCCAACTAGGCTAAGAAAATTTTGCCAGTTCATTATGATCCTAGCAACATCAATCAGCCAAGGATTCTTGCAGCTCCATCATTATGTCTGTTGATGTAAATTCTAAGATGGAGTTTATCTGTGCAGTTTTACATTGATGTAAATACTTGGGGTTGCAAAATTCCTTGAGCTCAACTTATGTGTTATCAGAAAAACCAGTTTAATGGGCATTTGCACATGATTGCAGCAGGCTTTATATATATAGTCATGTATGCATGATAATTCTTCTGTTGAATCTTTGACAAAAAATTCTATGCAGCTCAACTGTTCCCATAAAATGAGATTTCATTGGAGCTAACTGTTTGAGTTGCTATGATGTTGAATCAATGTATGTCCGGACATTGCAGCTCTTAAAAGCATCATTCACCTCCAGCAATGTCCTCAGTGAAGTGTTTTTGAAGATGCTGCAGTACATGTATGTAACTTCATCACATTTGCTTCTTCTCATCACCTGCTTGAGCTTTCAAACTGTCTCCTGAAATTCATGATTGATTAATACAAAAAACTACATTTCTACATGCTTAATACAATTTGAGAGAGACTAATTTCAAGCCTGACATTGGCCTTTCAAATTTCTTTACCAAAACATGCAGTTTTTGTAATGCTGATTTGCACAAATAGCGGGACTCCATCAAACACATGTGCCCTTACCAAGCTTGCTGCTATGTTTGAAATTTCTGACATGCACCTGAGAGAGTCATCCCATGTGCATCAAGTATCAAGTTCACACAACAACCAAACCCTGCAACAAACCCATCAAAGATTTCCAAGCACAAAACTCTTGGAAACCAAACACTACAATTCTAGTACTCTCCACATGTTTCAATGCCTGTGGCATTCACATTTTGTGGCATCATGACTGGGAAAGATAAAAATCCCAGCTCAATCTCTATTGATGGATTCCAACTGCCAAGAAGCTCTGCAAAACAAGAATCTCACCAAACCTGGTCAGAGCATTTGGATAAAAAAGTGAAGGATTTGTTGCTGTACAATTCTATTCACAAATGCCATGAATCGTCGATAGAATGGATAGAAATGCAACAATCTGCTTCTACTGCAATCCTTTTGACATCAGTGGCTTATGGATTGCTCCCTGCTGTTTGTTCCAGGAGGACATAGAAAGTTGAAGGATGCAATTCTAGATTGGAGAAATTGGTCAGAGAATTGTACCCTAAGAATTCCAACCAAATTCAGATTCCAAAATTGTAAACTTTGTCAGAGGCAGTCATATGCTTTGAAGTCTTCAGGAAAAAAAAAGATAAAATGAATACCAATTTTGTGCAGAAATACACAACCTTTATAGTTGCCAAATGACCATATTCCACTCTCCAGATGAAGGGTTCTGTTCACTGATCCTGTTCCTACAAGGGTTAATGTCAAGTAAACAAAACACTATTCCAGCTGAGAAGATAGTATATGAATAAATGGCTCCATGCACATCTGGGTAAAAGACAAGACTCATACAGCACATGGGTTTAGACTGGGCCCTGCTCTGGAACTTGAGAAACACAGTCTGAAACCTATGAGTCTGTTCAACTACATACAAGAGGTTCCAAAGGTGTTGAAAGGAGGTTATAAACAACTGATCAGAAGCAGCCTTGGCCATAGGATGGTGACTCTGAAAACTTTTTCCCTCTTTAGTAGTCTCAACATGAGTTTGTGAGGAAGGATAATCACAGCCACCAGTTCCTCAGAAATCTGTCAATGCCAGAGGGAGCAATAATGGAATGGTAACAACTCAAATGGGTATTAGAAAGCTGAAGTTAAGCTGAGGCTGATGCAAAAAGTTAAAGCATGGGGCTGGTGTCACAAATCTGTCGTAATAGTGGAAATTTAGGAGGTGTCGAACAAGTACAGTTGACTACAATAGTTCACAAGCAAGAGCATGCTCAGAACATCAAGATGTCACCCATACAACTTCACAGTTGTCCTTATTAAAACCCCATTTTTACCATTTTCATGCCAGAAGTCCAAAATCATCCTGAAAGTCAAGAAGAACAGAACATACAAGTCACAATTGATCTCCATATGTAAAGTTCATCTGAAATATCAATAGATCTCAACCATCAGACCCTAAAAGCTGTCAACTGCACTCAGGTCTTGCATTACTCCCTGAACATCCAAATCATTGAGTTCTCTGTTGGTATTGATAAGCCAGTTGGACTTTAATTACTGCAGGAACTGCAACAAATATGCACAAAAATAGGTAGGTATTAATTTACAACACAAGAGGTGTTCATGATATTCTTGACACAGGTAACACAGCCATATGCTTCAAAGGTACAATGTAGAGCTTACTCAGAAGAATCAGAGTGTGCAGGATAGATTGGAGGGCCCATTCTGGAGCATTGGTGGCAAGGTGGGTCTGCACATTGTGGGAAGAACACTGTGTTCTTCTTTGTTACTGCAATCATTTCAACAAGGGCAGATGTCAGATCTATTAGGTGGCAAGCAAGTCAGGACTCCATTAGTATTGGGAACCAGGGAATGTTGAATACCTTCAGGTTCAGAAACCCCCTCAAGAGTCCAATCCCATGACCTCACCATAGTGGTTACAGTTACAGGTAAACAGTTGTTTCTTGCACTTGTGCCAAGTAGTAGAATTTCAAGATTGCATTATCATTTCCAAAGTGGTGATATCCAAAGTTTCACAGTGGATTAATCCAATAAAGTCCCCAGAAGTGTTTTTATCCAGCATACAGAGGAAGCAAAATCATAGATTGGTGGGATCTATTGCATTACACAGTGCCCTGTCATGAACCTCATGAGGATAAAACTGATCATGTTGCCACTCCTCTTTAGAACATATGACAAGGTCAAGCTAGAACATAGACTGTGTGACATCAGAATGACATTCAAACACCTCAATAGTTTGCAAGATGAAACTTGTCGGTTACAGCATGTGAGGAGAGCTTACTAGGGGCACACTGCACATCTGCGCAGTACTTGCCAAACACATCATTGAGCACATTTGTGGACGAAATGGAAGCTTTCAATAACTGCAACATCTGCACACCCCACACATTCTATATTGGAGCATTCCTCATCTCAAGTGCAATAAATTGAGTGTGCACACCCACCAAACTCTTACTGTAGGTCATTTTTTTGGCTGTAGTGAAGCACAAACTTCCAATGAATCCCTTACGTCTTCAACAAGGACCACATGACTGTCATGCCATGGAAAATGACAACCCTAAAAGTTTTTGAGACCCAGCATAATGGTTGGGTCTACCTCCTCAGCATTCACAAGGACATCGATGGTGTCCAGGTCGCCAACCTTTTCAGTCCTGATCATATTGAGAGCAATGAGAGCCTTGATTGCAGAGCTTGCAAAAATATCCAGTGTATTGGTGATCATAAATTGGATTCCACCCTTCACATATCCTCTCAACAACTCATCAGTCACACTTAACCGGGATGCCTGCCACCCAAATTACATTCACAAGATACTCAACAAGTTTCAGATTTGTACTCATGAGTATTGAAGCACATGCATTGTGACTCAATTGCCTAGACATGTTGCAATTGTCATAGGAGGTTCATTTACATCTCCAGCAACATCCAAGCATCTGCAATATATGAGTACACAGGCTAGATTAATCTCTCTCTCAACTGCAGCAGATGAGGTGAAGACCAAACAGTAGAATTTTGGTCTTGAATAACAAGAGAAACTATGTAACTGTTTCCCACAACTTACAATGGGAGAGAGAGCTGCATTGGTGGTGGCCAGGGCCAGCCCTGCATCAAGACTAAGTCCTCGAGGTGTCTGAGGCCGCACATCAGGATTGACACTCTTTGCTCTAGTGGAACGCCGACTGGGTGGAGAGGGTGGAATGCAAACAGGAGCTGCACAATGGCGGCCACCTGATGCCTGCCCACATGGGGTTCTACACAGTAGTTAGATGATAGCCCCCAAGCAACTCACATTACAGGAAAAAACCTTGTACATGTGTCTGGATTTGAATCCTGAATGCTGCATCTTTGGGGGTTTATAAATTTCATCAGTGAACAACCAAACAATGGCAGAGAGGCTGAAGGATTCAACATTGTATACAGCAAAGCCCTGAAACATAAGGACATACCTCCTCAGCTTCCAAATTCTCTATATCTTCAACAATCTTGAAAAGGGTTTCCATCTTCTTGGACTTGTGTTTCGGACACTTTGTGCCAGGTACTGCAGTAACAAAAGAACATTGCTGACCACATCCATAGTAGTTGTGTTGGGAAACACTCCCACTTGTGGAAACCTCAGGTGTGGGATTGATGGAGCTTAACAGCTTGCCACCAAAACCGTTTGTGGGTTTGGGATCCAGCAAACATTTCTTGTCAGTCACCATTCTTGAGTCTTCAAGCCTTACAACACTATCAAAGACATTGGAAATCGAGGTCATGGCAAAATGCTCATTGCATTTTTCTTTGTTGACTTTCTTAGAACTGGGGGTGTAGGGAAGAGGAGACATTGGCAGTGGTAGTGCTGGAGCTGGGCAGTACATCTCAGGTTTATGGATCAATGCAGCTTGACTGAGGAGCTTAATAATGCAGCCCATGGGAAGGGTAAGGAAGCCAACAAGCATATCAACAAAGTCCTTTCCAGATTCTACACACAGGACCTGTCGGCTGACTTTTGAAAATAAGAGAGTGATCCCAATTGTTTCTTCCTCCTTGGTTGAAGGCATCCCACAATTTTGGCAAATTGGGATTGACATGTCCAGACCTTCAGCCTTCACTCCAATCTCCTCTTGCAATGACATAGCTCCTCTAGATTACCTTCTCCTCAAATCCACAAATTCAACATCCAAAGTAACCCTAAGGCAGAAAAGAACTACAGTCAAATGAGGCAGACAATTGACTCATCATGATGCTCTGCAATCCTGAGAGCCTTGCAAAATCTACCCATTCTGACTGTTGCAGGTCACTGGTGACAAATTGCATACAAGGGAGTAGCTGGAGAATCAAGTGTTTCCATGTGGGTTTCATCAAATATCATGATAGAGAAATCAAAGACATAGCAGTTGCAAATATACAGGGGGATGTCAGTACCATTCATAGCAGGACTGAGCCACCCAAGCACACAAACACCCTAGATGGAATGAATCCCCATGTATGGCCATAAATTGTTCTATTGAAACAACAACAACAATGCCTGCTTCCAAAAGTGGTGGGGATGACCAGGACCCAAGAATCAGAACACAGCAGAAAGATGTACCACAAACAGTAAAGGGCAAAAAGAAATCTGCAACAATTGAGGCAGTAGTGCATAAGCTTGAATAATAATACATGAATGGCAGAGTCAAGACTCACTACAATGATCAACAGACATCTTGACATATGTGTCCCAAGGGCGTTAGCACATGCCCTTCTCTGCAACAAGCAATCTCCATGCAAAAGAAGCTGGAATTTATATCTGTGACAGTCATCTAACAATTGTACAATGCACAAACTACAACAATTGTGCACCAGTGATTGCAACCAAACTAGGGTTTGCTTTGAAGAATTGGGGGAGTCAACTGTAATTGACAATTTAAAGAAGGAATGTGGACAAAACCATACAACAAAAGGGCTCTTCAAAGTTTTGTGCGTGGTAGTGAAGACTAGAGACAGCTGCTACAGGGACAAGAACAAAGAGCCAAGATAAGGGTTTGGTTTCTTTGATGGAGAGATGAAAGAAATGGGTGGTAAATAGAGCGCCTTCTAACTGTGATAGAGAGAGAGAGAGAGAGAGAGAGCGAGAGAGAGAGAAGATGGAGGCCAAGCCATCTCCATGCCTCCGTGATCTTTGCAGCCTTTCAACCTACTTCTCTGCGATCTTCTGCTAACTGGCCTTTCATTTTACGCTAGGTTTTTCTCTTCTGTACCAATCCAACCAGGGTTTTTGCAAGACCAGTTGGAAATGCAACCCTCCAAGCTTATAATTTGCCTTTGTTGCCTCTGCCACTTGTAAGGGAGAGACAACTCAAGTCTGTGGTCCTCAGATTTTGACAAATGTTCACAGGCTTTGTTGTTACTGTGAACTGTTGTGAGATGCCTATGAATCTGTTGTTACTGTGAACTGTTGTGAATATTCATGGGCATTAAGGACTGGAGTTTGGGAACCAAGAGGTTTATTGGTTAGGATAGAAGCAATGTTCGTTAGAAAAGCACTTAAGTGTTGCTAAAAACTTGCTTAACTTTAGTGCATTCTAGCATAACACTAGAAATTGCAAAACACTTGCTCAAGTTTAGTGCATTGTAACTTCAATTTCCACTCAAAAAACTTTCCTGTCATGTGTATCTACTGGATGGGGTCAACCAGCACCTACGTTGGTGCCTTCTTCAGTGAAGCCTTTTAGGGGCTACATTTAACCCAGGGAATGCTAATGTTGGACTCAGAAACCCTGATTTAGGGTTAGGGTAGTATATTTATAATAGAGTTATATGTAAAGTCACCCTGTCTTTGGACCTGCTTTCACCCCCTATCCCCTCTTTCAGTGTAGCCGTAAAGTAATGAAATTTTGTTAAATCCCAGTATGAAATGCTGAAACTCAGCATTTAATGTACAAGGTTCGAGAGTAATTATAGTAGTTGTACACTTAGGAGCAGTGGAAATATATGTAGCACCAACGGAGGCACTCAGGAAAAAGGAAAGACAGGATGAAACTCAGTTTACCACCAAAATAGGTGAAAAACTCGTTTGGGTCCCAGTTATTTCGTTTTGTAAAATTTTCATTCTCGGTTATGGGTCTGATGCCCTATTATGCCGAAACTGGCCGTTCTAGCCCCCTAATCATGTGACTTGATGGTTAACTCTAATGTTTAACCTCAAATTTTGGGTTTTTAACCATGATACTAGACTGCCAGTGTAAGTGATGGTTCAGCCAGGGCTGATTTTACCAACTTCATCTGCCAGCTGAGGCCACAGTGGCAATTCGGCCAGTTCCCAGAATCATTAAAGAAACAGTGGTTCTGGTTACAAAACAAAAAACATTCAGATTAAAGTTTTGACTTCCTATTGTTCTTATTCTTTTTCATTGTGCATTTTGTAGTCTTCATTCATTTATCATATTAGCCTTGTAAAAGAAAAAGTAGTTATTTGTGTTCCTTAAGTTGCCTTGCAAAATAACAAGTAGAAATGCTATGATGAATTTCACATCAAAAGGCTAGAATAAGTATATTCCAGTGTACCATGTGTGTTGGTAACATGAAGGCAACATTTCATCTTCAAACTTAGTTAATTATTCTTCTTTCTTTCTAAATTCTATAGCCTAATTTTCAAGAATGGTTGAATTGTATTTGAAGGTATAGTTGATGTTTCTTATAGCATTGATCTATGATGGTTGAAGTTTGTCTTGTTGGGAAGGATTCATCATCAAGGTCAATGTCCTCTTCAATGTCCAACACATTTGTAGAGAATTGAATTGTTGTATTTGCTTCCATGACTACAAGTTAAAATGTCCCAAGCCCTTTTAAGTCCTATTTCCTCCCATCCTTTAACTATAATAGGTTTCATTGTCTTCACCAACTTGTGAAGGTATCTAATTTGCAAGGTAAAAACTAGGGGTTCAAGTTTAGGGTTCAACTAGTCTTTTGCTAGATTCAAAATGAAGACAAAAACCATGAGAAAACATTTTTGAAAGTAGGGTCAGGATATTTAAGTAAACAAATAAATTTTCTAGGAAAAGTTAATAAGTAGGCTAAATATTATATAGTTAATTATTAATTACTAATTAGTTGTTCAACTTTGTACCTACATAGACCATGTTTTAATTTCTTATAAAACTTTATACTCATACAATTTCTAGCATTAAGGAGTGTGTAGTGTGTACATAAAAGAAACTGATTTTTGAACTAGGCCCAAAGGCTTTTCAATATGTAAAAATGTGTTAAAACCAAAATTGAAACATTTAGAAATTGAAAGAATGGACTCAAACCTACACCCAAAGAACCTCCAAACAAATTTTACATATCAATATTAGGATTGGAAGTTTTTTTAAAAAGGAAGAATTGCATAACACTAGTTTTCCATTTTATCCATGTTTGATGTAACCATTAAAACATGCAAGAATGGGATTGTTCAAATTGATTTCCCTAAATTTCTTAATATTATCCAGCAAGGAAAAAACAACATTTTAACATTATTGAAAAGTAAACTACTATTGAAACATTGCTTTAAAGTTTTTTTCCCTTCTTGGCAAGAAAATTCAGTTGGTGATTTTATATTACAAAATCACTCAAATGCTGAATTATTAACACAACACAAATTTGACCTATTAGATTTATTAATTGGGTTTAATGAAGATAAGGGTATTAGAAGGATAATAGTTTTAAATTTTGTAAGTGTTAATTAGTATTCTTGTAAATGTTAATTAGTTAGAAAGTAAATTGACATTTGAATTAGCTACTAATGAGTAGTTAATATTTAAATTAATTGATACTTAATGTTAGGTAATTACTTTAGTTATTAATAAAAATCAGCTATATAAAGAGGTGATTTCCAAAAACTTTTGTCATTCTTTTCATTTGGTAATACATTCATATAATTGTCTTGTTATCTTTTGAATTTGAAACTATACATTATGTTTAGTTTGTACATTCATGCATAAAAATTAATGAGATTCTTGTGTACATGTCTTTTTTAAAGTGTATATTTTGTTTATCAACAAGACCTATCCTTGAGAAGTGAAGCAATACATTAAGCCAATGTTCGAACAACTCATCTCTATTACCACAATTGTGTGAAATTGTAAGACGTGCTGAATGTAAGACACCTTCTGAACCTCCATGTAGCTCCTTGACATTAGTTCCACTTCAACTTCAATGGAATTTACAAGTGAGTAAGTTGTTCATCTATAATAAAAAAAACTTGGAAATAAGATTCACAACCACCCCCCCTATGAATCATTGCATTCCAAGTGTCAATATTCCTATGATTGACTTAAGCAATGAAAAAAAAAGGTGGGAGCAAGGTTAGTGAAGGGTTTCATTTTAGATTTAAAAGGAAAATTTGACTTAATAAACCCACTATTGAAATTCTAGCACCTAGGATCAAACTATATGGAACCTTAATGTTTTTTGGCACTAAGAAGCTTAGGTTATTTGCTTGGCCTTAACCATGATATGGATTATGTATTTGATATCCCACCCATTATCATGTGTAATTGATTATTTTTGCTAATAATTACACAAATTGCAAGCATATCCACAATAACCCCAAACTCTTGGATTAACATCTAAAGGTTCTTTATTAGGCATGTCGATAAGCATGTAACAAGAACTAAACAAAACAAGTTGGACATAGCCCAACAATATGAATTTGTAGCTCATCAATAACCCACAAGGGGTATTGAATTATTTAAACATAAATATTTAAACAAAAAATGACCTCTCAAAATTTGTTATTTCCAAAGACACATACAACTATAAAATGGAGCCACCATTAATTTTATGACATGGTAAACCCCAACATTATAATTAAAGGTGTAAACATGTTGATAAGACCTACACCCACCC
>Ga0116229_10008002_pt1 | contig 16568 bp, 18 predicted proteins | sample S1TSphgellanicum_3_FD_87313 | JGI IMG/M metagenome (GOLD analysis project Ga0116229, IMG submission 87313) | Host-associated microbial communities from peat moss isolated from Minnesota, USA - S1T2_Fc - Sphagnum magellanicum MG | ecosystem: Host-associated > Plants > Peat moss > Unclassified...
CGAGATCGGCCGCGATTGCAGGCCCTAGCAATCGACAGACATATGGTCCGGTCATCCCACTACGGCAAACGTTGGTAGTGGGTCAGTTTGAAGCGGTGCCGCTTCAAACTGACCCACTACCCAAACGTTGACCTCGTGGCGATCTCCACAATATGCTGTCATTGATGCGTTTGACAGCACTCGCGGTTGTTAGAGTTCATACACATGGCGACCCTTACCGTTCGCAATCTCGACGATGATATTGTCCGCCGCCTGCGGATCCGGGCCGCGGAGCACGGGCTTTCCGCCGAGGCCGAGCACCGAGAGATCCTGCGCGCAACCCTGGTTGAGGGTGCGTCGCCGCGCCTGGACCGACAGGCCGCGGCCGCGCGCTTGGCCGACTTCAGGCGCCGGATTGTCGGGCGTGAATCTGCCTCTTCGGCAGCACTCCTGGAGGCGACGCGCGCCGGCCGGATGCGTGCATTGGCTGGGGAGGCAGACGGCGTCTGAACAATGGCGCTGGTAGTCGACGCATCTGTAGGTTTGAAGTGGGTGCTCGACGAGCCTGACAGCCATTTGGCGCAGGCCTTGTTGAACCGCGAGGCGGACATTCTGATGCCGGATTTCTGGCTGCACGAGGCAACCAACGTGCTATGGTTGCAAGTCCGCAAAGGCATTTTTTCACCCGTGGAGGCCGCGGAGGCGCTATCGCTGCTCCGCGCTGTCGTTTCGGTCACGCCGACACATCATATGGCCTTGCACGATGTCGCCTTGGATATCGGCATCGCAACCAACCATTCAACTTACGACACGTTCTACCTGGCGTTCGCGGTTGCCACCGGCGCGAGCGCCGTTGTTGCCGCGGACGGGGCTTTTGCGCGCGCAATCCACGGGCACCCCGATCCGTCCATTGCCGGGATGGTACTGTCTCTCGGCGAATGGGCAAGGTCGCGAGGTGTTACCGGGTGAGTAATTCGCGGCGCGCACGTTTATTGCGGCCCGATTTGTCCCTGAAGAACTGCGATCAGATTAGTATTCACACCCAGACTGCGCGTTCGCACGGCGTCGTGCATCGGAGGATGGGTGCGCCTATCAATCTCGTGGTGCTTCAGCCGATTTAGCAGATCGTCCAGAACGTCCAACATTAGTAATTCCCAGGCAGACGGTAGGGCGGTAGGGCAGCCTCGCTGCCTGGCGCTACGGCGACCCTGCCGGTGGTTCGATATATGGTCCGGTCGGGCCTGGTGACAAATCTCGACTTGCTGCCTCTACTCTGGGCGACGACTAGCTGTATTAAGTTTTACAAATGCGCGCATAAGTGGATCGCGGAACCGGTATCGCTTGCGGCTCCGTTCACCGTCAGAGCACAAGATGCTCCCGCGAGACTCAGAGCAGAGATTAATTAAATGAGCCCCGAATTGACTTGCTTTCATCGGGCGCTTCAAAAGCGCAGAGAGGGGCTTCTCCACGTCCTTCGGCTGAAACGTTCCGTACTCGTCAAGTGCCACTGTACCGCTGGCTTGCAGGACCTCTTTGTAAATGTTTGGCTTATTAGCCATCGTTGCAGTTTGATACGACCGTTTGAGACTTTCGTTAGCCCTCGAAATAGATTTCGAGATAGCAAACTCCAGATCCGGCTGCCGAACCGCATCCGCATTTCGCGCCAACGCGTTTTCGCAGCCTGTAGCTATTTGTCTCCTTCGCATGCGCAAGCTTGGCCCCAGCGCTCTCGCCCCAGTCCTCGCTTGCGGTCTCCCCATTCGTCAACGGGTCAAATCCGGTATAATAATCCGCTCGAGATTGCCCGACTTATTCTTGATGAAGACCTCGCCGCCGTCCGCCATGCGTTCAGCGATGATTTTCGTTACGGAAAGAGCCGTGCTGACGGCTTGCGCTTTGGTTCGCGATCCCGTGAGGTCAACCAGTGTTGCAGTATTCGCGACGTCTCTGTCCGTGAGATTCATTGTTACTTTTGTAGACATTTTGCGCGCTCCGAGAAAGACTCACTGCAGGTTTGCCTGTGGGGCCATAACACGCCTCACCAGCTATTAGCTGTATATTGTATGGTAATCGTTTGGAAGGGGTTAAAGGCGGAACGCGGCAATATCGCACTTCAAAGGCTCGGGCGGCAGGTGGAGTTCACGCGAGCGAACGCGCTACCCTTGCCCAAAAGGGTTAGGCACTTGATCATGAGCGGATAGGTCTACCGGGGCCGAAGGCAGAACCCGTAGCTGTACAGCCTTACGCGGCCAACCGATCCGAAATATGCGGCAATCCCGGCACGCGCTCGGTCGGCCCCAGCGCCGCCAGTGTTGGCCGCCCTCGGAACAACCGCGCCGCCGCGCGCCGCACGTCGTCAACACTCACCGCTTCCAGCTTGGCCAACGTTTCCGCCAGCGGCACGATACGCCCAAACACCTGAATTTGCCGGGCCAGTTGCTCGCAGCGGCTGCCGGTGCTTTCGAGCGACATGACCAGGGACGCGCGGGTCTGGGTGCGGGCGCGGCGGACTTCGTCCTCGTGAACGTCGCGTTGCACGCGGTGGAGTTCTTCCAAGGTCACGGGCACCAGTTCGGCGGCTTCGTCCTCGCCGGTGCCGGCGTAGATGCCGAACAGGCCGCTGTCCATGTAGGGCGCGGCGAAACTGTAGATGCTATAGACCAGGCCACGCTTTTCGCGAATTTCCTGGAACAGGCGCGACGACATGCCGCCGCCGAGCAGGGTGGAGAGCAGCAGCACCGGGTAATAATCGGGGTCGGCGTAACTCACGCCGGGAAAGCCCAGCACGAGGTGGACCTGGTCGAGGTCACGGCCTTCGCGGAATTCGCCGCCTTCGTAACGGCCGGCGGTGATGGCGGGCGGCATTTTGGACGGAAGATCGCCGAAATGCTGTTTGGCGAGTTCCACGACCGTTTCGTGTTGCAGCGCGCCGGCGGCGGCGACCACGACGTTGCCGGCGGCGTAATGCGCGCGCATGTAGCCGGATATGTCGTGGCGCGACAGGCGGCGGATGATGTCGTCGGTGCCCAGCACCGGGCGGCCCATCGGCTGGCCGGGGAAGGCGGCTTCCTGGAAATGATCGAAGATGATGTCGTCGGGGGTGTCGTTCGCCTGGCCGATTTCCTGCAGGATGACGCCGCGTTCGCGCTCAAGCTCCTCCGGCTCAAAGGTGGAGTGGGTCAGGATGTCGCCGATAATGTCGGCGCCCAGCGCGAGGTCGTCCTTCAGCAGTTTGACGTAGTAGGCGGTCTGCTCGCGCGCGGTGTAGGCGTTGATGTGACCGCCGACGTTTTCCACCGCTTCGGCGATGTCGGCGGCGGTGCGGCGCTCGGTGCCCTTGAAGGCCATGTGCTCAAGAAAGTGGCTGACGCCATTCTGCTCGGCGGTTTCGTTGCGGGTGCCGCTGGCGACATACGCGCCGATCGAAACGGTCTCCACCCGGTCCATGGTTTCGGTCACCACGGTCAGGCCGGAGGGCAGGGTCGTGACGCGGATGGCGTCGGTCATGGCGTGTTCCTTGCGATGAGGGCGCGCAGGCGGGACTCGATAACAGTCAGGTCCGCCGGCACGATAGAGTAGCGTTCGGGCCGTTCATATAGGGATGCGAGGTGCGCGGGCAGGGGGGGGCTGGTTCCCAGGGTCTCACCGAATGCCTGACGCATCGCGTCCGGAAACTTTGCCGGGTGCGCCGTGGCGGCGACCACGGTCGGCAGATGGGCGCAGCGGTCGGCGCGGGCGGCGGCCAGGGCGACAGCGGTGTGCGGGTCCGCGATGTAGCCGGTCGCCGCGTGGGTGGCGCGGATTTCGGCGATGGTGCCGGCGTCGTCCAGCGCGAAGCCGTGAAACAGCGTGCGGGCCTGGTGCCAGGCGGCCTCGGGCACCGCCATGCGGCCGGTGGCGCGGAAATCGGCCATCACAGCGGCGGTGCGGGCGCCGTCACGGCCGAGGAATTCGAACAGCAGGCGTTCGAAATTGCTGGAGACCCCGATGTCCATGCTTGGGGACAGGCTTGGCTGCACGGGGCGGATGGACATGTCGTTCGATGCCAGGAAACGCGTCAAGATATCGTTTCTATTGCTCGCGACCGTGAGGCGGGCGATCGGCACGCCCATGCGGCGCGCGGCCCACGCCGCCAGCACGTTGCCGAAATTGCCGGTGGGTACGGCGAACGCCACCTCGCGGTCCGGCGCGCCGAGCGCCAACGCGGCCGCGACGTAATAGGCAATCTGCGCCGCGATGCGGGCCCAGTTGATCGAGTTGACAGCCGAGAGATGCACCTCGTCGCGGAACGCCGCGTCGGCGAACGCGGCCTTCACCAGGTCCTGGCAGTCGTCGAAATTGCCCTCGACGGCGAGGTTCAGCACGTTCGGCGACAGCACCGTGGTCATTTGCCGCCGTTGCACCTCGCTGGTGCGGCCGAGCGGGTGCAGGATGGCGATGTCGACCCGGTCGCGGTCGCGGCACGCCTCGATGGCGGCGCTGCCGGTGTCGCCGCTGGTGGCGCCGAGGATGGTGATACGCTGGTCGCGGGCGTTCAAGACATGCTCGAACAGACGGCCGAGGAGCTGAAGCGCAAAATCCTTGAACGCCAGGGTGGGGCCGTGAAACAGCTCCAGCACCCATAGCGTGCTGTCCAGTTGCACCAGCGGCGCGACAGCGGGGTGTGCGAAGCCGGCATAGGCGTCGTGGCATAGGGCCGCGAGTGTTTCGAATTCGATGGTGTCGCCGGTGAACAGCGCCATGATTCTGGCGGCGACATCCGCGTAGGGCAGGCCGCGCAGGCCGCGCAGGTCGGCGGGCGTCAGATGGGGCCACGCGACGGGGACGTAGAGGCCGCCATCGTCCGCCAGGCCGGCGAGGAGCACTTCGGCGAAGTCGCGGTCCGGCGAGAGGCCGCGGGTGGAGATGTAGCGCATAGGGCCGAGGGCTGTGCCCCTGGACCCCGTCACGCGCAAGCGTGCTTTCGCACCAGGGACAAGTCACCAGACGCCATTTTATTGGATACGCTTCAGTATCGGACCAGTGCAGATCCCCAGGTGAGCCCACCCCCCAGAGCCTCCATCAGCACCAAGTCGCCCCGCTTGATCCGCCCGTCGCCCACGGCCTCCGCCAGCGCCAGCGGGATCGACGCCGCCGACGTGTTGGCGTGACGATCCACCGTCAGCACCACGCGCTCCTGCGGCAAACCCAGCCGCTTGCCCATCGCGTCGATAATCCGGCGGTTCGCCTGGTGCGGCACCAGCCAGTCCACGTCGGCGTGCTTCAACCCGTTGGCGGCCAGCGCCTCGTCCACCGCCGCCGCCAGCTTCGTCACCGCCTGGCGAAACACTTCGGGCCCCTTCATCCTCAGGTGCCCCGGACGATCCGGACGGCCGACGGCGCCGTCCACATACAGAATGTCGCCGTGCCGGCCGTCGGCATGAAGGTGGGTGGAGAGGATGCCCGGACCGTTGGCATCGCCGGCGCGCAGGAATACCGCGCCGGCGCCGTCGCCGAACAGCACGCACGTGGTGCGGTCCTGCCAGTTGAGGATCCGGGAATACACCTCGCTGCCGATCACCAGAACACCGCGCGCCGCACCGGTGCGAATGAACGCATCCGCGGTGGACAAAGCATAGACAAAGCCGCTGCACGCCGCGGCTATGTCGAACGCAAAGCCCCGGATAATTCCGAGCGCCGCCTGCACACGCACCGCGGTCGCGGGAAACGCCTCATCCGGCGTCGATGTCGCGACAATGATAGCGTCCACGTCGCCCGCACCGGCGCCAGCATGCGTCAAGGCCGCCTCGGCTGCGCGGGTGGCCATGTAGGACGCCGTCTCGTGCGGCGCCGCGAGATGGCGCTGGCGAATGCCGGTGCGCTCGACAATCCAAGCGTCCGACGTGTCCACCGTTTCGGCCAGCGTTTCATTAGTCACCACCCGCCCCGGCAGGTAAGCGCCGACGCCGGCCAATGTCGCCCGCAATCCCAAATGGGGAGCAGAGCGTGGGGCACCCGCCGGCGCCGGATCGCTGCCGCGTATAGGGTCCAATGTCGCCGATCCGTCGTGCAGGAGCATGATGTCGATTACCGTGAGATTGCCGGCGTCAGGCCGGGCGTGGCGGCACCCGCCTGCGCCAGCACCCCGCCAAGGCGGCCGATCCCCTCGCGCAGCCGCTCATTGAACCGGTGTGTCACCATGTCGATGGCGACGTCCACCGCATGGGCAAAGCCCTCGGGATCGGTGCCGCCGTGCGATTTTACCACCACGCCATTCAGTCCCAGGAAAACTGCGCCATTGTAGCGGCGGGGGTCGAGCCAGACCTTCATCTGGTCCAACCCGGAACGCGCCAGGAAATAGCCGAGTTTCGACGACAGGCTACTCGCAAAAATCTGCTTCAACAGTTCATTCACCAGCTTGAGCGCGCCTTCGCCGGTTTTCAGCGCCACGTTGCCGGTGAAGCCGTCGGTCACCACGATGTCGGTGGTACCTGCGGCGATATCGTGGCCCTCGACGAAGCCGTGAAACTGGCAGGCAATGTGGCTGCGGCGCAGAATATCGGCGGCGTCGCGGATCTGGTCGTGCCCTTTCAGCTCCTCCGAGCCCACATTCAGCAAGCCGATGGTGGGCGCGGTGAGGCCGAGGACGGTGCGGGCGAACATGTCGCCCAGCAGAGCGAATTCCACCAGGTTGCGTGGATCGCAGGCCAGGTTGGCGCCGAGGTCCAGCATCACCACGTCGCCGCGGGCGCTTGGCATGATGGCGGCCATCGCCGGCCGGTCGATCCCCGGCAGTGTCTTGATGACGATTTTCGATAGCGCCAGCAGGGCGCCGGTATTGCCGGCGGAGACCACCCCCATGGCATGCCCGGCGGCAACCGCGTCGATCGCCACGCGCATGCTGGCGCCGCGCATGCGCAACGCCGCCGAAACCTTGGCGTCGTTGGCGATGACATCGGGGGCATGGCGCACGGTGCAGCAAGCTTGCAAGCGCTTGCATTGTGCCAACAGCGGCGTCAGGCGCGCTTCGTCGCCGATCAGCAGGAAGCGCGCCGCCGGATGCCGCTCCGCCGCGATGGAAAGCCCTTGCATGACCATATCGGGGGCATGGTCGCCCCCCATGGCATCCACGGCCAGCGTGAAGGGCTCGCTCATCCTAATACAGCGAATTTCGGCCAGCCATGCGGGACGGCCACGGCTGGCACCGGCCAGGTCAGACGCGGACGGTGTGCTTCAGGGCGCGGCCGGCAACGGCAACCTCCCTGCCGTCGTAGTGTCCGCAGCGCGCGCAAACATGATGCGGGCGCTTCAGCTCGCCGCAATTGCTGCACTCCGTATGAGCCTCGGTGGTCAAGGCTTCGTGGCTGCGGCGCATGCCCCGCCGGCTGGGCGAGGTTTTCCGCTTCGGTACCGCCATAATCGTCTCCGGTGTTTTGCCCGCGCGGGCACATGAAGCCTAAAGCAGGCGCGTGCCGCAACTGCGCGAAGCCGCGCCGCGTAGCAGAGCCCCACCGTGCACGCAAGGACAAGGATCTCGCGCCAAGCCGCAAAAGTTTTTTGTTTCTTTTTTTCAAATAAGAAAACCTTCCTTCCTTTTACTTGGCACGCCGCAAAGCAACCAAAGCCGCGAAAGCCCCGAGGTCCTCCTGCGCCCCCGCATCCTCCGGCAGCACCGCCCCCGGCTTTCGCGGAAATGGGTCGAGCGCGAGCGCCAGTTGCTCGGCTGCCGCCTCGCCCAGGTCCAACACATCGCCGACGTAGGGCACTTCGTCCACCGCATCGAGGTCCAGTTCCATGGTCTCGCTGCCCGCCGGCACGAAGCGCAGCGAAAACGCTTCCTCGACCAGCGTCTCGAATGGCTCCAGCGACACTACGCAAGTCTGCATCACCCGCGCGCGCAGATGACCGGTCGCCGGCGTGACATCGCCGAGCGCGCGTTGCAGATCGAATTCGCAGGCGAGGTGCATGATGTCCGGCAGGCCCATGCGGCGCGCGAGCGCGGCGCGTTCCGCCGCGCTCGCCTCAACCAGCACCATCGTCCCCTGGCCGATCCAGTCGCGTGGGTAAGGCCGGGTCAATTCCGGGGTGGCGGAGGGGGTCATGTGAGCACCTCGGCAGCGGGCAGAAAGCTCACCGCGCCGCGCGTCCAGGCGGCGGCCTCGAAACCTTCCAGGTGTCGGTATTGGCGCAGGGCGGCGGCGGCCAGCAAGGGCGGGGCACCTTCCGGCGCCGCGCCACGCCACACGTTGCGTGCCAATGCGGCCGCAAGAGTATCCGTGTCGCCCGCCGCCAGCGGGCCTTCATACGCCAAGGCGCGGCCGTGAAACGCCTCCCACATGGCGCGGACGCGCTTGCCGATCGTCATGTCGCCGACTCCCAGTTCACGCAGGTTAAAATCCATGTCGGCGAACATCGCGTCGAACACCGCCTGGGCGAGTGCGGTGCCCAGGGCGTTGTCGGGCGCCGCCAGCGTGCGCAGGCGCTGGATCATCAAGGCGACGAACAGGCCGACCAGGTCGAACCGCCCGTCCAGTGTGTCCGCCACGCCGAGTTGCGTGAACCAGACGGGATCACGCGCGCACCGGACGGCGTTGCCGTAAAGCTCGAACCCGGCCCGCTCATGCCGCGCCCTGCCAAGAATGCTCATTTATCTCCATCCACGTTGCCGCGCCGGCACGGCCATCGCAGCAACAAGCCGCAATCCAGGTCACGATGGCAAGACTCCAGAAGTGGTCAGCGGCCGCATTGACACGCGGCGCGCCCGCGTGACACCCACACGCCTCACCACACCCTCATGGGACCCCGCGTTTGCGCCTGCCCGACTTCGTCCGCGCCTCGGTGCTGCTGCTGCCCATGGCCTTGGGTGGCTGCCACGTGCTGCATCTATGGGACCCCACACACATGCGGCGCGGCGCGCTGATCGACGCGGAGTCGCTTAAGGATCTGACGCCCGGGATCTCCACCCGCGCGGACGCCACGTCCGTTCTCGGCACGCCCACCGCGCGCGCCACGTTCGACGACAACACCTGGATCTACATTACGCAAATTACCAGCACCCGCATCGGCCGCACGCCCGGCGTGACGATGCAACAGGTTCTGGTGCTGAAATTCGACCCGCGCGGCACACTGACCAGCATTCGCAAGCTCGACAAGGAGGATGCCAAACAGGTCGCCATGGCGCCCGGCGCCACGCCATCGCCGGGCAGCGAGGCCTCGTTCATGCAGCAACTTCTGGGTAACGTCGGCCGGTTTACGCCCGCTGGATTACCCGGCAGCGGAACATCTGGTCCGGGCGCGGGGAATACGTTGCCGTAAGGAAGAAAGTATTTCTTTGTTGAACAAAAGAAACAAAAAACTTTTACTATTTAAGGCCTCAGCCCAACGATATTCTTATATAAAAGAAACCAATATCCAAGTTTTTTGGTTCTTTTTTTCAAAAAAGAACTACTTCATTCCTTACATACTTCCCTTTGCCGTCTGCGCGCAAATCGTAACGGCTTCGCCGAGCGACTTGGTATAGTAATCCGCGCCGATGCCGCGCTGCACGTCCGTATCGGTCAGCGCAGGATCCTCCGACGGCCACACCCCCACCAAAATCGGCGTCCCCTGTGGCAGCCGGGCGCGTAGGCGCCGCAGAAGGTACCGCAGATGCGCGGGGCTGCCGCTGATGTTGAGGTAGGACAGGCACACCATGGCCACGCCCGTGACGTCCAGCGTTTCCACACTGTCGCGCGTCACTTCGCTGTAGCCAACGACGCGTCCACCGACGCCGTGCTTATGGAGGAGCTGCGCGAGCATTGTGGAAGCGGCTTCGTCCAGCGGCCCGCGGCCGGCGACGCACAGCACCGCGGACGGACTTTGCCAGGCGGGCGGCAAGGCATGCTTGTCATCGGGAAGTCCTTTCGGTTGCGCGTTGACTGGGAGATCGCCATCTTCCGGTGACGGATCGATGGCGTCGCTGCGCATCCCTTGCGCGTCCGAGGGCGCCTGCGCAGCGCCTGGGTGCGGTGCAACGTCGCCGTGCCGCGCGAGACCTTTGACCAGCGCCTTGATGGTGGACTTGATGCGCTCGAGCTGATGCGCGTTCAGCACGTTGCGTTGCAGGTCGTTCGCGGCGAATTGCAATCCTTTCAGCGCCACCTCGTCGTAGTAGGTCGAGAGCGACCGCTCCTTCAGCAACAATTCGGCCTGATCCTCCGCCTCGTCGGCGTCGCCGGCCAGGATGCGCTGGTAGAAGCTCTCGACCGGAGTGAGGGCCGGCCTGTCCCCGAGCATCACGTCGAGAAACTCCAGCCGCTTCACATGCCGGCCCATCACCACCAGGCAAAGCGTCAGCGGGGTGGAGAGCACCAGGCCGACCGGTCCCCACACCCACGACCAGAAAATCGCGGCGACGACGACGGAGAATGGGGAAAGCCCGGTGGAATGGCCATACACCATGGGCTCGATCAGTTGGCCGGTGATGAATTCAACCACCACGTAGAGCCCGGCGGTCCACAGCACCATCGACCATCCCGGTTCCACCGCCGTGGCCAACGCCATGGGCAGTGCGGCCGAAATGAACGACCCGACATAGGGTACGAACCGCAACAACGCCGACATCAGGCCCCACAGCACGGGGTTTGGCACGCCGATAATCAGAAGCCCGATCCCGATGACGATGCCGAAGGTGGTGTTGATGGTGAGCTGCGTAACGAAATAGCGGCTGAGGCGGCGCCCGCCGTCATTGATCGCCAGCGTGGTGCGGTGCAGGTCGTCCGAGCCGAGCAGGCGTATCAGCCGGTCGCGCAGATCTTCCCGCTGCAGCAATGCAAACACCGCGACAACGAACACGATGCCAAGCGTCGCCAGCGGCGAGAGGATCGGGGTGAGGTATTTTTCCGCCAGGCTGAACGGCGAATTCGTCATCGGCGTGGATGTGAACGTCGCCGTCGCCGGACCGGATTGGCTGGGCGCGGTGCCGGGGCTGGAATCCGGCGCCGTGAGCGCGCCCGGCGCCGACGCGGGCTCTGTCCTGCGCGAGCCGATGCTGTCGGCAAAGTGCGTCAGGCGGTCGACCGTGTAGCCCCTGACATGCGCAATCTTGGTTTCGACGGTCGCGGCATATTTCGGTATGTCGGTGGTCAGTTCCGCGATCTGGCTGCCGATAATGCCGCCCAGGGCCACGATGATCCCCAGCGCGACGATCACGCCGAGCAGCACGGATGGCACCTTGCCGAAGCGCCATCGCCGCAGCAGACCGACCAGCGGCGCCAGCACGAACGCCAGCAGCAGGGCCAGCGTCACCGGAACCAGCACCTCCCTGCCGAAATACAGGATCACCACGGTCATGACGAACAGGGTCACGACGCTGGCGGCGTCGGGCGCCGGCGCCTCCGGCACGGTTTTCGGCGGCGGCGGATCACTTGGCTCGGGCATGCGCACTCCTGACACGGGTTGCCCCGCGGTTCACGCGTGCAGACAACGAATTTCCGCACACCAGAACAAGTTCCCCGCCGTGCCCCATCGAAAGGAGGCAAGTGAAAGAAAGCGGTTCTTATTTGAAAGAAAGGAACAAGAAACTTTTGCTTTTTGAGTTCACTTTTCGTCTTCGGTTGCCATTTCGCAGCGGTTATGGATCGCGGTGGCCGCGACGGCGGCGTGGCCCATGGCGATGACGATCTGATCGAGACCTCGGACTATAGCGCGCGCCGCGTAGAGGCCTTTCACGGTGGTTTGGCAGTGGTCATCAACAATCAGCGTGCCGCATGGATCATGCGCGGCACCCAGTGTCAGGGCAAGTTCGGTCCGGTAGCGTAATCCGAGAGCGGAATACAGCACGTCGAACTTCATGGCGTGCCCCCCATCCGTTGTCATGGCCACGATCCTGTTTCCAGCGGTCTCCAGGGATGCAATGGGCGCCTCGACGATGCGAATGCGATATCGATCCGCATCGCTGCGTTCCTGCGGGCTCAATTCCAGCTTGTTGCCGAGTGTCAGCAAGGTAACGTCATCGGAATAGGTGCGTGCCACGAAGGCTGCGTCGCCTAAACCGCCTGATCCATGCCCGATCACTGCGATTTTCCGGTCTCGAGACTCATAGCCGTCGCAAATCGGGCAGTAACGGACAAGGCCGCGTTGCACTGCGTCGGGCACGTTGGGGAGGTGCGGCTCGATGTCCGCGGCGCCGGTGGCCAGCAGCACGCGCCTGGCGCCGATATCCATTTTGTCACCGCTATCGGCATCGACCGTGGCGAAAAATGCGCCATTGCGCTGCTGCAAGCGGCTGGCCGTTCCACGCACAATATGAGCGCCGTACCGTTCCGCGGTTTCGCGCTGGCGCCGCAGGATTTCCGGCCCTGAAATGCCGTCGGCAAAAAACGGCACGTTGTGGCTCGTGGTTCTGTTGCAATCTTTTGCGGCTCGCCCGGACGCGGCATAATCGGTGCCAGGTTGATGCTATGCGGGGCTGATGTGGTCCAAGGTAAGGCGTTCAAGGGGCGGCAGTTCACCGCGGAGGTGATCCTGTGGTCCGTTCGGTGGTATTTGATGTTGCCCATCAGCTATCGCGACCTCGAACTGATGCTACTGGACCGCGGGGTGGCGGTGGATCACACGACGATCTTCCGCTGGATCCAGGCATATGCCGTCCAACTGGAGGAGCGGATCCGGCCGCATCTGAGCATGAGCAACGGCTCGTGGCGTGTCGACGAGACCTATATAAAGGTGAAGGGCCGGTGGACCTACCTTTACCGGGCGGTTGACAAATCCGGCCAGACGATCGACTTCCTGCTCTCGGCCAAACGGGACGCTGCGGCAGCGAAGCGTTTCTTTCGCAAGGCACTAGCCCAGCCACATACCGTGAATCCGCGCACGATCACCGTGGACAACCCGTCCTACCCAAAGGCCGTCGCGGAAATGAAGAACGACGCAGGACTGTGGCGCCGGTCACGGCTGCGCCAAATTAAGTACCTCAACAACATTCTCGAGCAGGATCACAGGGGTATTAAGGGACTGACCAGTCCTGGGCTCGGGTTTGGCGGGTTCCGGACGGCCCGACGAACACTGGCGGGTTTTGAGGCGATGGCGATGATCAGAAAGGGGCAAGTTCGATATATCGGTGGAAACGACATCCGGGCTCAGAGTAAATTCATCGCGGGTTTGTTCCAGATCGCCGCGTGAACTGACGCAGCTTAATCGTTTGTGCAGACCGGCTGGCTTCACCGACGATCTTTGCAACAGAACCGGCCAGCGCACGGGGGCGGTCCGCGGCGACGCCCTCGGTGTGGAACAGTCGCCAGATCAGGTGATCCGCGGGCAACTGGTCGTCGAGCAACTCCTGATCCGTCACGGTCGCCGCCAAGGCCGTGGCGGTGCGCCAGCTTTCGTCCTGCGCCGCCTCGTCCAGGTCCGGGTCGAGCCCGCCGGCGCCGGCGACCCGCTCGAGCACCAGCGCGGCGGCGCGCCATCCGTCTTCGGTCTCTCCCGCCGCCAGGCGCAGGGCGCACGGCATTTGCTCGCTGGTGGCGAAGTAATGCAGCGCCATGTCGGCCAGGCTGCTGCCCTCGATCTGCACGATGCCCTGATAGCGATCGGTGTCCTGCCCCTGGTCCACCGTAAAGGCGAGATACCCCGCCCCGAGCAACGCGGCCGCGTCCGGCGCCGGCTCGCTGGCCAGCAGCGCATCGAGCCGGCTGGCGTCGGAACGGGCATAGAAGCGGAGCGGGCCGGCTTCCGTGCAGTCGGCCACCAGAATGGGCACCGGTCCGTCGCCCTTGGCCTGCAGGCTGAACGATCCGCGGAATTTCAGTGCGGTGGCCAGCGCCGCGACCAAGGCCAGGGCTTCGGCGGCCAGCCGCGTCACCACCGGCGGATTGGGATGCCGGGTCAGCAGCGCGTCCGCGCGCGGCCCGAGGCGCACCAGGCGTCCGCGCACCGGCCGGCGCGGCAGGAAAAAACGGCGTGACGCCGCGGGGCACGACGATGTCGCGCACATCGGGCCGGTTGCAATCCAGAAAGTCGGGCGTGGCAGGCATCGGACGAAGATAAGGTGGCCGTCGCGTTCCGGCCACAGCCGGCGGGGTAAACCCTCAAAAGAGCAAAAGTTTTTTGGTTCTTTTTTCAAAAAAGACCTACTTCGCTTTTCCTTGCCTGCCCCCCGGCTATAGAAACCGCAATGAAGCCAAACCGCCGGAGGGGCACATCGTGACGGCAGTCCAATCCCTGGAACATGGTGAACACGCCGAGCACGCCGCCCACGCCCCCGGGGGCACCCGGGCGGCGATCCTGGTAGCTGTTCTGGCGGCAATCCTGGCGATTTGCGAGCAGCGCGCCAAGCACGCGGAGATCCGGCTGGAGGAAGCCTCCATTGGCGCGACCGACTCCTGGGCGCAATACCAGGCGAAATCGACGCGGGCCATCATTGCGCGCGACCTGGCGGATCTGTTCGACGCCGCGCGCCCGCCGGGCACTGCCGCATCCGAAAGCGAGGCAAGCGTCATCAAGCGGCTGCGTGACGATGCGTCGCACTACGAGAATGGTGCCGGCGGCAAGGACGAAATTGCCAAGCACGCCCGCGCGCTGGAAGCGGAACGGGACCATCTCATCGATGAGACCCACGCCTACCACAACGCGGCCGCGGCGCTGGAGCTTGGCATCGTACTCTCGACGGCGTCCGCCATTACGGCCGCGCCGGCTCTGCTGGCTTTGGCGGGGCTGGTGGGGGCGGTGGGCGTCGTGCTGGGGTTTTTGGGCTATTTGGCGCCGGCGATTGGGGCGTTGTGACGGAAGGAAGCAGTTCTTTTTTGAAAAGAAGAACCAAAAAACTTTTAGGCGTTAAGCGCCTGCGGTTAAGTTAGTTACTTTAGTAACGAATGGAGTTTTTTTCCTTCTCCTTCGCGTCAATCGGCGGCTTGGTTCGCTTTGCCTTTCACGCTAAAGACAAAAAAAACCGCGCCGTTGGAGGTGTCATGACGGCTTCTGTCGATATGAAGACAAGGAATGAATGGGTCTCGCGCGTCCTGGGCGTTCAACTGGACGGCAGCCAGGCTGTCGGCAAGGATCCGATCAGACCGAATGCGGGGTGGTTGCCTATGCCAAGTCGCGGTTGGCCTGGCTGGCCGCCCGCCAGCAGGTGCAGAGCGAAATAGAAAGTCTCGGCAAGGAAGTGAGGGCCGCGTTCGAGGAAGACGGCACGGCCGAGGAAAATGCGGCCGGCTATCGGGAATGGATTTCACCCGTTCTTGAGAATTTCGACGTCTCGCTGGCCGACAAACTGGATGAAGCCGTGAATGCCACGGACCCGGCCAAACATGCCAAGCTGGTCGCCGAGGCCAAGCAGATCATGCAGCGCTATGAAAGCTTCCTGGGCTCGCCGCTGATCGACACGGTGGAGAGCAATCCGTACCGTCCGGTGTCGATCCGTGCGCCGATCGCCCAGACGCTGGCGGCTTTATCGCGCACCATCCGCTGAGATCACGCTGACAATAGCCATATCGAATAGCTGAGGGAAAATCGCAATGCCCGGCGAAACAGTTACTGACTTGCGCAAGAAGTTCGAACCGAAGGAAGAAGCGCCCAAGCCGCGTATTGAAAAGTCAGAACTTAAAGGGCTCGCGGAGAAACGAAAGTACGCGGAAGAAAATTGGGGCGTGAGGACCAAGCAGTCGCAGACCCCTACCCCGCCCAAGCCGGAAGTCACCAGCGGCGAACGCGGCGTAAAGGCACTGAAAAGCGGTATTGAAAGCAATATCGTTGCGGTTGATGAGCGGTGGAACAAGACCATCGATTTCATGAAAGGCCAGGCGCCGGACGAAATTATCCGTGTCTTGTCAGGAATGCCGGACAGCGTCGAGCAAGAGACGAAGAAGCGGGCCGTCGAGGTGATTGAGGCGGCGCGTAAGACGGTGGCGGACGAAGTCGGCAAGCGCATCGCCGAGTCGCGGGAGATGGCGAAGGATTTCACCGAAAAGTGGCGTGGCGAGCAGGCGCTGAAATCGGCGCGCGACCGAGCAGGGCCGGTCAGGAAGCTGCTCGATGCTTTCACCATATCGACGAACAGGTGGCGCTCGACCGCGCGACCATGGACCGCGTCAAGGATTCGCGCTTCAAGTCACAGTTTGCCGAGCTCGAAAATCGAAGCAGGGCGCTTCGCGAAATGTACACGGCATTGCTGCCGAAGCGGGAATCCAACGCCGAGCCAACCGAGCCTGTCGGCGGCAGCGGCGGCAATCCCAAATTGGGTAACCTAGGCGGCGAGGAAAAAAACGAGTTCGATGCCATCCTGACCCAGCTTGCCGTGGGCATGTCGAAGGACCCCTCGGATGGCCCGCCGGAGCTCAAATTGCTGGGCGAGGAAGTTGAGACCATTAAGCAACAACTGAAGACGGCCAGTGACGGGCCGAAAGATTGCGCCGCGGAGTTAAAGGATCGCGGATTCACTTGGGACGCCGTGACGGAAGAGTTCAAGCGGATCAAGGGGTCGGGCGCAGAGGATGCCGGCGAGAAGGCGGCCACATACATGCGGCGAACGCGGCGTGGTACCGCCGCCAGATCGTGGACCAGACGATGCTGGATCTGCAGAAGACATATAATTTCGACTGGGCGAGTGTCGGCAGCGCCAACCTGGAATC
>Ga0116229_10008003_pt1 | contig 16566 bp, 14 predicted proteins | sample S1TSphgellanicum_3_FD_87313 | JGI IMG/M metagenome (GOLD analysis project Ga0116229, IMG submission 87313) | Host-associated microbial communities from peat moss isolated from Minnesota, USA - S1T2_Fc - Sphagnum magellanicum MG | ecosystem: Host-associated > Plants > Peat moss > Unclassified...
AATCGATCAGCGACTGCTCAAAGTCGGCCACGCTTGGATGGCGGAATTTCCAGCGCGCGTAATAGTCGGCGAAGGCCTTTTCAAGCACCGGCGTTCCAAGCTGGTGCTCGAGATCACGCATCGCGGTCGCCGTGCGCGAATAGGTCTCGCCATAACTGGTGCTATCGAAGCGCTTCCAGGAATTTTCGCCCACCGGGTCGGCCGGGTGGGTCAAGCCGGCGATGGCGCGTTCGGCCTCGAAAGCGTCCGCCGAAGGATCCCAGCCAAAAAATTTCCAGAATTTCGAGGTGAAGTGGACTCTCTGGTTGCGTAGTGCAACCATGCGCCAGTCCCAGAACTCGTTTAGGCCCTCATCAAGGATGGGTTCCTCGAACTCGTTGGATCCGAGAATGCCGTAAAAATAGCCGTGACCGAATTCATGGATCGTGACGAAATCGAGGATGACCCGGCCAAAGGTGTCGGGGGCGGTGTCCTCGACGTGAGCGGTCGTAAAAAACGTCGGGTATTCCATGCCGCCGGCTTCATCGGCGTTGTACGGCGGGATGATCGCAGTCGCCGTCCTGTAGGGATAAGGCCCGAGCGTCTCGGAAAAAAACTTGAGGGAATCAATGGTCGCTTGCAACACCGGCTGCGCGTCGTAGGCATATTCAGGCGGATAAATGACCCGCACCTTGACTTCGGGACTGCCGGCACCGCGGTAGACGCCTTCTAGCGGCGGGGCGCTGCGGCTATCGGCGGTCCAGGCAAATTCATGCACGTCGCCCTGCACGAAGTGGTGCGTGACCAGCCCATTTTGCTCGACCGGGGCGCCCGTCTCCTCGCCGGTCGCGCCCACGACGAAACCCTTCGGTACGGTCATTTGCACGTCGAAATTGCCATAGTCGGAAAAGAACTCGCTGTGCAGGTGAAATTCGTGCGCATTCCAGCGCGGCGCGGTGGCGCCGCGCTCGCCTGGCAATTCAAGCACCGCGATCTTGGGATACCACTGGCCAATCAGATGAAAAGTGCCGAAATAGCCGGTGCGCGCGACAACGCGTGGCAGCTGATCGAAAAAACTGATGTCAAGCACGGTTGTCGCCCCCGGCGCCACGGCCGTGGGCAGATCAAAGCGCACGACGGTGTGATCGGTGGTCGGGCCGCCATCGGGATGCACGAAGGTCATGGTGATGGGCTTGCCGCCCTGCTCTGCCTTGCGCACTTCGATGTGGCCCCACTCGCCCGTATGGGTTGGCACATCCGAGCGGAAACGAAAGCCCGGCACGCGGGATTCGGTGAAGTAGGTGCTGTAATTCGACTCGAAGGCATTCAGGTACAGATGGAGGTAGACCGAATGCACCGGCACTGCGCTGCGATTGCGCCAGCTCAGGTGCTCAAGTCCGTCGACAGTGTGTTTGACCGGGTCAAGCGTCGCTGCAATGTGGTAGTCGACGACCCGATCCGACAGCGTAGGCTCGCTACCGGTGCGCGCGCCACCCCAGGCTGTCGCGGCGCTTGGCACCGTCACCGCGGCAGCGTCGCGACCGACAAGCGGGATCTCCGCAGACGCGAGCGCCGGATCGGTGGCTGCAACAGCAGGCGTGGTTGCGGGCGCAATCGCGCCTCTAGCGGGCAAAACCCCTGCGAACCAGAGTGCGAGCGCAAGAGCCCCAAGGTGAAGTTTGGCGTGTTCAGACATGCAGCAGCTCCAAATTTGACGCGTGGTCAATGAAAGTGATGAGACTAGCGAGCCGCGGCGGCCGGCGCCGGGATTTGCGACGAACGGGTGTTAAGCGGCGCGAAAAGCTGGACCATCTGGCCAAAAATTTTCGGATTGGCCGCGAGCACGTCGCCCGCAAAGAGGTCCCAGGCATCGCCTTGCAGATTGCCCACCAGCCCGCCGGCCTCAGTGATGAGAAGAACGCCAGCGGCGATATCCCAGGGCTTCAAGCCAATCTCGAAAAAGCCATCGAGCCGTCCTGCCGCAACATAGGCCAGATCGAGCGCGGCCGCCCCAGGGCGCCTCAATCCTGCGCTGTTAAGCGTAATGGCACGAAACAGGGCCAGGTAATGCTCGAGTCCGTCGAGTTCGCGAAAGGGAAAGCCGGTTCCGATCAGGCTTTCGGCGAGGCGGATGCGCTTACTGACGCGAATGCGCCGGTCGTTCAGAAATGCGCCGCGCCCGCGCGAGGCGGTAAAGAGGTCGTTGCGCGTCGGATCGTAGATCACTGCCTGGCTCAGCTGCCCGCGTTGCGATAACGCGATCGATACGCAGTATTGCGGAAAGCCGTGGATGAAATTGGTCGTGCCATCGAGCGGATCGATGATCCACAGATTCTCGGCGGTTGCAGGATCGATTGCGCTCGTGCCCCTGGCCGGAGTCTGCCCGCTTTCCTCTGCTAAGATCGCATGGTCCGGGTAGGCTGAGAGGAGAACGTCGATGATCGCGGCTTCCGCCGACTTGTCGACTTCGGTCACAAAATCATTGTGCTGCTTCTTGGAAACCTTGACCAGATCCAGATCAAGGCTGGCGCGATTGATGATCGAGCCCGCACGCCGGGCGGCTTTCACCGCGGTGTTCAACATCGGATGCATAAGAGACTTTCGCGTCGGTCGAGCTATTTCCAACGCCAGGTGAGAACCAAACGAGTCGTGCCAGCGCCTGCCAACGCCTTGAAGAGCGACATTCTAGCCGATGCTTCCCGCCTTTCCCCAACGCATCACTTGGCCTGCATGCCGCTAGTCGCCGGCCGCAGCTTCTCGCCTGATGACTAGCGAAGCAGCGCCGACGCGAGATTCTGCGAGCCTGCTGTCGCAATTTTTCGTCGTCCTTGTCGATACCAGCCATCCGGGCAATATCGGCAGTGCGGCGCGGGCCATGAAGACCATGGGCCTTGGCTCCTTGGTCCTCGTCAATCCGCGCTTTGCCGATGCACTTGCGCAGCCCGAAGCGCTTGCGCTTGCCACCGGTGCGACTGACATCCTCAATCGCGCGCGCGTCGTCGATTCGCTCGACGAGGCGCTCAGGAACAGCCATTTTGCGCTGGCCTTTAGCGCGCGCGGACGCGATCTGGCACCCCCGCATCTGGCGCTTGAGGCCGCCGTTAGCCAATGCATCAGGGCCGCTGCACAAGCGCAATCGATCGCGCTGGTCTTTGGCAGCGAGCGCTATGGCTTGAGCAATGACGAAGTCATGCGCTGCCAGGCCTATACGTCGATTCCGACCAGCGCCCAATACACGTCGTTAAACCTCGCCCAGGCGGTGCAGATTGCGGCCTACGAATGCCAGCGCGCATGGCGCCTGTTTACAGGGGATCAAGGTGTTGCTGAACAGGTCGAGCCGCTGGCGCGTGCAGAAGAGCGCGAGCGCATGTTCGCGCACCTCGAAGAGGCGCTGGTGCACATCGATTTCATCGACCCCGACAACCCGCGCCGGCTGATGCAGCGGCTGCGCCGGCTTTTCTCGCGCACCGCCCTTGAGGCCGAGGAAATCGCCATCCTGCGGGGTATCTGCACTCACATCCTGTCGGATCGACGCCGGTGAAGCCCAGGACCATCCGTGCCGTGCAGATGCGCGGCGGCACAAGCAAAGGCCTCTTTTTTCTGGCCAAGGACCTGCCTGCCGACAAAGCCCAGCGCGACCGGCTGCTTGCACGTCTGATTGGCAGTCCCGATCCTTATGCGCGTCACACCGACGGTCTGGGCGGCGCCACGTCGAGCACCAGCAAGGTCGTCCTGATCTCGCCATCGCTTCGTGAGGACTGCGATATCGACTACCTCTTTGGCGCCGTGGCGATCGAAAGCGGGCTGATCGACTGGTCTGGCAACTGCGGCAATCTGAGCGCCGCGGTCGGGCCATTTTCGATCAGCGCCGGACTGGTGGCCCCCAGGGAAGGCCAGACCACGGTGCGCATCTGGCAGCAGAACATCCAGAAAAAGATCATCGCGCACGTGCCAACGCGCCAGGGCGAAGTCGTCGAGGACGGCGCCTTCATGGAAGATGGCGTGCCTTTTGCGGGCGCCGAAATCGTGCTCGAGTTCATCGATCCTGCCGATAGCGGCAAGCGCGGCCTTCTGCCCAGCGGCGCTGCCGTCGATGAAATCGAAGTCGCCGAGCTTGGCCGCTTGCGCGTGTCGCTCATCAACGCCGGCAATGCAACGGTGTTCGTGCGCGCCCAGTCCTTGCAGCTCAGCGGCAAGGAACTGCCCGAGGTGCTCAACCGCGACTTGCGCCTGCTTGCCAGGCTCGAAGCGATCCGTGCCCATGCGGCGGTCGCGATGGGTCTTGCACGCTCGGTCGAGGATGCCAGCAAGAATCGTCCGGCCACGCCCAAACTCGCCTGGGTCGCAGCGCCCGCAGGCTACCGCAACAGTGCCGGCGTTGACATCGACAAGGGCAGCATCGACATCCTTGCGCGCATTGTCTCGATGGGCAAGGTCCACCACGCCTTCACCGGCACCGGCTCGATCGCGCTTGCCGCAGCTGCTGCGCTGCCAGGCACGATCGTCTCCGAAGTCGCGCGCACCCTGCCTGGGCTTGCCACGCGCATCGGCCATCCTTCCGGCATCCTGACCGTAGCCGCCCTGCTAGACGAGACGCGGCAGGGCTGGCGAGTGGAAAAGGCCACCATGAGCCGCAGCGCCCGCCGCCTGATGCAAGGTGAGGTATTTGTGCCGCCAGCATGAAATGACGTTCCTCCTTAGAATGGGCAGCACGAAAGGCGCCAAGGGCACCGCCCTCGCTGTACCTCGCAGCGCGCAATGGCTTTCCCTGTGAACCATGTTTAGGCATTTACGTGAAGACCTGAATTGCATCCGCGAGCGCGATCCGGCAGCGCGGGGCACCTTCGAGATCCTGACCTGCTATCCCGGGCTGCACGCGCTTGCCTTGCACCGGCTCTCGCACGCCTGCTGGCAGCAGGGTCTGCTCTGGCTTGGGCGCTGGATTTCACACTGGGGACGATTTCTCACGGGCATCGAGATCCACCCGGGTGCGAAGATCGGGCGACGCGTTTTCATCGATCACGGCATGGGGGTCGTGATTGGCGAGACCGCCGATGTCGGTGATGACTGCACCATCTACCAGGGCGTGACGCTCGGGGGTACCTCGCTTGGCAAGGGCAAGCGCCATCCAACGCTCGCCCGCGGCGTGGTGGTTGGCGCTGGTGCCAAGATTCTCGGGCCGTTTACGGTGGGCGAAAACGCTCGCGTCGGCTCGAACGCCGTGGTCGTTCGCGAAGTGCCGCCCGGCGCCACGGCGATGGGCATTCCTGCGCGCATCATCCAGGACACGACGGCGCAAGTGCGTGAAGCGCAGGCGGCGAAACTCGGCTTTTCCGCCTACGCCGTGACCCAGGCGCGCGACGATCCACTCTCGGTTGCCCTGCACAGTCTTATCGATCACAGCGCCGAGCAGGCGCAAAAGATCGACGCCATCATGGCCGCGCTCGATCGCCTTGGGGTTTGTCCGGAATCGATTGGCGAAGCGTCGTTTGACGCAAGGCGACTCAACGAGCTGGTCGACAACTAGAGTCGGTGCAGTCCCGTGAGGCCAAAGGGCACGAGCCGTCCTTCGCGGGCGAGCACGCCCCCGCCTCTGGGCGGATCTGCAAGCGGATCCCAGTCGGGAAGCACCCAGCGCTCGCGCACCACGCCGTCGAGCAACAGCTCGTGCCGCCGCGGCCGGTGCGTGTGCCCGTGCAGCAGGATTCGGCGCGGGTGCTGCGCAAGCAGGTTGGCCACCGCGTCTGCGTTGACATCCATGATCTCGGCCGCCTTTCCGCTCTTGGCGGATTCGCTCTTGGCGCGCAGATCGGCCGCAATCGCCTCGCGCGCCTTGAGCGATTGTGCAAGAAAGCGCGCCTGCCATTGGGGATCGCGCACTTCGCTGCGATACGCCTGGTAGGCGATATCATCGGTGCACAGCAGATCGCCATGCGTTAGCACCAGCTGCACGCCACCGGCAGTCACGACTGTCGGGTCGGCAAGGATGTCGATGCCAAGCGGCCCGGCAAAGCGCTCGCCGAGAAGAAAATCGCGGTTGCCGGCGATGAAAGAAACCTTGATGCCAGCCGGCGCAAGCGAGGACAGCGCGGCGCCGACCGCCTGACCGAGGCCTGCGTCGCCGGCGTCGTCTCCAGGCCAGGCCTCGAACAGATCGCCAAGGATGTAGAGTGCGGCGATGCGGTGCGCGGCAAGCGACTCGATGAGGCTGACAAATGCATCAAGGCGCTCGTTCTGGCCCGGCGCAAGGTGCAAATCGGAGATGAACACCGCGGCGCCAAGAGGCGACGGCGGCTGCGCTCGAGGTGATCCAGGGATGATCGCGCCGTTCAGGTGATTTCGGTCTTTTCGATGATAACGTCTTCGGTCGGAACGTCCGCGTGCGGACCATTGCGACCGGTCTTGACCGCCTTGATCTTCTCGATCACGTCCTGGCCTTCGACAACTTTGCCGAAGACACAGTAGCCAAAGCCTTGCGGCGTGGGCGCCGTGTGATTGAGAAAGGCGTTATCGGCGACATTGACGAAGAACTGTGCGGTCGCCGAGTGCGGCGCCTGCGTGCGTGCCATGGCCACCGTGTACTTGTCGTTTTTCAGGCCGTTGCCGGCTTCGTTTTCGATCGCGGTCTGGGTCGGCTTTTGGCTCATGCCCGGCAAGAAGCCGCCACCTTGGATCATGAAGCCATTGATGACACGATGAAAGATGGTGCCATCGTAGTGACCGGATTTGGCGTAGGCAAGAAAATTGGCAACCGTCTTGGGTGCCTTGGCTTCATCAAGCTCGATGCCGATGACGCCGTGGTTGGTATGAAATCTGACCATGAAACCCTCTAGGGAAGAACCGTTACTGACTGAATGACGACAGGAGTTGTCGGGACGTCGGCGAACTCGCCAACGGTTTTCGTTGGCGACTTTGCAATGCGCTCGACGACATCCATGCCGCGCACGACGTGACCAAACACGGCATAGCCGTAGACGCTCATCGCATCGCCTGGATCCACATGGCGGGTCTTGCCGTGCCGGGTCACGTCAATGCCCCCGGGGGGCACCTGCATGTGATCGAGAAAGCCGTTGTCAGCGACGTTGATGAAAAATTCAGATGTCGCCGAATCGATATCCGAGGTACGTGCCATGGCGATCGTGCCGGTCTTGTTCTGTAAGCCATTGGTCGCTTCGTTTTTGATCGGCGCATCCGTTGGCCGCTCGTGCAAGTCCGGATCGAAGCCGCCACCTTGGATCATGAAGCCGTCGATGACGCGATGGAAGATCGTTCCGTTGTATTTGCCCGCACGCACGTAGTTCAGAAAATTGGCCACGGTGATGGGTGCAGCCGCCGGATCGAGGGCGACCACGACCGTGCCCATGCTGGTCTTGATCGCAACCTCGGGAGCCTTGCCAGCCGCACGCGCCGCACTGCCGCAGGTGGCGATGGCCAGCGCAAACAGCAGCCCGCACACGCTGAACCGGTGCATCCATTTCTTGATCATGCAACTCCCTCGTAAAGTATCTTCCAGGCCTTGCCTTCGCGCGCCCAGTATTGGGTCTTCTTGACCGTATTGGACATGTTGTTGGAACGGTAATTCTGCTCGAAGGTGACAACCACCATGTCATCGTTGCCGGGATAGCGCAGCATCGAGATATTGCGCACGTCGATCTTGATCCACTCCTTTGCGGCGTTGACCTGGCGCTTTCTTTCTGACCACTGCTTCAAGGCCTCGCTGTCACTTGCGAAACGCTTCGAGTAGTGCGACAGATAAAGCGCCACGTCGCGGCTTTCCCAGTCGCTGCGCCAGGCCTCGATGGCGTGCTGCAGGGAGGCCCGCTCGGCGTTCCAGTCGTCAAATTTCAGCCACTCGATGTCCTCGCTGATGATCACCGGCGTAACACCAATCTGGATCGAGTGGAACAGCGCACGCAGGTCACGGTTGGAGAGCACCACGCAGCCATCGCTCGCCTTGGGTGCACGTGCATAGGTGTCGCTCGGCGTGCCGTGCAGCCAGATGCCGTGGCCCGTGCGGCCGTTCAAGCGATCCCATTCATTCGGATAGTTGATCGGCAATGCACCCGCACCATAAAAGTCGGGGAGTTCACTTTTGGGCAAGACGCCGGTGACGTGGTAGACGCCAATCGGCGTGCGCTGGTCGCCTTCCTTGGCCTTGTCAGCGCCAAGCTTGCCCTGGGTGATGTAGTAGTCGGCGAGAAAGCGGGGCCGGCCGTTGACGTTCTGGTAAACATAAAGCCGCGACCGGCGCGTGTCGATGACCACCGCCGTTTTCTGGTCGGGCGGCAATTCCAGAAGATAACGCGGCACCATGTTGGCCGCGGGCCGGTCACGATAGGCACGAAGCCTGAGCACGGCCTCCTCGCGCAACTCCTGCAGGCGTTCGGGCGGCCCGCCCGAGACGCTGCCGATATTGGTCAGGGCGGCCGTATGGGCCAAAAGCAGGTCGCCGCGAATCAGGTACGCCAGCCTGAAGTTCGGCTGTTGCGCGATCAGGTGGTCGGTGAGCTTGAGCGCTTCGTCGAGCTGGTCGCGATCGATGGCTGCAAAGATGCCCGAGAGCTGCGCATCGGGCTCGACGATCTCGATTCCCGGCGCATGCCGGATTGCGCCGTGCGCCAGGCTCGCCTGCAGCAGCACAGCCGCCGCGCATGAAAGCGCGCGACGCGTCGCCGCGAGAACAGCGTATTTCACGCTCCGGATCGCTCCTGCTCGATCAGCCACTTGCCACCGACCTTCTGCAGCGTCAGGGTTTTGCGCGAATTGGCAACCAGCGCCCCGGCCTTGTAATCCTGGCGGAAATGCACCGTGGCATGATCGCCCTCGACCGAGGCCTCAAGCGACTCGATCTTGACCGAGATGGCGCTCTTGCCAACGATGCGCGCACGCCGCTCGGCCGCCCATTGATCATGGGTCTGTCCGTTGGCGGTGAAATCAGGTGCGTAAGCGGCAAGATAAGCATCGACATCCTTATTCGCCCAGGCGCTGGCCCAGGCGTTGACGGCGGCGACCACCTCCTGCTGTTCCGGACTGGCATTTGCCGGTGCTGCGACCGGGACCGGCACCGGGGCCGGCGCTGCCACCGGCGCTGCCACCGGGGCTGGCGCGGGCGCAGCAGGAGGTGGCGCGACGGGTGCTGGCGCCTGGGCCATCACCGCCGGCGGCGGTGCTGCCGGTGTCTTAAGCGGGATCGGGGCTGAAATGGGTGCGGGCGCTGCAGCCGGCGGCGGCGCCTTGGCCATCGCCACCACCGGCGCCTTGCCGATTTGTGTGGTGGGCGAGCCCGAACTCGCCCCGGACTTGTTGGCGTTGGTATTGACCGAGATCAGTTCCTTGATGAGGGCAAGCTTGGATTGCGCCGCCGTATTGTTCGAGTCGAGTTGCAGCGCCTTGTCGTAGGCCTGGCTCGCCAGCTTGGCATAGACATCGCCGAGGTTTTCGTGCGCTGTTGCATAGCTCGGATGGGTACGAATCGCCATCTCGAGCGCAGCCCGCGCCTTTTCATATTCGCCTTGCGAGGCGTAGAGCACGGCGAGGTTGTTATAGGGCTCGGGCAATTCGGGATAGTCTTCCGTCAGATGCAAGAACACCTGGATGGCATCGTTGGACTTGCCCTCCTCGGTGAGAATTAGGCCCTTGAAAAAGCGCATTTGCGCATCGCGCGGTTTTTGCGCAAGGACAGCGTCGATGCGTTGCATCGCCTGGTCATTTTGTCCGGCGCGAATCATCTTCGACACGTCCTGGGCGTCATCAGCGTGAGCCGCGAGGGCGTAAAACGAAAAGCACGCGCTTACAGCGCAGGTCAGCAAAGCACGTTTCATGACAGGCGACGACATAAAGACCTCGAGTTATTTCAACCGTCCAGACAACGCCAGGAGGGCGTCGTCCGCGTCAATCCCCTACGGTTGGCAGTGTTATACTTCGACGCACCTCTGGGATTTTAGCAAACCCTGAAGCGATGCTCAGAGGTTTTGATCAAGACTTCTGACGACGATGCCCCAACGCCCATCGCCCTTTGCGCCCTCGTTGCGCAGAATCTTCCTGCCAAACTGCCAGCGCGACCTGGCACCCTGTTGCGCCTAGACCCGCATTAATTTCGGGCCCGAGCACACTCGGCATGGTCGGCCCAAGAGGCCGTACCACTTTCAGGCAGAACAAATGCTAAGAATTTACAACACGCTCGCACGGGAGAAACAGGACTTTCAACCGATCGAGCCCGGAAAAGTACGCATGTACGTCTGCGGAATGACCACATACGACTATTGCCACATCGGCCATGCGCGCATGATGATGGCCTTCGACGTGGTTCAAAGATGGCTCAGGGCGAGCGGCTTTCAGGTCACATACGTGCGCAATATCACCGACATCGAAGACAAGATTATCAAGCGCGCAACCGAACGTGGCATCTCGATTTCGGCTCTGACCGAGGAATTCATCGACGCCATGCATGAAGATACGCGTGCGCTTGGCATCGAATTGCCCGACGTCGAGCCGCGGGCGACTGCGTATGTGCCGCAAATGCTCGATCTGATCGACAAACTCCAGGCCAAGGATCTGGCCTACCAATCGGAGAGTGGCGACGTCAATTTCGCCGTGCGACGCTATCCGCCCTATGGGCGCCTCTCGGGCAAGACCCTTGACCAGCTGCGTGCCGGCGAGCGCGTCGCCGTCGATGCGATGAAGCAGGACCCGCTTGATTTCGTGCTCTGGAAACACGCCAGAAAAGATGAACCCGCAGACGCCGGCTTCGCCTCGAGATGGGGCACCGGCCGTCCCGGCTGGCATATCGAATGCTCGGCCATGGGCGAGGCGGTGCTTGGCAAGACCTTCGATATCCACGGCGGCGGTGCCGACCTGCAGTTCCCGCACCACGAAAACGAGATTGCCCAATCCGAGGGTGCCAATGGCGTACCCCTTGCCAACTACTGGCTGCACAACGGCTTTCTTAACGTCAACGACGAGAAGATGTCGAAGTCGCTGGGCAATTTCCTCACCATCCGCGAGGTCTTAAAACGCGCCGATGCCGAAGTCATCCGCTTCTTTTTGCTGCGCGTGCAATATCGAAGCCCGTTCAACTATTCAGAACAGCTGATGGACGAGTCCGGGGTCGCCCTGGCAAGGCTCTATACCGCGCTGCGTGAAGTCGCGCCCGACGAGAAGCCGATCGATTGGGACGAGCCCTATGCAAGTCGTTTCAGGGAAGCCATGGACGACGACTTCAATACGCCGATTGCCGTCGCGATCCTGTTCGAGCTGGCAACGCAGGTTCACCGCAACAAGTCGGCAAGCGATGCGCGCCAATTGAAACATCTGGCCGGCGTGCTTGGCCTGCTGCAGCGCGATCCGGTCGAATTCGCGCAAAAGCTCGACCACAGCGACGCCATAGACCGGGTCGCGATCGATCACGCCGTCGAGGCGCGGGCCAAGGCCAAATCTGCAAAAAACTATGCCGAGGCCGACCGGATTCGCGCCTCGCTGCTCGATCAGGGCATCATCTTGGAAGACAGTGCGAGCGGGACAACATGGCGAAAGCAGTAGTCACAAAGAAGGTCGCAGCCAAGGTGCCACCGCCTGTGGCGGGTGCGTGCCCGGTCTACTGGCAGGAAGCTCTAGCCGATCTGACCAAGCGTGATCGCATCTTGCGTCGCCTGATTCCGAAGCATCCGGGCGTGTTCATGGTCAGCCGCGGCGAGCCATTCGTCACGCTTGCGCGCTCGATCACGGGCCAGCAGATCTCGGTGAAAGCGGCCGACACGATCTGGGAGCGCGTGCGCAAGGCCGCGCCCCGCCTGTCGCCTGCGGCCTTCATCAAGAGCGGACCGGAAGCGCTGGCGGCCGCTGGCCTGTCGCGGCGCAAATGCGAATACATTCTCGATCTGGCCGAAAAATTCCGCTCGAAACAGGTCCATCCCGACCGCTGGTCTCTCATGGACGACGAAGAGGTCATCGCCGATCTGATCCAGATTCGCGGCATCGGTCGCTGGACCGCCGAGATGTTCCTGATGTTCAACTTGCTGCGGCCCAATGTGCTGCCCCTTGATGATGCCGGCCTGATCAAGGCGATCAGCGTGCATTACTTCAGCGGCGAGCCGGTAAGCCGCAGCGAAGCGCGAGAAGTTGCCGATAACTGGGAGCCGTGGCGCTCGGTCGCCACCTGGTACCTGTGGCGCAGCCTCGACCCGGTACCTGTAGAATATTAGCTTCGCGAGGAGCGCAATGAAGACCAAATTCCTGGATTTCGAGCAGCCTGTCGCCGAACTTGAAGCAAAGATCGAAGAATTGCGCTTCGTTCAGGACGATTCGGCAGTCGACATTTCCGAAGAGATCGGACGACTGCAAAAAAAGTCCGAACAGCTGACCAAGGATATCTACGCGAAGCTCACGCCCTGGCAAATCGCCATGGTCGCTCGCCACGAGCAAAGGCCCTATACGCTTGACTACGTGCGCGAGATTTTTACCGACTTCCACGAACTCCATGGCGATCGCGCCTTCGCCGATGATCTGTCGATCGTTGGCGGCATCGCGCGATTCAATGGCCAGTCGTGCATGGTGATCGGCCACCAGAAGGGGCGCGACACCAAGGAGCGGGCGCTGCGCAACTTCGGCATGCCCAAGCCCGAGGGCTATCGCAAGGCGATGCGCCTCATGAAGGTTGCAGAAAAATTCGGCCTGCCGGTGTTCACGTTCGTCGACACGCCTGGCGCCTATCCCGGCATCGATGCCGAAGAGCGAGGTCAGTCCGAGGCCATCGGACACAACCTCTACACCATGGCCGAACTGAAGGTGCCGCTCATCGTCACCATCATCGGCGAGGGTGGCTCGGGCGGCGCGCTTGCCATCGGCATGGGCGATCAGGTGCTGATGCTGCAATACGCCACCTACTCGGTGATTTCACCTGAAGGCTGTGCGTCGATTCTCTGGAAGAGTGCCGAGCATGCCGCTGAGGCGGCGGCCACCATGGGCATTACCGCCCACAGGCTGAAGGCGCTCGGGCTGGTTGACAAGATTGTCTCGGAGCCGGTTGGCGGTGCCCATCGCAATCCGCAGCAGATGGCGCAATTTCTAAAGCGCGCACTGGGCGACGCCTTGCGCCAGTTCCAGGGAATGAAAATCGCCGAGCTGCAGTCGCTTAGGCATCAGCGCCTCATGGGCTATGGCAAATTCCAGGAAACCAGCCCCGCAGGCTGATTCCGTTGAAGATGGCCTGACCGCAGCGCTCGCTGCGGTCGCAAGTACGTCGCATGACACCATCATCGCCGTGGCATTGAGCGGCGGTCTTGATTCCACCGTCCTTCTTCATGCCGCAACAAGGCTGCCCCCGCTCGAAGGCAGATCGTTCGTGGCCTTGCACGTCAACCATGGCTTAAGCCCCCATGCGCGTGCTTGGCAAGAACACTGCAGCGCACTGTGCGAGGTGCTCCACGTCCCTTTTTTTGCGCGTGCGGTCGTGCTTGAACAGCGTGCCTCGATCGAGGCCGCAGCGCGCGCGGCACGCTACGCGGCACTGGCCGAACTTTGCCACGAGCACGGGGCGTCAATCCTCTTGACCGGCCATCACGCAGAAGACCAGGCCGAAACGGTGCTTCTTAACGTCCTGCGCGGCACCGGCATTCGCGGCCTGCGCGGCATCGCTGCCAATACCCGCCTTGGCGAGCTTGTCGTCATGCGCCCCCTTCTTGCGGTTCGGCGCGAGGTGCTTGGCCGCTATGCACAGCGGCACGCGCTTCGAGTGATCCACGACGAGTCCAATCTCGATCGCAGGTTCACGCGCAATGCGTTGCGCCACGACGCGTTGCCGCCGCTGCTTCGCATTGCGCCAACGACGGTTGAGCGCCTTGCTGCCCTGGCCCGTCATGCACGAAGCACAGACACCCTTTTGACCGAGCTTGCCGAGATCGACCTTGAGCGCTGCACGGGTGCTTCAGCCGGCTTGAGCATCGCAGGCCTTGGTGCCCTGTCGCAACCCCGGGCGGCCAATCTCCTGCGCCACTGGCTGCTCCTTCACGGTGCCAGCGCGCCCTCCGAGAGGCGACTTTTGGCGTGGCATCGCCAACTCTGCGACCGCGGCAATCACGCCCCGCCCCCATTCATCTTGGGTGAGCAGCGCTTTCTCGTCATCGCAGGCGAACTTTTCGTGACCGGGCGCACGAGTCTCGCGCCCTCGGACCATGTCGAGCTGCGATGGCAGGGCGAGGCGTATCTGGATGTCGCAGCCTGGAACGGCAGGCTGTGGATTGAGCAGACCAGCGAAGCCGGAATTGCCGAAGAACGACTCCTTGCCGAGCCCTTATGTGTACGACCCCGCACAGGCGGCGAGCGACTGCAGATCCATCCTGCGCGGCCTTCGCGGACGTTGAAGAACCTGTACCAGGAGGCCGGCATCGATGCTGCCTCAAGGCGCTGGTTGCCCATCGTCTATTGCGGCAGGGACCTGATTTTTGCGGCGGGCATCGGCATGAATTTGCGCGCCTGCGACGAACTCGCACTGGGTGCGAGGCGACTTGCCGTGCGCTGGCAGCCTTTCGGCTCGGCAACATCCGATGGCGCTTGCGTAGAAGCACGAGGCGATTAGCCAAGCCCATGCGCCAACTTGTGTTTTGGCGGTGCATCATCTACATTCGAGCGCTTTCTTTCTTCTATAGATGCCGTCGCGATGGCACTCATCGTTCATAAATACGGCGGCACATCGATGGGCTCGGCCGAGCGCATCAAAAACGTCGCAGCCCGCGTTGCCAAATGGCATCGCGCGGGGCACCAGATCGTGGTGGTACCGTCTGCCATGGCGGGCGAGACCAATCGACTGATCGGACTTGCACGCGCGATCTGCGAACGGCCAGACGAGCGCGAGCTTGATGCCATAGCGGCAACCGGCGAGCAGGTCAGCTCCGGCCTTTTGGCCATCGCGCTTCGCCATCTCGGCGTCGATGCGCGCAGCTATGCCGGCTGGCAGGTACCGATCACGACCGACAGCGCCTATACCAAGGCGCGCATTCAGAACATCGATGGCAAGCGCGTTCTGAATGAGCTGGGTCGCGGTGCGGTCGTGATCATCACCGGATTTCAGGGCGTCGATGACGCCGGCAACATTACGACACTGGGTCGCGGCGGCTCTGATACGTCAGCGGTTGCCATTGCTGCTGCGCTTGGTGCGAAAGAATGCCTGATCTATACCGATGTCGATGGCGTCTACACCACCGATCCCCGCATCGTCCCCGAGGCGAAGCGCCTGCATGTCGTCTCGTTCGAGGAAATGCTCGAGATGGCGAGTCTGGGCTCGAAAGTGCTGCAGCTGCGCTCGGTCGAGTTCGCAGGCAAATACCGCGTGCCCACGCGCGTTTTATCGAGTCTTACCGATCCCTTCATGCCGCTCGATATCGAGATGAAATCGGGAACCCTCATCACCTTCGAGGAGGATGAAAAAATGGAACAAGCCGTCGTAAGCGGGATAGCTTTCAACCGCGACGAAGCCAAGATCACGGTGCTGGGCGTCCCAGACAAGCCAGGTATCGCGTTCCAGATCTTAGGACCTGTTGCCGGTGCCAATATCGACGTCGACATGATCATCCAGAACCAGAGCGTCAACGGCACCACTGACTTCTCGTTCACTGTGCACAGAAACGAGTTCGCCAAAACCATCGAGGTGCTCGAGCACGAAGTCAAGAAGCGCATCGGCGCACGCGAGATATTTGGCGATACCAAGGTTGCCAAGGTCTCGGCGGTGGGCATCGGCATGCGTTCGCACGTAGGCATCGCGGCCCTCATGTTCCGCACCCTTGCCGAAGAAGGCATCAATATCCAGATGATTTCGACATCCGAGATCAAAATCTCGGTGATCATCGACGACAAGTACATGGAATTGGCCGTGCGTGCGCTGCATCGCGCGTTTGATCTCGATGCAACGAATGGGAGAAACGGCCCACATCCGGAAAATCCAGCCATTGCGCACGCGCCGCCGAATTGACCCGACTGCAATACAACCGGTACACTCTGCGCCCTGCCGTCGGTTCTCCGACGACGGCTGGAGACGTGGCCGAGAGGTCGAAGGCACTCCCCTGCTAAGGGAGCATATGCGCTAAAACGTGTATCGAGGGTTCGAATCCCTCCGTCTCCGCCACTTCAGTACCGAACTGCGAACGCCGGGCGTACCGTGTTTCACGCCGCTTGAAGCTGCAAGCGTTCGGAGTAGATCGCCCTTCGATGCTAGCCGCGGCTACGATTTTTGCCATTGCTCGTCACGCCTCTTGCTTAGTTCGTGGCGAGACAGCTAGCCCCAGAAACACGAGAACAGCCTGGTTGAGCCGTAGAATCTCCTCGTCGTCGAGGCGGCCGACGCGCCCGCCAACCTTCGTCTTTGGCACGGTACTAATCTTGTCCACCATCCAACGGCATGCTGCCCGCAAGCCGTTGCGCTCGTTTGGCTGCACAGACAGGAGGAATAGCGGCGCGTCCCTCTCATCCGTGGTGAACGCGCAGATAGAGGGCGGCGCGCAACGGCACGGTCATCGTAGGTCTCTCCCTACTTCATCGGCACGGCCCAAATAGGTCGTCGAAAAGATCACCGAACCACGCTTCAAAAACGTCGATTTC
>Ga0116229_10008005_pt1 | contig 16564 bp, 8 predicted proteins | sample S1TSphgellanicum_3_FD_87313 | JGI IMG/M metagenome (GOLD analysis project Ga0116229, IMG submission 87313) | Host-associated microbial communities from peat moss isolated from Minnesota, USA - S1T2_Fc - Sphagnum magellanicum MG | ecosystem: Host-associated > Plants > Peat moss > Unclassified...
GTGAGAACGTCCTTTCAAAAGTATGATTCCAATGCAAGAGGTGCCCATTGATGTGCAACTTCTTAACCTTTAAATCTGTGCTTTTGTTATGATAGCAAATTTTGCTGCATGGGATTTTCATCTCAAAGTCATACAAAAATTGAAAAAGCTTGCCATAAAGAAGTTCACCATAAATGTGGCTTCTAGAAGCCAAATTAGCGATGTGGATGAAGGAAGGTTACAAATGTAAATTGATTTAAGGTTTAGGGTTACAAAACTAGAATGGTTACATTCTAAACTAGATGATACCTATGTTCATAATTTCATCCACATACATCATATAGTATGCTATTTCTTATCCTAATCAATGTAATATTTTTGTTAAATTCCAAAATAAAATTCAAACATAGGAAATAAATATTTAAGTTTCAAAGTGCTATATAAGGATGAATAAGTTTCATCTAGACACACATGTACCTCTAGAAAATATATGATTATATATCCATGTCATGTTCTTATTAAAATTCAGAATTTTATTTAAAATGTTACATTGGAGGGGTCATAGTAGTAGATGACTTAATGGATACATTTCATGTTTCTTTTTGCAATATCTTTATCTACTACTACTATTGTTGCCAAAAAAACAAAAAAACCCTAGGGATGCCATTTTGTCTTAGTTGGCACCCTTTTTATTGTCATTTTTTCATTTTTTTAAAGTGTTTTTCCTCATTAGTTATGTTTTGTTATTTCCTTTGTGTAGAATGTAAATTCGAAAGGGATTGAAAGAAAGCTAAGTTACGCCATCTTTGGCACAAGTTTGAAGCACCTTTTTGGGCCAACAATGTAACACCAATAATAATGGAGGAGCTAATGAAAGTGTTGAAGCAAAAATTCCAACAATTTTAGTGGCAATAATGGAGGAGCATTAAGAAACAAATGTTGACAAAGTAATTGTATTGGAGGATGTAGTGGTGCAACATTACCCACATAATGTTCCTACAAGGGTAGAAAATAGTATGATGGGAATGTGGCAAGCAAGGGAAGAGCCTATTGAAGTTGTAGTTCAACAATTTGAGTCCTCATGGTAATAGAATGTAATTAAGTGATTGTAGATTCAACTAAAACAGACACCAAGATTAGCAAAAAGGGTATTTGTTGGTTTGGAAGATTTACCAATTAATGAAGAAGAAAGGAGAATGAGGGTTCCTTCTTGATTAGTTGGTAGTTTGGAATATTTTCAAAGAGGACCACATGTTCAATGGTATTAGTGAATGAAGCATTGAACTAGATGATGGAGAGATGGTGGTAGGAGTGCCAAAGGTGCATGTTCTTAACATTAAAGCATATCCAATAGATCAACCAATGTAAACTGTGCAATGGCTAGTGGGATTGGAATAAATGATTAATTAACCAATATAATCATAGCAAGGAGAACTACGTTTAGTAGCAAAATGCCAATTACTTCTCATGTTTTTTTCATGATACTAAACTTTTACATCGGACTCCAAGACTAGTGTTTATAAACATGTTTATAAAAAGGCTTCAATGGTGAATCAAAGATTCCATGGATTGTTTCATTTGGGATCAATATATGTTTCAAGACCATTTAGAGCACCTGATTAAAAACAATGTACCTTTTGTCAACATGAGGGACATCCTTTATAGACCTGTCCATTTTTTACATGATGATTTGTGATAAATGATAGCGAATGATTTAATGGAACAATTTACCAGTTAAGTGGTTGTGCATAGTGAGCCATTAGTAACAATAATACTAGAGGAGATACATGTTAACAAGGTGGACATTCAATAAATTTTTTAATCTAAAGTTGTTTATTTGACCTTTGTTACACCATAGGTGGGTGGTAGAGTAATTGTTTTTTCACGGGAATTGATAAATCTAAAACTAGTGGGTGAAAATCCTTTAAGGTGTACCACATAGGATGAAAAGGGCCTAATCCTTATTACAATCCTTTTTTACCTTATATTTTGATCCCCATAAAAAATAATGAATCAAAAGTTGTCAAATTTTTTAGAAGGACTATATTTTAAACCATTACAATCCTAGATTCCATCATAATCATTCATAAATGTGTTTTTACATGGTAAAAAAGGACTAAGTAAAAAAGATAAAAAAAGGTGATATTGTGACAAGATTTTGGTACACCTTAAAGAATTTGGACCTTAATACTTTCACAACTTGATTAATATATAAACAAATTGATTGGTACTTGCCAGATCCTTGTACATTGTATGTAATATTCAACCCAACAAAGTAAAGAGGTTAGGAGTTAGATTGATGGGTGAAACCAAAAGTTCTGGGATACTAGTAAACACAATTCCATTATCAATGGAACATGTATTTAATCAAGAATCGATGAATTTGGTGTTGTTGAAGATGGATACATGCAAATGTTCAATTTTGATCTAGGTGGTGTTGCAAGGGTATTAAATCTGAACAATGATATTGCAGCTTCACATAAAACATCAAGTATTCTAGATATGATGTTTGTACCAGTTCAAAATGGGGATGTTCCAACTGTGACAACCAATATATTAGGAACATGACTTGCTTAGACCCTAACCAATATGAAACAACTAGGGTACCAAAAGCAGTACTTGAATACACTTTGACCAATACATAAACAACTAACGACAAAGGTACTTTCATAGTAGGTAATATCTAAGCCTAGGGGGAGTAGTTTTCCAATGCCTGCATGGACATTATTAGTGATGGGAATGTTACATTAGTAAAAGTTAGGAGGCAACATGCTAAGAAACAACTTCCTTATGCATCGTATGTCAAGGATACAAATCTAGATGGACATGTACAAGTGTTAAAAACAACAATATGGGTGGATGGTGAAACGGAGGATGAAGACATTTTTAACATGTTCATATTCACCTTACATAATATAATTTCATTATGGAGTTAAAGTTTCCTTGCAAAACATTTCAATTGTACTTTTGCAAAATTGAAACCTTTGATTACTTCAATCAACATGGTTGTAGTAGTAACCAGAAATAAGAAGAATGAAAAACATGTGTTCTAGGAGAGGGAGCCCTTGAAGAACAAGATTGTTGTAGATTGGATAGAGGAAGAAAAGATGAATAAGACATGTAAAAATAATTCAACAATATAGGTAGCTACATCAAAAGGGGATAAACAAATGTTTCCTACTTTTGGGAACACTACCTGGGCTAGAATGCTTGATATGGACATATGAAAATCATCATTTCAAACAAAATGCCTTAATTGAATGCATCAACTTTTGTCTATGGACAATAAATGACGTACAGAATTCGGTGTGTTCATTTCAAAAAACATACAAAATGAATTTTGAAAGTTCTTTGGAAAAATTAGCATGAATTGCAAGCACTATTATAATTCATGGTTTTTCAAAAGGTCCAAGTTGATTAACAAGTCCTTTTTTACTAATGGACATGTACATTTTGACTATAGGTCTAGGTCTTGAATGACATGTGTATTTTTTATTGGTCACAAACTTGATTAAAATGACCTATTTGATAATGCATAAAATTGAACATAGTCAAGTTGAAAAAAATTGACCACCTTGGTCAAAATGACCAATGGTTTCTAGTCAACTAGGACATTTAATCAAGTTGAACAAAGCAAAATGACATCCTTAATCAAGATGGATAATGGTGTTTTAGTCAAATGGGACATCCTATGTTACTTAATTTGTCAAAATAACTATTAAATAGGCCAAGCAATAGCCTAGGCCTACCTACATACCAACTTACTTACTTACATACCTACTCACCTACCATCTTACAAACTTGCCTACCTACCTCCTATTTCCCACCTACCATCTTATATACCTACCTATTTACCTCATACTTCCCTCCTACCATCCTACATCCTTATCCACAACCTATCTATCTACATACCTACCTACTTCATACTTCCCACCTATTATTTTACATCTTTACCTACCTACCTTCTACTTTTCACATGCCATCATACAACCTTACCTACTTACCTCTTACTTCCCACCTACCATCGTATAACCCTACCTACATATTTACCTCCTACTTCCCACATACCATTTTACATCCTTACCTATCTACTAATTACCTAACTTTCTTACTTATCTACATAACTGATGTGAAATAAATAAGTGAAATTAAAAACTTTACAAGTTTTGTCAACTTTGGAAGGTGTAATCCATTGGTAAGGACTTGGTTTCTCATTGGGGAGGTCAGGGGTTCAATTTTTAATACTTGTACCCTATATACATGCTTAAAAGGTTAGGGTAGGTAGGCTAGGTTAGGTTACGCTACCACCTACATAAGGTCTGACATCAAAATCAAGGTTTTAGAAATGATGTTGGCACATGTACTTATATCTAAACTTTGGATTTTTCAAGGAATAGAAGTGTATGTGGCCATGTAAGTATGATCACCTATTTATATATGTCAATGTTGTTTTAGTTGGATAACAATCTCATTATTAAACTTGGTTTTTTGACCAAAACAACATATGCAACTAGGGAAGATAATATATGGAACAAAAATACCATATAGTTGCATAAAAAAATTATTGCATAAATTATGCCAAGTGAAAACACATTAGGGTGGAACAAAAATGGCAGATTGTGATAGTCCATTTTTAGTCCATTATGAAATAAAATACACTAGGAAGGTAAGACAAAGAAGCAAAAATAGGATACTTTGAATTAAATGGGCATGGCAAGGTGTTATAAAATATATTTCCATAACGATTTAAGCATTTGTAGCTTATTTTATGATAATTTTATACTTGAAATATGAGCATTTAAATCATTATTTTCAACAAATGACGGACTTCCTTTAGAAGCTTCATACTTGATATACATCTCAAAATTTAATCATCAAATCTTTTCAAAATTTCTTATTTAATATCAAATTTCCATAATACTATATTACCATTGAGTCATTTATTCATAAAGGACACTATATCAAGGTGTATTGAGTCCATTTAATTTATCCTTGACCAAACATGTGTTTTTGTACAACTTTTAGAGTCCATAACAAATTGAATACCAAAGATTTGATCATGAAATTTTAATATAATGTTTTGATATATGAATTCATTCTTGACATGAGTCCCATTTCATCATTTGCACATATCAATTGGAATGAACTACTATTGAAAATTGTAAAACTATGAAAAATGAACTCCCAAACATCCAAAGTGTAACACCTTACTGTGTTTTCACCTTGCCATCATGCATAAAATATTCTTTTGGGATCATTGACTAAGATATGTGTTTGCATATGAAAGCCTATAGATTATATGATTACTTTACATATGTTGTATTTGGATTCCATGTCATATGTGGTTGGTTTTACATGAAATTATATAATATGGTCACATGCAAAACAACCACAAGTAGGAAATCATTTATAACAAGGATTGCAAACTTATGCATGTAGATATAAAATTGATCTTGAATACATATTTATATATGTAAAGGAAGTAATTGATTGATTTACTTATGTCAAGTTTAGTTTTTCCATTCAAAACCTAGGATATAAGAAATTTGAATTTTCACATTTTTCACAATCCAAATGTGACTTTGCATAGTGGGGTGAAAAGGGGCCTTAAATGCACCACATTTGGGAAGTACTACTACAATATAAGATCTAAAAAGACCCAAGAAAGGCGCCAAAAGAGGTCATCACTTAATGATAGGATTTTTTGTATGGACTATTTATTTGTCAAAATTGGTCCACTTTACCCTGCAATCACTGTTATAAAACTTTTCACATGATTCACAAAGATGGTTCAAAGCATGTGGAATCACATGGAAAATAATTACTACAAATTTCATAAAAGTTAAAAATAATTTCAATTGTTTTTAAAACATATTTATATTTTTCAATACACAATTATATGAATTAATTTTGTATAAATATACTCCAATACACCATGATATAAATAGAAAAAAATTATTTTTTTAAAATTTTGTTTCTTGGGTTATGTTGTACCATAATATGCAAAATCATTGTGAAACATCTTTTTGTTGACATGGTTTAAACACAAAAACATTCACCTAAGAAAAAATTTACAATGTGATTATGTAAAGGGGGTCATTGTAATGTGTTTTTACCCAATCAACAAAAAATATTTAAAATATTTAATGAAGGTAAAACTCATGATGTGCCTTTAGACTTGATGTTAAGATTTTGGCCACATCATGTCATTTTATAATACATTTTCCAAGAACTAAGGTGTGCTTGTAAAAATGAGGAAGGTGAAAGTTTGATTAATAAAATTATGGTTTGCAATAGCATAATTTTATTCAAAAAATGGCTAGAGTTAAAGTAATCTTAGAATATTTTTTGAAACACTTATTTCAATGATTATTATGTTATTTCCAGAAAAATTGTGAAGTTCTTGGAGCTTGAAAGAAATTATGACATGTATCTTAGTTCTTTGTAAATTTTCAAGAAAAAATTGAATCCCTTTAATGGTTTTATACACCTTAAATCTTATTGTCTAAAGTCTTTTATTTAATGATATTCATTTCTTTGACTAAAATTTGAAAAAAAAAATTCATGTGAAGTAGAAATTGAATTTACAATGTGTTGTGGTGCTTGGTATTTTAAGAACCACATTATTAAAATTGCTTATATGTATTCAACTAGTAGATGATTGACCAATGGTGGATTGTAAACACAAGGAAAGTTCATTGCTATATGTGGACCACTTAACTTCAATTTTTTCTCTTACCATATTGTGGAGATTAATGTTCACATGAATTGATTGACATGTTATTCATATTTTGCACCTCATAGCTATGTGCAGTACAAATGTTGGTTTTATATATACTGCACATATTTCTTTTTTTTTCTTTTAAAAATTTCTTTCAAAAACCTAAAATTTCAAAACTTCTACATTTTTACAAATAATATAATTAGTGTTGAAGCTACCAAGGTACTATAATATATGTGTGATTACATGATTAAAATTGGAACATAATTGCAAAATGTCACATTTTAGTTCCCATTCTTTTCTTCTATGAGATATGGAATAGATACAAGTAGCAATCAAGCACCAAATTCTAAATCTCAATTATTTATGAAAGCAAGAATTAATCCCAAAGGCAAATTTACTGACAATACTTTATTTTGCTTTATTATTTAAGGGATATAGTAGAAACTCTGGGAAATTTGCAACATAATTAATCTATGCATACATAGCAAGAGAAAATTATTAATATCTAAATAAATGCACACAATATACATACTTCAAGTTTGTTCAAAAGTTTTTACCCTAAAAAATAAGTTTACTGTATTCAGAGAAAAATCATTTGCTTAATTTTTGAATGTATACCATGTCAAATTTTCCGTCATGTTCATGCATTGTTGATATGTATTATGTGGTTTGTAAAAGTTTGGGAAATTTTGGAATTGTCAATTGCAGAGAGTTTCACAAGGGATCCTTTTATTTTACAAAAGATTTAAGCAAGCAATAATCTATAGATGGAGGTGTTTTGACAATTCCTTCCCACTGTTAGATCCGTAAAAGCAAAAACAAACTCCCATGCCACATGACAAAAATTTAGATCAAGAAAATGAAATGAATATCTAGGTAGGAGATTACTTTTTTGGCTTTACTTCATGTTGCAAATTGATCACGTTCACATGATGCCACTTGCTTCCTTTACAGAAAAAAAATCAATACCTGGTTCGGCTATGAAACAAAAGGTGTGTCACACTGTGGCCTTGCCATTTACATAAAAAAGTATATTATGGCAAAAGAAGAATTATGGAAACTCATATTTCACCATGCAAAAATATAATCTTCAAAAAATCCTCTAAAAGAAACCAAAATCCTTCAAGATATTATAACCCTATAACTAATCTCAAGTTTCAACACAAGCCAAAATATCATCCTTCAAAAATCCTCATATAAAAATAGACCTATTACGTAGGGGCCAAAATCTCTTAAGCAACTATACTCTATAATGAATCTGAACACAATATCCTTGCCTACCAAGGCAACGCCAACAATATGCATGAACTTTGACCTAAGTAAGGGAATTTGTGTTTAGTCATTGGAATAATGCTTGGTTAACAATCGTTTGGTTAGAAAAGATGTTTGGAGATCATGAGATCATGAATTGTGAAAGTCAAGCAATGCAATTGACATAGATGAGAAATCTGACTACCCATATCTTTTGCTTCACCACTATTCACTTATGCTCAATATAAAGTGTTTGACATGGGCTTGAGAACACTTTGGCAATACAGACTGTAGTTTGTGACTCATGTTGTAAATTCACCCAAATGTAATTGGGTTTTCTTTGCAATCTGTAAATCATGAAATGCACTTTGATGAGATGGCTTCCACATTATGTGACACTTATCACAGCAAAAAGGAACATGTTTTCAGCTCAAGGCTAAAACATCTGTAGGTGAAATGTGATGAAAGTTTGGCACGTGAAATAACTTACAAGAATGTAACAATTCAACAACTGATATTTTCGCCTGTCTATACCAAAAGAATTGTAAAACAAATGAATATTGTTGCAAATTACTAATTTTTTTGTTGTGTTGAGTTTCCAACCATAAGAAATATCACTTCAAATGTCTTTTATCACCTCCAAACACACAGGTGATCTATCATGGAAATGTGAAAATATCTATAGAAATGGCAAGATATCCTTCGGATGGCAAGATCATGTTGTGTCAATAAAAGACATAGTCATTAAATTGAGAGATTAGCAGGTAGGTGAATGGTCAGTTGCCAGCAAGCAATTGATTTAAAATCAGTTTCCACAATTGTTTGACAAGAAAAAACACGAGAAAAAGACCATATAGGGTTTATCATGTCAGTAAAGTAAGAGGTAGGTGGTTCTAAGGAATTGATTCTTGGGGAGGTTTTGTTCATTGTTTGGTGCTGGGGTGGGGGGTGGGGGATTTAGCCAAATTTGACTTTAAAACATGAAGGTAGAAAAATTTACATACCCTTCTAGTTTTCGGCTACCTTAATGAAACCTAATATAGAATCTTGACAATTCAAGCCCCCAAAATAAGTCTAAATTTGGCAACTGGAAACCTGGTAAACCAGGGATTGATTTAAAACTTTATACCCATAATCCCTGTGGTTCAGTGCAAGAGGACTTGGGTGCGGTCGCAACAACGTTGTAGTTCACGTCGAAGAGTACAGCAGGAATTAGCTCGTGGTGATTTATAATACGTTTAATTCCGGCAGATTTGGATCACGGCGAGCTGCAATAATATTGTGCCGAAATCCTCTATGGGCTGTATTGTTAGTATGTCGAGGATGGATTGATTCCTTAGCAAAATTGTCGGAGACCATATGAACAAAAGTTGTAGTACAGACCAAAAAACGGACTCAATTAAGGACTTTGTCGATGTCATGCTGTCTGTTCCCTGGATCAGGTGAAGATGGCTCTAGCGCTTGAGATCAGCACGATCAAGGCAGTGATCGATGTCAGCTCACACGCGAAGTGTCCATTGCTATCTAAACCTTGTTTTAAGATTTGTGATAAGTTCACAATGTTAAAGCTAGCTCGTCGTTAGGTGTACCGCAAATCTATTGCAATTTTCTGTACTATGAGCTGCTGCGGCACTCCCAATTTACGAGAGCAAAAAATGGATCCCCCGCGAGCCTCTTACGATATTTTTGTTTGTGGTCTCCCAATTCTATGCTGCAGGACATGCTATGTGTATGGTGGAGCTCTTGAGACATCCGCCAGCGATGCAAAAGGCACAAGAAGAACTGGAGGATGTAATCGGACGCGGTCGAGTAGCGGAGAAAAGCGATATACCACAATTTAAATATCTCGACCAAGCTGTGGTGAAAGAAACTTTCCGTCTCCATCCGGCAGCTCCACTTCTTTTGGCGCACGAGACCATAGCGGATTGTGCTGTTGGAGGCTACATCATAGCTGCCAAAACACGCATCTTTGTGAATGCATGGGATGTTCACCGACATCCATGTGCTTATGCGAATCCACTGGAGTTTAATCCTAGCAGGTTCCTTAATGTGGGACATTAAAAAAAGTCCACATCTTTCAGTAATTAAAATTCTTATTAATAATGATAATCATTAAATTATAAATCTAAATTTCATTCCCCTAAAACTATTAGTAGGACACCTTATAAATATCATTAGACATGAGATTGGTCAAAAACTCTATCAAAGTGAAAGGTCCAAAACATTTGTCGTGTGTTTTTAAGTCAATGCCTACAACTATTGTTGTCATCACACATACAAAACATAACATGAAAATACCTTGAATGGTATAAGATGTCCAAAATAAAATGGTCACTCACTTACAATGAAAGCAAGAATCCAAGTAGAACATTTTCACACACAAAAATGCAAAAACTAATAATTTACACAAAATACATAGAAATGCATATTGTAACAATAAAATGTGTTGAAATCTCAAATCACCAAAAGTGATTTGAGATCACAAAAATTGAAATTATATCCCATCCACATAATATTTTGAACCTTGTTCAATCCTAAATTGGTTCAAGATAAAAACCCAAACAAGTAAGTTAGCTCAATTTATTTTTAATTAATTGGGACCAAGTCAAATAATTAAAATAACACACTTGATATATTACTAGAATAACTAACAAGTAGCCAATTTAAGTAGAGGATTTAAAATCAAATATGAAGAATAATATTTAAAAATGGAGAAAGACTTTAAGAAGGAAGAATCTAGGATAACTTGATCATGAATGTATCCTAATAAGGTAAGCTCATCTTGAAGGAATGTTGCACATGCATGGCTAGTAACTAGTGCATATCTTAGGCTATATAGAATCCTAAATAGGATAAGTTAATTAATAGCTTAAAAGTTTATTTTGGCCATTTTGGGATTTATTGGTACGGATCTTTGACAAGTAAAATAAACATAATGGAATGGAGGTTGTGGGAGTGTGGTGCATTGTAGAAACATATGAAAAATTGTGAACGATTTTTTAAAAAAAAATGGACTCATAGTGAACTTTTGAATTAATGACATTCTTCCGGTCACAAAGTAAAACAATGGAAGGTAAATCAAAATAAAAAATTCCACAGTAGAGTAAAATGTTTTTGAAAAAAATTGGACATCAATAAATTAGGTGTTTAAAAGTAAGATGTATTAAAATTTTCATTATAAAAGAATTTTTTTAATGAAAATTGTGTTATTAAGTCTTATTAGTCCATTTTTCATCACAAACTTAATGGGTCACAATTTGATAATAATAGTCGTGCAAAATCTGATTTTCATAGGTTTGTATGGAATAAACATGAATATCATTCATCTAGTTATGTTGTTTGAACCTTAATGTTGTGCGCATTTTTTAGACACGAATGTCATATGCTTATTCAAATTGTTTAAACACAAATGTTGAATGTCTATTTGTATTGTTTACACACGAAAATTGTGCACACAATTTTTATGTTTAAAGAATTCATGACATTCATGTTAAACAATACAAACCTATGAAATAATAGATTTTCCACAAATTTAAAACAAACCCATGAAGCGTGTAAATTTGTGATGTTTAGCCATGTACACACTTGATTTACCCATGTTTTAAAATGGAAGCATGAAGAAATGTATATTATATGTATAAGTTGTTAATTATAAAAGTGCAAAAATTTTAGCTACTGTTAAAAATGGATTCTCACAATGCCAAAAGTGAGTCACCTAACAATGTTTTCATCCAATGGTTGGTGTTTTTTTTCATATTTAGTTTTAATTAACCAAGTTGGTAAAATATTGTTGTTGTTTCAAACTTGGGTATGAACAATGGTGCTAAAAGATAAGGAAATTTTTTTAAAGTTGTGATATGATTAGGTTATTGAACAACAAGGAATTCATAAATTTTTGGTTAAAATGATAATAATGAAAAGGGTTGAAAATAAACAACCCATAATAAATTTGAATTACCTTTTAAAAGTTTCCAAAAGAAAAATTAATTACTTTTATAAAAGAAGTTTAAAGAGTCAAATAAATTTTCCACTTTATTCCTAGTTTCCAAGTTGCATTTGAAAACACCATTTGACAAAAAGGTTGACCTTAAATGTGATTCATCATGAAAGCTTGACCTTGGAGGAGCAAAACAAGCTTGAAAAGTTTGGTGATGGAAGTAATGGAGAAAAAAAAATAGGAAGAGAAGAAATGGATGTAGGTAGGTAAAAGGTTGAAGTGGGTGTGTAATTAAGACGTCAAGGGGGTTGGGGAGACTTGTAGGAAATCACATAGGGTGAGTAGGTAGGTTGAAAATAGGGGATATGTAGGAAGGAAGCAAGGTGGAACTCACCATAATGAAGGTAGAGGTTCATCCCAAATTAAACCATAAGGGGTTTTTTTGGATGGTGTGCTTGTGGGTGTTCAACCACATGGGCCCAAATTAGTTTTATTCAATTTCAAGTTTTGGACAATTTTTTTTAACTTTTTAATGGTTTTAGTTTCAAATTATTTGTAAATTTGATGGAACCAAGTTTGTTTAAATTTTACATAAGCTTTTAAATTTGATCAAACCTATGGGATTTGAGCAATAATTTCTTCATGATTTTGAACATGTGGTTTTTGGTTCTTCTAATAACAAATTGAATTTTACCTACTTACACACAATGATTATGTTTTTGTGTGAAATTTCGCAACCTAATGACAAATAAAAAGGGGATTTGTAATATGTACACACTTGTTTTTTGAAAAAAATTACCCATTGTCACCACATTATGAAGGAAAAAAAGTTACCATATTTAGACAATAGGTGGATTGTAGCACATTGCCCAATTATAACATGATTCCTAAACTTTTCAATGGTTTTCTTTTATGTTAGTAGAAGAAAAATGCAAATTTGCAACTTACACTTGTGCATTGTACAACGTTTTTTTTTAGTCTCACATGACATTTGTAATTAAAAAATTATCAATTGCGTCAAACAAGTTCCATAAGACAATAGTTGAAATTTTGGATGAAATCAACAATCAATGTATATAGTTCATTTGTATGTGAACCATATGTCTCATGCAATTGAATGCAATTCCTATGCTATTAAATGGTTGGACTTTGCATTGTGCCATGTGTCCAAACTAGTGACAAATGTCATTATGACATGTGACATATTTTTCAAATATTGGTTAATTTTCAATTAACTTAAATATAATGCTATCCACATGGACAAATGATCATTTGTCATGTGTCACTATAATTGATTTAACCTAATCTAATCTAGACTACTTATTTATAACAGGACATGTGGACATAAGTAGGTAGGCCTAGGGTAGATAAGTAGGCTTAGTATGTATATAGATTTAAGTTAGATTTATAGGTAGGTTTAGGTAGGTAGGATTTTATTTATTTGTTGATCACAAGCCTTTTTGATTTGCTCATCCTAAGTGACACTTACAATTTGAGTATTTTTAATGCATATTATGTGTAATCTATTTTTTCATTTAATTACCATAATACCTTGGTGGTTTCATCACATGCTTGTTGAATAATTAATTAATCTTCAATATTTTTTTTAAAATTCCAAAATATTTCAAAATACTCAAGTCATTCCTTTTAAAAACATTTTGTTAAAAGATATATATTTTTGAAATTTTGACATTTCTAAAAAATAATATAATTTGTGCTAAAGCCACCAATGTATTATGGTATGTAGTTTACAAATATAGAAATTCTGGACAAAGGGGTGAAAGCATGAAAAAAGGAACCAATCACACCAAGGTTAAAGTCCTTTCCAAGGATTCCATTTTCCACATGACAATTTTCTAATGGTATATAATGCATTTTTCACATAGTTTTTTTAAGTGAATATCAAATTTGAAGCCCAATATGACATATAACATGATAAAAATTCAATTTTTTCTGCATCAAACTTTACATTATAATCTAATTTATAACTTTACTTTGAACCATGATTACAAATTTAAAACTATAATAATGCTTAAGGATGTTCAAATATGAAAATCTTAAAGGGAACGTGTATTTTTATTTTTTGAATGTTTTGAACACATGGATCCCTTCTTGTGGAATGATATATTAAAGTTCACAAAAAAATTGGAACAATTTGATGAACATTTAATAAGGAAAAATGACTTTTGAAACATAAAAGCCACTTGTCCACATTTTTTTTTAGTGTTTTAAACATATAAAAAGACTTTTGAAACATGGTAAATTTTCATGAAAATTTTGTAGTTGCAACTTTGAAAATATAATATATTTCAAAAAATAAAAAAATAAATTGATATATATTATTCGCATGGTGATTTTTCAAAAATTCAAAAAAAAATTAAAAAATTTGTCCACACTTTGTGGCTCCTTTTTTCACACTTTCATCGAAAGGATATGAGATAAATTTAATGAAAAGGAAACATTGCAACAAGTGCTATCCCACATCCTTTGTTGCATACAAAAGTAGCCTACCTAATAAGTGTTACTTACTACATAGCCTATTTAGCCTACCTAGCTACCTACCTATGTACGCCTAACTTAAACCTAGATAAAATAATATATATGCAAGTAAGTACAAATAAGTATGTTGCCTAGCTAGCTTAATCTACCTAGCTATCACATATCTATTGACATAGTTGCATTAACTACCTATCTACCTACCTACCTATTACTAGCCCTCAACTTACCTTTATACGTTTAGATATATTCCTAATAAACCTTAATATACATCAAAGGGCTCTAGGTCCATGTCATCATTGTTACCAATATTTAGTTGAAATTACAAATTATGCGATATATGATGGGTTAGGTAGATGAAAATTCATTAAAATTCATTTGCATGGAAAGATTAGTTACATCCCAAATTGTAAATATAACCAAAGGCCAAAATGTTAAAAAAATAGTTGCAAAACTAACTAGTTATAATTGTAGACCACAACAAGTTGCATATAATTACAAAATGCATGGATTCATTTTGAAAGTTTTCTTCTAGTGCATGTAGCCAAATTTGGCTAAGTGGTCTTGTGGATAATTGCCAAACCACATACCTCACAAATTTGAAAAAATAAAATAAAATCTTTATGCAGAACTTTAAATTGAACATTGTCAAGGTTTTGGAAATGTTGTAGAATCAATTAAATATGACCTCCTAAGTAAGAAGTACATCCTACCCTAAAACTTGCAAAAAAGAAATGCCTATCTACATAGAAAAGCACAAACAAGAATACTTTATTACCTAAAAGTTGAAACTTGGATATAAGTTTAGCTTTGTAGCAAAGTTCAAGTTTTAGAAATAGGCTGGTTCCAAAGTCTGGTTCTAGTTCTATGAAGGCCTTAGAAACTGAGGCTAGTTCCATCTAGATCTAGATCCGTTTTGAGTTTTGGGTTTTACAGAGTGAAAAACCTATGGTCCAAGAACAAAAAACCAAACTGGTGACTGGAACTTGAAACCAGCCAATAGTGGTTCAAATCTTATGTAGCAATTAGCCTTTTTGGCTGAGGTATCAAAATTAAAACTGTTCAGACCCTTTTACGGTGCTTTATAGCCCTATGAAATTGCAAAAGATTCTAAAGATAAAAAAGGTAAAAGTGGTTGCATGATAAGATTTTTTCATATTTTCTGGCCCACCCCATTATAAAGTAGCCCAACTTGATGCAAGAACCCAGGTTTCAACTGAGAAGGAAATCAAAAGTCATGATGAAACCATCATATATGGAAAAAAGGGGACCAAACTGTTTTTCTCACCTAAGTTAGTTCTCAGAAGAGTTTCACCCCAGTTTTGGATTTGCGTTACCTGTGCCTTAGCTGCTATTCATTCTTCTTCATTAATTTAAGTCTTGTCAGCGTCAAATACTGCAAATCTTGTTAACTACACCCAGTTTTAGTCAACAGCATGCAATTTCAATCAGTTTTGTACACTTAAATTGGGAATGAAACATGAATTGCAGGGTCCATCCTCAACCATAAACAAGGGCCACTGTAAACTAGGGCCCAAAGCTAACTGACTTCATCGATAACTTTATTTTCTGCACGCTTTTCAATGATGATGAAACCCTGCCAAACTTTATGAAAAGAAAGCACCCAAGAAAGGGAGAGAAAAAGAAACAAGGAGCAAGGACAGCCCAAAAGAGGCCACAAGGAGGAAAGTGAACCACTAAAAACCCAACTCTCCACCAGTCACATGAAGCATCTCAACTAAAGAGAGGGGAGGTAAATTTGATAAAATTACGAGCCTAGACAAACCCTCCCTTGCAGTAACAGCTGATCTTTTCTCTTGGTGAACTCAAATCAGGATTTTTTATTATTCAATATTGTGAACTAGGTAGGCTGGTATCAGTCATAAGTATACACAATTCGATTTAGTAGAACCCAGTTCTTGCCTCTGGATGTAGGCACTCATTTCCACTACGGAAAACAGGTAAAATGCCCCTTATTTGATATCTTTTGCACAATTTGTAGAAAAAGTTACTACCTAATCAACCTAACAATAACAACAACAGTTCTATCATGCATTTTTGCTCAAGAATAATAATCAACCAGAACAATCTAGTTCCCCATAACTTCCCAAGCAAGGCCTAGCATATTAATTGTCTATTGGACAAGATATATATATATATATATATATATATATATA
>Ga0116229_10008008_pt1 | contig 16560 bp, 15 predicted proteins | sample S1TSphgellanicum_3_FD_87313 | JGI IMG/M metagenome (GOLD analysis project Ga0116229, IMG submission 87313) | Host-associated microbial communities from peat moss isolated from Minnesota, USA - S1T2_Fc - Sphagnum magellanicum MG | ecosystem: Host-associated > Plants > Peat moss > Unclassified...
ATGATTCCAGCGACGCCGAACGCCGCGGCGGAACGCAAGATGGCACCCACATTGCGCGGATCGGTTACCTGATCCAGCACCAGAAGCGGGCCGGGACGGTCCAGAACCGCGGTCAGGGTCGGCTGCGGCAGCGGATCGGCGAGCAGGGCGATGCCCTGGTGCACGGTGTCGCGACCTAGCATCTGATCCAGGCGTGAGCGGTCGATGCGCTCATGCTGCTGCGCCCAGGGCGGCGGCAGGCGGGCGGTGAGCGCGGCTTGGCCCTCCTCGGTCAGCAGCAGCCGGCGGGCGCGGCGCTGGGGATTAGCCAGGGCGGCCGCGACTGGGTGGAGGCCATACAACCATACGGTCCCGGCGGGCGCCTGCGCCGCCCCGCCTTTCTGCGGCGCCTGACTGGCGGTCTGCGGTGGCCGTTTCTGGAAGGATAGACGCTCGATGGCGGGCCCTGGGCGCGGGCCGGCTGCCGGGTCGGGGCGTGTCGGTGAGCGCGGGGCGGAATGGGTACGAGGCGGTTTCATGCGCCTGCTATACAGAGCGATCGCCGCCGCGTCTCCCCTAACGGCCCGTTCGACATTAACCGAATCGGGTGGCTGGGTCGAACGGGCCCTTAGCCTTTGTTTGAGGCGGCATCTTTGTCGGCGTGCCGACGCACTTATGTGCCGACGATGCCTAACGCCGCTGCGTTGACAACGCCGTGGCGACGGAATACCTGCCCAGCTCCGCAGCGCCCAGTGGAGGGGTGCCCGAGTGGCTAAAGGGGGCGGACTGTAAATCCGCTGGCTTCGCCTACGTTGGTTCGAATCCAACCCCCTCCACCAGAACCCCCGCGAAAATCCATTTAGGTCAGACGGCGTATTACAGAAACCGAACGGTATGCCGGGACCCGAAATCTCCTCGGTCAACCGATAATTCTTGAATCGATCGGTAAAATCGCACTGGTGCCGGCCGGGTAGCTGCGGCCGGTGGCACCCCGTGGCACCCCGGCTTTGCAAGAGGCGGGGGGTTCTGTAAAAGCCCCGCTTCCATCCCTAGGCCCGTGTTCATGATCGCCCGCTTGTCATGCTAGCTTTGTCGACCCTGACCCCCGTGCTGCGGGTGCTGCATCTGTTTGTCACCCTGGCGATGATCGGCGTGGTGCTGATCCAGCGCAGCGAGGGCGGCGGGCTGGGGATCGGCTCTACCCAGGGCATGGGCGCGTTCATGAGCGGGCGTGGCACGGCCAATCTGCTGACCCGCACCACCGCCATCCTGGGTACGCTGTTCTTCGGCATCTCGCTGGGGCTGGCTTTGCTGAACAAGGGCACCAGCGTCGGCCATGATATTCTGGCGGTGCCGCCTGCCGTTTCCGGGCCGAAAGTGCCGGGCGCCAAGGGTGCCGCGCTGCCGGCGATGCCCGCCGATCGAGGAGCGCCCAAGGTTCCAACAAAATGATCGCCGCGCTGGCTTCGGCCAGCGATGCTTTCGATGTGGCGGTGATCGGCGCCGGCGTCGCCGGATTGTCGGCAGCTGCGACGTTGCGACGGGCCGGAAGGCCGGTGGTCGTGCTGGAAGCCGGGCGGCGCATTGGCGGCAGGGCCTGGACCGAATGGCCGGCGCTGCTGGGCGGCCAGGCCTTCGACCATGGCGCCAGCTGGCTGCATGCCGCGCATCGCAACCCGCTGATCGCCGTGGCGCGGGCGCATGGCGTGGCGGTGCATCCTGATACGCCCTGGGATGACCGGGTGCGGATATTCGATGAAACCGGGCGCCCTGCCTCGCTGGCGGAGTACGAGGCCGCCGAGGCGCGCTGGCGCGGCGTGGTGACCAGGCGGGCGAAACACGCCGATTGCAGCCTGGCCGAAGCGGCGGGACCGGTTGCCGGCGACCCCTGGACGGCGACGATCGAGACCTGGGAGGGCGCGATTATCGCCGCCGCCGATGCCGACGTGCTCAGCCTGCATGATTGGTCGGCAAACGCGCTGGAGGGGGAGAATTTTGTCGCCCCTGGCGGGCTGGGCGCGATGCTTGCCCAGTGCCTCGGGCACGATGCCGGGCCGGTGCAGCTTTCCGCGCGCGTGCGCAGCGTGAGCGCCGAAGCGGAGGGTGTGCGGGTGCGGACGGAGGGGGAGCATTCGTTGCGTGCCAGGGCGGTGATCGTGACCGTCTCTACCGGGGTGCTGCGTGACGGGCAGATCCGGTTCTTTCCAGGGTTGCCGACCGAGACACTGGCCGCGCTGAATGGTTTGCCGATGGGGTTGCTGAACAAGATCGCGCTGCGCGCCGCAGGGGCGGACCGGCTTGGCCTCGACTCGGGCACCGATATTTTTCGCCGCGTCTCCGCGCGTGGGGCGCCAGGCGTTTCGACCATTTTATGGCCTGATGGGACCGATCTGGCGGTCGGATTCTTGGGCGGCCGCGCCGCGTGGGATATGGCCGGGAAGCCCCAGGAGGCCGGCGATTTTGTCCGCTCGGAGCTGGCCGCCACACTGGGCGCAGCCGCCCGGCGCGCCTTTCGCCCGGAGCCGCTGATGACTGGATGGGGCACCGACCCAGCGTTTCTAGGGTCTTACGCCTATGCTGTGCCTGGCGCGGCCGGTGCGAGGGCTGTGCTGGCAAGGCCGGTTTGGGATGGGCGGCTGGCCTTTGCGGGGGAGGCTTGCTCGGTGGATGGGCTGGGCGGAACGGTGGCCGGCGCCTATCTGAGCGGGCGGCACGCAGCAGAGAATTTTCTGGGAGGGTTCCCGCCGGCTCCGGCCTCAGTGTAGAAGGGGCGCCCATGACGCGGTTCGTATTTATCACCGGCGGCGTGGTCTCCTCGCTCGGCAAAGGCATCGCCTCGGCAGCTCTGGCTGCCCTGTTGCAAGCACGCGGCTACCGTGTGCGATTGCGCAAGCTCGACCCCTATCTGAATGTCGATCCTGGCACGATGAGCCCGTATCAGCATGGCGAGGTGTTCGTCACCGATGATGGCGCGGAGACCGACCTCGATCTGGGGCATTACGAGCGTTTTACCGGCGTGCCGGCCACCAAGGCGGATAACGCCACAACCGGGCGGATCTATTCCGAGGTGATCGCGCGCGAGCGGCGCGGCGATTATCTGGGGGCGACGGTGCAGGTGATCCCGCATATCACCGACGCTATCAAGGAAGCCATTTGCCGGGAAACCGAGGATCTGGATTTCTGCCTGATCGAGATCGGCGGCACGGTGGGCGATATCGAGAGCCTGCCGTTTCTGGAAGCGATACGGCAATTGGGCAATGAGCTCGGCCCGGAAGGCACGATGTTCGTGCACCTGACCTTGGTGCCGTATATTCCGAGTGCGGGCGAGTTGAAGACCAAGCCGACGCAGCATTCGGTCAAGGAATTGCTCAATGTCGGCATCCAGCCGCAAATGCTGCTTTGCCGCTGCGACCGGCCGATCCCTGAGAATGAACGGCGGAAAATCGCCTCGTTCTGCAATGTGCGGCCGAGTGCGGTGATCCCGGCGCTGGATGCGGATACCATCTATGCCGTGCCGATCAGCTATCATGAGCAGGGCATGGACCGGGAAGTGCTGCGGCATTTCAACCTGCCTTTCGATCAGGCGCCGGATGTGTCGCGCTGGCAGCGCATCTGCGCCATCGTGCGGGCGCCGGAAGGTGAAGTGCGCATCGCCATCGTCGGCAAATACATCAATCTGCTGGACAGTTATAAATCGCTGGCCGAGGCGCTGGCGCATGGTGGTATCGCCAACCGGGTACGGGTGAAACTCGATTGGGTCGACAGCCAGGTTTTTGAAACGCCCGACGCGGTCAGGCAGTTGGAGGATGTGCACGGCATCCTGGTGCCCGGTGGATTCGGCGAACGCGGCACCGAGGGGAAAATCGCCGCCGTGCGCTTTGCACGGGAGCGCAAGATTCCGTTTTTCGGAATCTGTTTCGGCATGCAGATGGCGGTGATCGAATGTGCCCGCAACCTGGCCGATATGGCAGATGCCTCCAGCACCGAGTTCGGGCCATGTGCCGACCCTGTGGTGGGGCTGCTGACCGAATGGGCACGTGGCAATGAGAGGGAGCGCCGCGAGGAAGGCGGCGATCTTGGCGGCACCATGCGGCTTGGCGCCTATACCGCGTCATTGGCGCCGGACTCGCTGGTGCGGGAGATGTATCAAGGTGCCGAGACCATTTCGGAGCGGCATCGCCACCGCTATGAGGTGAATGTGCAGTATCGCGAGCGGCTGGAAGCGGCCGGGCTGCGGTTTTCCGGCATGTCGCCAGATGGCGTGCTGCCGGAGATCATCGAATACCCGGCACATCCATGGTTTATCGGGGTGCAGTACCATCCCGAGCTGAAATCCAAGCCGTTTGCGCCGCATCCGCTGTTTTCCGGCTTTATTGCCGCGTCGGTAACGCAGTCGCGTCTGGTGTGAACTCCGGGCTGTGCGCCGCAAACCGTGAAGCAACGGGTGGCTTTGCGCGCCGTTGACCGTGCCTGCCATACAAGGAGGCATTGCATGGATACGAATGACGCAAATTCCCTTTCACGCCGGCAGGTGGTTGGCGGCGCGGGGATCGGGCTTGCCGCGGCCGGGATTGGCGCTGTCGGGTCGGCGAAAGCGGAAGGCGGGGTGACGCCGCCGGTGGCCGCTCCGCTGCAGGACCCGCGCACCAAATATCCGCAGCCGCCTTATGCCAAGCAGTCGCAACCCTGGCCTGGGCTGGCCAGCAAGATGGATCCGGTTCCCGACCATGGCGAGGCCAGCTATCGCGGCTCCGGCCGGTTGCTGGGCCGAAAGGCGCTGATCACCGGCGGCGATTCCGGCATGGGCCGCGCCGCCGCCATTGCCTATGCGCGCGAGGGTGCGGATGTGGCGATCAATTATTTCCCCACCGAAGAGCCCGATGCGCGCGAAGTGGTGGCACTGATCAAGGCGGAGGGCCGGGTTGCGGTGGCCATTCCGGGTGACCTGCGCGATGAGGCGTTTTGCCAAAGCCTGGTGGATCAGGCGGTACATGGCCTAGGTGGGCTGGATATCCTGGTGAGCAATGCCGGGCGGCAGCAGAGCCATGACTCGATTCTCGATATTTCAACGGAACAGTTCGACTGGACGATGAAGACCAATATCTACGCGCCCTTCTGGATCATCAAAGCGGCGCTGCCGCATATGAAGCCGGGATCGGTGATTATCGGCACCACCTCGGAACAGGCCACCGATCCGACACCCGATCTCTACGATTACGCGCAGACCAAGGCGGCAACCACCAACTATGTCAGGTCTTTGGCCAAGCAATTGGCGCCGAAGGGGATCCGGGTGAATGGTGTGGCGCCCGGCCCGGTCTGGACTCCGCTGCAGGTCAGCGGCGGGGCCTCGATGGAAAAGCTGGAATCCTTTGGTGGGCAGACGCCGCTGGGCCGTGCGGGTCAGCCGGCGGAACTCGGCTCGATCTATGTGCAACTCGCCGCCAACGATGCCAGCTACGCAACCGGCCAAGTCTACGGTGCCGCAGGCGGGACCGGTATGCCGTAGTTAGGCGATTTGCCGGGGCGATAGCCCGCATCGCCCAGCGCGATGTGGGCTATCGGGCGGTGAGCACGGCGCAGGCGCTGCACTCGCCCTCCACCTCGACAATCGAGCGCTTGACCACAAACCCGTCGCGGGCGGCGACCGTGGCGACGGCCTGGCCGATGGCTTCATCCTCGAACTCGGTCACTGACCCGCAGGTGCCGCAGATCAGGAACTGGACGGGGTGGGGATGGTCGGACTCCTCGTGGCAGCCGACAAAGGCGTTCAGCCGCTCGACGCGGTGGATCAGCCCCTGGGCGAGCAGGAAATCCAGCGCGCGATAGATGGTGGGCGGCTTGCCGTGGCCGCTGCGGTCTTTCAGCCGGTCGAGCAGCGCGTAGGCGCCAATCGGCTCGCGCGCCTGCAGGATCAGCTCCAATACGGTGCGGCGCATATCGGTCAGCCTGGCGCCGCGCTTTGCGCAGGCCTGCTCGGCCCGTGCGAGGCGCTCTTGCAAAATCAAGGCCTCCTGAGGGCTGCCTCCGACCACCAATGACCGCTCCCTGTTGCTGCGTTCGCAGGGTGGATGAAATCCACCACCTTGGCCATGCAACATGCCGGACAAGGGCCGATTTCATCCACCCTGCGAAGATGAAGGCCGGTACCTGATATGCGCGTCGCGCGCACTCCACATCCTGCCAGTGTTACGTTATAGCGTACGGTGAGACATGTCGGGACAAGAGCGTGGTGACGAGGCTGGTGATCGGGCTGCTGCTGGCGGCATGGCTGGGTGGAGGGGCGCGGGCGCAGATCGTCGCGGCGGAGAGCGCCTATGCCGATATCGCACGGCAGGTTGCCGGGCCCGGCCTGCCTGTGATTGCCATCCTGAACAACCCGGCTACCGATCCGCATCTCTTTGAGGCCAGTCCGTCCGTGGCGCGCGAGGTCGCCGAGGCGCGCATCGTGATCGAAAACGGCATTGGCTACGATCCCTGGATCGGGCATCTGGTCGCCGCATCTCACACCGCCGGCCAGACGCAGATTGTGGTCGCTGCATTGCTGCACCGCCGGCCCGGCGACAACCCGCATCTGTGGTACGATCCTGCGGCGATGCCGGCGCTGGCGCGCGCTTTGGCCGGCGACCTGATGCGGTGCGATCCCGCCCGGGCCAGTGACATTGCCGGGCGGCGGGACGCGACGCTAGCCAGCCTGGCAGCCCTGCAAACCCGTATCGACCGGTTGCGGCAGGCCAATGCCGGCGTGGCCGTCGCCGCCACCGAGCCGGTATTCGGACCAATGATCAAGGCGCTCGGCTTGACCGACCGGCATGCGCGCTTCGAGCTTTCGGTAATGAACGGCACCGAACCACGCGCCGGCGATGTGGCCGGGATCGAGGACGATCTGCGCGCCCACAGGATACACGCCCTGATCACCAACGCGCAGACGACCGACACCGAGGCAATGCGCCTGGCCGGTTTGGCGCGCGCCGAGCACATCGCTTTGGTGGCGATCACCGAAACCCTGCCGCCGGGCCTCAGCTACCAGCAATGGATCGGCGCCGAGCTGACCGCATTGGAGGCCGCTTTGTCGGCACCCGGCCGGTAATGATGGCGGGCGAGGCTGCCTTGCGCTTCTCTGGCGCCGATCTGTCGCTCGGCGGCAGGGTTGTGCTGCGGGATCTTGATTTTGCCATTCCACAAGGCGCGTTTGTCGGTGTTCTCGGCCCGAATGGCGCCGGCAAGACCACGCTGCTTCGCTCGGTCCTGGGTCTGGTAAAGCCACAAGCCGGGTCGATCGAGGTGCTGGGCTATCAAGCCGGCGATCGGCGGGCGCTGATCGGCTACATGCCGCAAACGCGTGCGCCGCTCTCCGACCTGAAGCTGAGCGGTCATGATTTCGTGGCCGCCGCCGCGTGCGGGGGGGGCTGGGGTTTGCCGGTGTTGAGCCGCCTCCAGCGCGGTGATGTCGAGCGGGTGCTGGATATGGTCGATGCGGCCGCCTATGCGCACCGCCCTGTCGCCACCTTGTCCGGTGGGGAACGCCAGCGCCTGCTGCTGGCGCAGGCATTGCTCGGCAGCCCGAACATGCTGCTGCTGGATGAGCCGCTCTCCAGCCTGGATCCACATCACCAGGCGGCGACCATCGGATTCCTGCGCGATGTGCAGCAGCGTCTTGGCATCACCGTGCTGTTCAGCGCGCATGAGCTGAACCCGCTCCTGCCAGTGCTGGACCAGGTGCTCTATCTTGGCAGCGGACATGCCGCCTTGGGGTCGGTGGAGGAGGTGATCACCGCGCCGGTGCTCTCCCGGCTATATGGCGCGCCGATCGAGGTGCTGCATGTGCAAGGGCGAATCTTCGTGATGGCGGGCGGCCATGAAGTAGAGCGGGATGCCCATGTTCACCTATGATTTCATGCAGAACGCCTTTGCTGCTGCCCTGATCGTGGCGGTGGTCTCCGGGGCGGCCGGGTATTTCCTGGTGCTGCGCGGCCAGAGTTTTGCTGGCCACGCCCTCGGTCATGTGGGCTTTGCCGGTGCCACCGGCGCCATTTTGCTGGGCGCCTCGCCGTTCTGGGGGCTGATCGCGGTGACCACATTGGGCGGGGCGTTGATGGGTTTTGCCGGTGAAAATCTGGCGGAGCGGGATGTGGCGATCGGCATGGTGCTTTCCCTGGCGCTTGGGTTGGGGCTGCTGTTCCTGAATTTCTTCACCGGGTCGTCGATCCAGGCAACGAGCTTGCTGTTCGGCAATGTGCTTGGGGTGGATGCGGCCACGCTGTGGCGCATGGCCTGGGCAGGGGTGCTGACCCTCGCGGCACTGGCGGCGATGTCGCGCAAGCTGCTGTTTGCCAGCGTCCGGCCGGAACTGGCGGAAGCGAAAGGCATCGATTTGCGGCTGATCTCGATGCTGTTCCTGGCGTTGGTCGGCGTGGCGGTGGCCGAGGCGGTGCAGGTGGTGGGCGTGCTGCTGGTATTCACCCTGATGGTCGGGCCGGCGGCGACCGCGCAGCGCCTGAGCCCCACTCTGGTTGGTGGTTTCTGTCTGACGGTGGGGTTGGCCGCGGGGCAGGCCTTGGCCGGCGTGGCGCTGGCGTATCTGACGGATTGGCCGACGAGTTTCTGGATCAGCGCGCTGAGCGCCGGGTGCTATCTTGCGGCGCAGGCCAAATAGGAGCCTGCACAGGCACAGCTTCGGTGGGTCGATCCGCCGGCCCTAAGCCTTTGTTTGAAGCGGCATCTTTGTCGGCGTGCCGACGCACTTATGTGCCGACGATGCCTTACCGGAAAACATCCTCTGGGGTGTCGGCCTTCAGTTCGGCGCCCAAGCTCATTCCCAGGCGCTCCGCATCCTTGGGCAGCCCCTCCAGAGTCCGCTTCAGCAGGAACGTGCCATCGGCGCGTGCCACCAGGCCGGTCAGGCGCAGCATGCCGTTGGGCAGCACGCGGGCATGGCCGCCGATCGGCGTGTGACAACTGCCATCCAGCACCGCCAGCATGGCGCGTTCGGCGGTGGAAACCGCGCGCGCCTCGGGGTCTTCGATGGCGGCCAGCATCTCGCGCAGCTCGATGTCGTCCTCATGCACCGTGACGCCGACAATGCCCTGCGCCGCCGATGGCACCATCACCTCAGGATCGAGGATGACCGAGGCTTCCGCCTCCATCCCCAGGCGGCGCAAGCCGGCGAGCGCCAGCAGGCTCGCCTGGCAATCGCCGGCACGCACTTTGGCCAGGCGCGACTGCACATTGCCGCGAATGGTGGTGATGCGCAGATCGGGCCGCGCGTGCAGCAATTGCGCCTGGCGGCGCACCGAGGATGTGCCCACCAGCGCGCCATAGGGCAGCGCCGAATAGGGATTTTCGCCGGACTCGACAGGACGTCCGAAAATCAGCGTATCGCGCGCATCCTCGCGCTTGAGCGTGCAGGCCAGCACGATCCCGTCCGGCAGCCTGGTTTCCAGATCTTTCAGACTGTGCACGGCAAAATCGATACGACCATCGAGTTGCGCCTCGTCGATCTCCTTGGCGAACAGCCCCTTGCCACCGATATCGGCCAACCGGCGATCCAGCACCGCATCGCCGGTTGTCTGGATCGCGTGCTCTTCGAATACATCCATGCCACGCAGCACCGGGCAGAAGGTTTTCAATATGTCCAGAAAAGCGCGTGTCTGCACCAGGGCCAAAGGCGAGCGCCTGGTGCCGACACGCAGCGGCAAGGTGCGCATATGGCGTTTGGTGCGGCGCTTTGGTGCGGCGGCAGGGGCGGCGTCGAGATGGGTGAGGGCGGTATCGAGCAGCACGGCGTCAGCTCCCTAAGAACGGATAATTCAGCCTTATCACGGCCAGGTTGAGGACAGCGGCGAAGCTGACCCAGAGAAGATACGGCACCAGCAACAGGCTGCCGGTGCGGGTATACGGACGAAGACACAGGATCAGCGCGAGCACCGAAAGCCAAAGCGGCAACGTTTCCGCCAGCGCCCAGTCTGGCCGGTGCAGGCGAAAATACAGCGCGCTCCAGGCGATATTCAGAACGCCATTGGCGGCGAACAGCCCGGCAATGCGGGCCCAGGCGCGCAACGGCGGCGCGGCCTGCCAGGCGAGCGCGCCGGCGATCGCCGTCATTGCGAAAATTGCTGTCCAGGCCGGGCCAAACAGCCAATCGGGCGGCTGGAACCAGGGGCGGTGCAGGCTTTGATACCAGGGCCCAAGCTGCGTCATCAGCGCGCCGATACCGGCCACGCAACTGGCGCAGAGGAACGCCACCAGCATCGGCTTCAGCAGCCGGCTTCGTGATGCGTGTATGGTCAAGGCCGGTGTCATGGTGTGACGAAGCCGAACAGATGCGCCAGATCCTTGAAGAAGATCTTTGCGTGCGCGGCGGGTTTGGCGCGCACCAGCTTCTTGTTCATATACGCGTCCCAGGTGAGTTTCTGCACGTCCGCATCGCGGCAGATGCTGACGAATTTCTCGCGCCTCTTGTCACTGCTGTACCAGAACCACTGCATGATGCCGAGAATCAGGAACACCCGGCCATGCGCCTTCATGAAGCGCCGGCGCGGTTCGCGCAGCGCCCGCACATTGCCGGTGGCGCAGAATTTGGCGACGGCCTGCGCCGCCAGCCGGCCACCTTCCATGGCGTAATAAATCCCTTCGCCGGAGGCCGGCGCCACCACCCCCGAGGCGTCGCCTGCCAGCACCACATCGCGCCCATTATCCCAGCGTTTGAGGGGCTTCATCGGGATCGGCGCCCCCTCGCGCCGTATGGTCTCCGCACCGCTCAGCCCCGCCGCGGCGCGCAAATCAGTGACGGAGCCGCGAATCGAAAAGCCCTTTTTCGCCGAGCCTGAGCCGATGCTGACGGTATCGCCATGCGGAAACACCCAGCCGTAGAAATCCGGCGACAGCTTGCCCTGGTAGAAAATATCGCAGCGCCCGGCTTCAAAGATACGGCCAAGCGCATCCTGCGCATGCTCCGGCGCACGAACGATCTCGTGATAGGCAAACACATAGGGCATTTTCTCGGCGCCCTTGATGCATTGCTTGGCCACCAAGGATTTGGCGCCATCAGCGCCGATCACCACGCGTGTGCGCACCCGGAAGGGCAGCACCGCGCCATCCTTCTGCTTGCTGTGATAGGCAACGACGGTGACGCCATCGTCATCGTGCTCCACCGCATCGAACATCCCAATGCGGCGTTCAGCGCCGAAATCCGCCGCGCGTTCACGCAGCCATTCATCGAATTGCGCGCGATCGACCATGCCGACGAAGCCGCCATCGATCGGCATATCCACCTGCTTGTTCGCCGGCGAGACCATGCGCGCGGCTCGGATGCGCGCTTTCAGCTGCTCACCCGGAATAGCGAAATCGCGGATCAGCCTGGGCGGAATGGCACCGCCACAGGGCTTTATCCGCCCACCCCGATCCAGCAGCAGAACCGAATGGCCCGAACCGGCCAGATCGGCCGCCGCCGTGGCCCCGGCCGGGCCGCCGCCGACCACCACCGCGTCATAAATATGCTCGCTCATGCCACGATCTCTTTCAATTTTTCTGTGCGCATGGGGCGACATGTCCCGGCGCTCTCGCCGACGTGGAAAACCGATTTCGCCAAGTTCGAAGCAACGAGAAACAGCAATGCCTGGAGGCAGAACACCGCGGCATAGGCCGGCGCGGGTGTGCCGAGCAGCGCGCGGAATATATCGCTCGCACCGGTAGCCAGCAGGCCGCCGGCGCCAAACGCCAAGGCCTGTGCGGCACCCCAAAGCCCCATGCGCACACCTTCCCTGGCGCCGGCGCCCTGGCTCGCCAGACCCATCATCGCGCCGATCGCCGAGACGGCGAACGCGCCATTGGCCGCACCCAGCGCGAATACCGTTATTTTCAGCGGCCAGGCCGGGCCGACCAGCCCGGCGCAGGCCAAGGCCAGCAGCGCCAGGGCCGAGCCGAGGCAGCCGCCCACTGTCCATAGCCGCATGGCCTGCGCGCGCCCGGCGCCGGCGGCAAAACTGCCAATGGCGACCAGCAGCATTCCCGCCATCACGCCGCCATGTTGCAGCCCGGTCAGCGCAGCCGTCTGGCCTGGGGAGAGCGCGAACACCGCGCCGGCAAACGGCTCCAGGATCAATTCCTGCGCGCTATAGGCGAGCATCGAGACGAATACGAAGATGGCAAACCGCCGCGCCTTCGGCTCCGCCCACACAGCGCGCAGCGCCGCGATGAAATCGGGTTTTTCCGCGCGGTCAGCGGAGATGACCCGTGTGCCTTCGATGCCCCAAACCGCCACACAGGCAAGGATGAAGGCCATGGCGGCAATCTTGGCGGCAACCGCCACCAGCAGTGGCAGCGAGAACGGGTGCAGCAGCCTGCCTGCCAGAGTGGCCGTCAGGGCGATCCCAAGGATCATCAGCAGCCACACGATGGTTGCCGCCGGCCCCCTGCGCTGCGGCGCTACACGCTGCGCCATCAACACCAGCAGCGATGTTCCGGCCGCACCCACGCCGATGCCCACCAGGCCAAAGGCTGGTACCGCCAAGGCAATCCCGAGCAGCAGGTGATGCGCCATCAGCGCCGTTGCCGCCGCAGCACCTACCCCGCCCAGGGCCAGACATGCCATGCCGCCGATAATCCAGGGCGTACGCCGGCCGCCAATATCGGAGCCAAAGCCCAGACGCGGCCGAAGCACCTGAACGGCGTAATGCAATGCCACCAGCAGGCCCGGCAGAACTGCGGGCAGCGACAATTCCACCACCATCACCCGGTTCAGGGTGACGGTGGTCAGCACCACCACGCTGCCGAGGGCGGCCTGCACCAGACCGAGCCGGAAAATCCCGAACCAGCTGAGGGGCTTGCCGGTCATCACCCGATCCCGCGCAGCGCGAAGGCGCTCACCAGCATGCCGATCACGTAAAGGCTGGTGCCGGTGGCGTTATACCAGGGCGCCTTTGCCCGCGGATCGCGCAGCAGCCGCGTCATCAACGCCAATTGCGCCACCAGAAGAAGCGCCACCGCCACTGCCTGGGGCCAGAAACCCCAGCGCAGCAGCAGTGCCACCACCAGAATTTGCGGTACCGCCATTACCACGCAGGCCAGCTTCGCCGCGCTGTCGGCGCCCAGAATCACCGGCAGGGAGCGCACGCCCATCTGCCGGTCACCCTCGATCGCTTTGAAATCATTCAGCGTCATGATGCCGTGGGCGCCCAGGCTGTAGAGCAGTGCGATCGCCACGATCTGATGCGCCGGCAACCCGCCCGCCATGATGGCGGCGGCGGTGAACCAGGGCAGCCCTTCATAACAGGCGCCGCAGGCGGCATTGCCGAACCAGCCATTCAGCTTCAGCCGCCAGGGCGGGGCGCTATAGGCCCAGGCGAGCGCCAGCCCCAGCACCGTGGCGCCGAAAGCCCAGCCGCCAAGGCACGCGGCAAGGCCGAGCGAGAGAAAGCTCCAGGCCCCCGCCAGAGTCAGCCCGCCATGGCCGGGCACCCGGCCGGAGGGGATGGCCCGGCCAGGCTCGTTGATGGCATCCACATGCCGGTCGTACCAATCATTCACCGCCTGGCTGGTGCCGGTGACCAGCGGCCCGCACAGCGCCACGCCGGCCAGGATCAGCCAGACATGCCCTGAAAGCGGCTTGCCTGAGGAGACGATGCCGCAGCCAAAAGCCCACATCGGCGCAAACCAGGTGATCGGTTTCAGCAGCTCCGCATAGGCGGCCCAGCCGGTGCGCGGCGCCCGCTTCGGCCGGTCCGCCTGCGGGGCGGAAACCGCCGTGCCGTCCAATGCGCTAATCCTGCTCATTGGTTGCCAAATCTCCGAGGCCATAGCGGCGCAGTTTCACATACAGGCTCTGCCGGCTGAGGCCGAGCATCTCGGCGGCGGAAGCCCGATTATCGCCGGTGAGCTCCAGTGCGGCCTCGATGCAGAGTTTTTCGATAACATCGGTGGATTCGCGCACCAGGTCTTTCAGCGGCACGCGGCCGATCAGCTCCGTCAATTGCTCGATCGAGCGCGGCATCGGGCTGGCTTGCCTTGCATCCACCTGCAATCTTGGCCCGACATTGCGAATGGCGAAGCCGAATGATGGCTGGCCGCCATTGCCGATCGCGACTGCCGAAATCTCCACCTGCGCGACCGCGGCACTTTCATTGCGCACCGTGGTGCTGAAAAACCTGACCGAGCCGCGCTGGCGCAGATTGGTGATCAGAACATCCAGTTCCACGCCAGAATTGCCGACCCACCGATCCAGCGACTCACCGCGCGCCATATCCTCGTCGGCAAGCCCTGCCATTTCCAGGAAGGCGCCATTCGCGGTGAGGATATTGCCGGCGCTATCGGTGACGACAAATCCGTCCGGCGCGCTCTCTACCAGTTTCAGCAGCTTGCGCTTCACATCCGGCACGCTGGCCGGATCGGCCGGGGCGGCGGCAATCCGCACCAGGAACAAGGTGGCGTTTTCCTGGCGGAACAATGAGGCGGCGACCACCACATCGGCGCCGGTGGAGACGAGGCGGGCGGAAAATTCCTCTGGCCTGCCATCGGCCCTGATGGCCCCGAGATGGGCCTGCACGCTTTCCAGCGTGTCGGCGGTAAAGATATCCGCCAGGGCCTGCCCGGAGGCCTGCTGCAGCTTGTCGCCGAACAGCCCGCGCGCGGCGGGGTTTGCTTCCACCACGCGATGTCGGACGGTATCGAGAACGATCACCGCTTCAGCCGACATCTGGAACAGCAGGCGGTAGCGCGCTTCCACTTCCCGCATGCGCGAGTAGTCGCGCTCAAGGGTTTCCTGCGCCATCATCAGACGCTGCTGCAAGGCGGACATGGCGCGAAGATCGCGGCCAAACGCCACCATCCGGCCATTTTCGCCTACCTGAACGGCGCAGTACAGAACCGGCACCGACCGCCCATCCGAATTGGCGTGGTTCAGATGCCGCCATTTCGGCTTTGCATTATGCGCTGCTGCATCGGCCAGAAGATGCGTCACCTTCGGCCGGCTATCGGCAACGACTGTGGACATCAGCGTGCGGCCAACCCATTCGCTACTGGTATCCAGATCGTCGGAAAGCTCTTCACTCTGAAAGGCGATATCGCGAATTATGCCGGTGGCATCGACAACCAGAGCAATATCCGAAGCCGTGGCAATCAGCGTTGCAACAGACCGCGCATCAAGCTCGCCAAGCGAGGCGTCAGGAGAAACGAAAGTCTTCACGAGGGACGAGATCCTCCATTGCATTTCCCGTTTCCCGCCTACCCGCGCACTCTAGATTTCTTGTATTCCCACCCGTTGATAAGCCGGAACGATCTTATTCCCCTTCTGCTCGGGAGGGGCGTTCCTGCCACATAGGCAAATTGGTGTCTATTCATCGTTCCCGTGCCAGCAGGGAGACCAGGCACTGCGCCTGTTGTACGGCTTGACGGCCATCGGCCGCGGTGCCATCGGCGCCGACCAGTTCGGCAAGTTGTGGATACGCAATGAAAGGCGGGCCACCGACCATCACCCCGACTGCCGGGTTGCGGGAGGCGCGACGGATTGCCTTGATATCGGCGGCCAGGGAGTCCAGCCGATCGTCGCAGGCCACAGACAGGCCGACCAGGCTGAACCATTCGGCTTTGACCATGCCGACCAGATCGGCGCTGGTGATCACCGGCTCCCTGCGGATGTTCCATCCGGCACGGCGGAAAAAATGCGCCAGCATGGCAAGGCCGAGGCCGTGCTGTTCGCCGGGCATCTGCACCAGGAGGGCGCGCGGGCCTTCGCGCCCCGTCTCCACCGCCCCGTCGAAGGCGCCGGTGACCAGACGCATCACTTTGGCCAGCCCCACCAAGCCTATGGTGACATCGGCAAAGCCGCACAGATCCTCTTCCCACATGGTGCCGAGGCGGTGGGCCGTCGGGGTGAGCAGGTTCAGCAGCAGCGACTCGCAGGAAACGCCGCTCTCCTGCATGGCTTCGACAAGATCTCTTGCCTGAGCCTGGTCACCCGCCATTACCAGATCGGTGAGGGTAGACACGTTTTCCAGAGTGGGACCGGCAGGCTCGGCGGCGGCGGCGACCGTGCTGCACGATGCGCGCGAGGTGAGCAGGCGCGGGATCACCTCATCGCGGAAAGTACGCGCCAGCACATCGCGACAGCTGTGATCCTGCGAGTCGCGCAGCGTGTTACGAGGGCGCCCGGCTGGCGAGAAGCCGCGCACGATGCGCATGGCTTCCGCCTCCGAAAAACTCTCATCAGTGATGGGCTGCTGTCTCATTGGCGCCATTAGCTGCTTCTCCCCCTATTGAAGGCCTTTTTTGGTCAGAAGTGTCAAGCTAGATTTACGTAAGGTTTCCTTGACAGTCGGCTCGGCGTCGATTTAGCCTCCCTGACAGGCGAGCAGACCTCCGGTTCTTCGGAGCCTCTCGCAGCCGCAGGGCCGAATGATCTTCACCTGCGGTTTTACGCGACGGGCGAGTGCCATGGGGTGTTTCCGTTCCCATCGGCTAGCGCACCTGCAGGGGAAGGCGTTGTCAAGCTATGTTCGCACCATCCGTATTAGGCCGCATGATGGACTCGGTGGATTGCGCGCCCTGGGGCGCATCCTCCGGCCGGCATCTTCTGAACGAGTCAGCTGA
>Ga0116229_10008011_pt1 | contig 16555 bp, 21 predicted proteins | sample S1TSphgellanicum_3_FD_87313 | JGI IMG/M metagenome (GOLD analysis project Ga0116229, IMG submission 87313) | Host-associated microbial communities from peat moss isolated from Minnesota, USA - S1T2_Fc - Sphagnum magellanicum MG | ecosystem: Host-associated > Plants > Peat moss > Unclassified...
GAAATTGTAGTAATACAATTTATTGAATTTGAAGCTCATGTGATGATGTAATCATCTTAATATTTCCAAAACACTAAGGTTTTTAAATAGGGTCAAAAGGGGTTTTTCTAAGGTTACTATGACAAAAATAGGATAACTAAGGTTTTTCTTATTTTAAGATCAAGAATGGTGAATTTAATGAAACATGTGCCTAATTATTAGGAAAATTAAAAAATTCATTTAAAAAACATATATTTTTCATGTTTGATGAATCAATTTTGGTATCATCATGTATATATGTGTATTGCAATTTTTTTGGTAATCACATGTATAACATGTAAGCATTTTCATGCACACATTATGTAGATTTGGAGATTTTGGGTATCTATGTTTGAAGGATTATATCTACAATCTAACCTATGTGGCAAAGATAACGAGAAACAAAGTTCTAAATTGGTCATTGGTTCAAGTTGGAAATATCAAGATGTCATGCATCATAATTAATTTTTTACCATAGTCCATAATTGGATGGACTATGGTAAAATGTAATATATTTTGAGAAATATGATTATATAATTGTATTGAATTATGATTTAAATCATAGGGTTGAAATCATTTGGTGTTAAATTACCACGTATAAGTAAGTGCTTTCGATTTGTTACTCAAGACTACATAACATATGTAAGACTAGGTGCAAATGCATTTTGTATCTTTACAATAATTTTGTTTGAGATAATAGTTCCTTGAGTTTTATAACTAGTAATAGCATAACCTAATATAATGGGAAATATGGCTTTATAAAAATTGTTTTCATATGTATATTTTCTTTTGTAATTACATTGTTTTAGTACAAGTTCAAATCCTATGTTTAAGATTCTCATAATTATATTTGATCTATTTTTACTATCATCAAAATTTATGAATATAACAATTGCCATTGCTCCATTTACTACTCCCTTTGACATATCAATGTTCTTAGTTATGAGAACCAAAATTCCAACTAGAACTTTTTTTAAATATGTTCAAAATGGGGGTCTTTAATCCATTGTTGCATATGTTCAAATTTAAAAGCATTTGTATTTAATACAACATCAAATACTTCATTTGATGTAAATAATTTCTGAAATATTAAATTAATATAATTTTTCACATCTATACGATGGGTACAAAGAATTGTTGTTTCATCATCTATGTTTGAAAGTAATTCATCTTCTGAAATTACACACATTGCAATAAAAACATCATTGATTTCAGTTTGATTTGGTTGTCTACATTGAATGATATTCAAAAACTCCAAATATATTGGATCACTTACATGTCTCATCGAGGAATTAAAATGACGGTGAATTGCATTTAACTAGAATGGTGCCGTAGATGTACAACAACTCTCACAACATTTTTTTGCATCAGAATATGAATATTTACATATTGGTAGTAGTTGTGATAATTCACCATCTAGTAAAATTAAAATAGAATCAAAAGGGTTAACATCATCTTGAAAAGATTGTTTTAAATGTTGTTCAATTGCACATAAAACAATACTTCTCATCATAGAGATTTCATCAATCACAATTAAATATGCTTGTTTTAACATCTTTAATATTGAAGTTAATTCTATGATTATAATTAATTATCTTCTTATAGGTATTTTAAACATTGAATGCATTGTATGTGCATGTGGTGATAATGGTAATGTTGTAGCTCCTATTGTAGCTAAAATCAATACCCTTTTGGCTTGTAGTTGAAGTTGATCAATTAAGTATTTCACAAAAAACGTCTTCCCACTTCTAGGGGGACCTTGAAATGTACGGAATCCTTTATTGGTAGAAGTCAATAATTCAAAAATGTGTTTTTTTCTTTGTTTAATGTTGATGTTTCAAAAATATCATTGAAAATATGATGAGGAAAATTAATATAAGTGTTTTGATTTTTGAAATTTAAACCATTGGAGCTTGATAAATTTGAGGCTTGGTTATATTGTGGATTTAAATATGGGTGCAATTCTAACATTTCATTAAATAATTGTGTTTATTTTTCATCTTCAAATGGATTTTGTGTTGCATATTGGTGAAGAAAGTTTTGTAAAGATTCAAGATTTGGTAGGAAACCTCAAATTTGACTTCGATTCATGTACATATGATTGATGGATGTTGTGTTTTGAAAGTAAATAACTTTCATTATGAAAAGATATATTTTGTAATAACATATAATTAAAAAAAACATTCATTATTGTGAATAAGATCAAAATCTGATAATCTTACCAATTTTTCATTTTTATAAATTATAAATGATAGGCTATCTTTTTCCATATTGTTCAAGGAAAGATGTATCATTTTGTTTAATTCATAGTTTTGGAAATATTCATAAAATGTCATATTTTAAAAATTAGATGGTCTACATTTGTAAATGTCAATAGGATGGAATCCAAGAAATCTTGATTTTGATAATAATTTAGTTCAAAGATGTGGTGGTTTACTATCAATATACTTCACTCCTATATTTCTTTGTATAATTGGAATTTGTAAACATGTTAATGCAACTTCTATTGGTGATACATGTTTGGACATAATTAGTGTGGAAATGAATTTCAATTGCAATGGTGAAACATTTTGTAGCCTTAAAGGAGCCGCATTGTTAACATTTAATTTTATACAACCATAAGGTTCACATTTCATTGAATATTTCAATAAATAATATTACCAATGTGATGATGTAATTTGTAACATGTTTATATGTGCAACCCACAACAATAATAATGCAAGATGATAAGCAATGACATTACAATTTACATATCAAGGTCCATAATATTCCCATCTATTTGAATCATTGTTCAATGTTGGTTTTTCTGAAATATGTTCTAAATAGATAAATCCAACTTTGCATTTATCATTAGTTCTTTTTTGCATACATCTATTGTGACAACTATGTACGTGTTTGTTTATTACCAATTTGTATAATTTTTTTGCATGTTATCAATGGGTTCTATGAATGTATTAGTATTTTCATCAAATGGTGCAAGTACAAATGCAATAATTTCATTGGAATTATTTTGAATATCTTCTTTTCTAAGCCACAAATTAACATGAACATGAATGGAACCACAATCTTGTAGTTCATATCGAATAACATGTTCAACTTTGCCAATAACACTAGTACTAAAGAGAATATATTTTTGCATTAGTTGTTCAAATCTATTGTGAAATAAAATTCCTCATTCAACTAGACAATCTTTCCATGTCATGTTGATATGAACAATTTTTATTAATTATTATAATTAGTCAAAATTTTCCCATCTTAATGATGACATCTCATCTGATGTTAAAGTTTTAAAAAAAAGGTATACCAAACTTTGCTACCGTTGTTAATAAGTCTTGCAAATGTGATTTGTGCCATTTTGGTGAACCTTTTAATTTAAATGGTAAATGAAACTTGACTATATGATTAATTATGTCTACTTTTAACATTGTTGGATTTTGTAATTTAATCTTTTTCACGTATTTTTCAAGGCATGTTTTTGAATTATGTTGTAAAATTTGAATTGATTGACATAAATCATACATAAATAATAAGTAAGGTTTATATATAGTAAAAGAAGAAAGTAACACTCATGCAATATTTTAAATAATCATGTAATGAAATCTTTCATCATATGCACCTTCACCTCAAGGAAATAAAAATGGAAAAAAAACAATTTTCAAAGTTATGAAAGGAATATTACTTGGTAAGCCTTCAATACATACCTTAAGTTGTTCATGAGTTGTAGTTGAATTTGTGACATTTCTTTTTGACAAATTTCCAAGTATAATAAAATGTTTCTTTTTAGGTGATGATGAAATTCCTTTTATATTACATAATATTTACAAACTTTGAATTTTTTCATTTATGTGCATGGATTAAAAACCTTCGTGGGTATTATGATTTTCAAGAATGTTTTTAACAACATGTGATGACAATATACACATAGTATTTATTTTATTTGTTTGTTCAAATACAATAAAATATTTTTTGAATAAGGGATTAGTATGAATACTTTCAACAAACATTGGCATTATGATATTCATTACTTCATTTTGACTAATTTATTTTTCTAATATACCATTCCAATTTAACAAAGGGGTATTTAAAAGACTTTTTTCACTCATTTGTCCTATAGTAAAACCAAAATGTTTTTCTTGAATGTGTAAACCTATGTCAATTAATGATAACAATTGTACATATATAGGATGCAAACATAACATTGAATTCATGTAATTTGGAAAATGAAAAACTATATGAAGTTCTGTAAAAATTATATTATTGTTTATCACATTTTATGCAAATATACATATCTTCTCCATTTTCATTTGTAGTATATTTAGCCATTACACAATTAACAATTCCATATGGCGTACATCCCATTAAAGGAAAAATTTGATCATTGTAGGTATTTATTCTCCTTTTGAAATGTTGAATGTGATGACTTAATTTTACAAAACCACATAGTGCACAACATTTCATTTTTGAAAAAGTATTGGATATCAAACTTGTCCAATCATTAAAAAGTTCATTTCTTGAATGCCAACTATGCATATGGTTGATATTTTTTAGCAGGTCTTCTAGCTATAGAATCAAAAATATTTTGTTTACATTTCATAATAATTGATGTTATTGTGTTTTTCAAATGTTCAAAATTTGCACAAAACCACAAAATCAACAATATATAAATAACTTACCAATGAATGTATACTAAAATAAATCAATCCATTTATGAAATAAAAATTTCATTATATTTATATATTATTATTATTATTAAATAAAAGTAGACCAAAAAAAGAGTAAGCACCTTACTACTGAAATAATCCAAGTAGTAGGATACTAAATCAACAAAAACCATAAAAATGTATGAAAAGTAAAAGGGGGAAAACCACCTTTTGCAACCCAATTACAACATCAATTTCATTGATCTTCAAAAGAAGATGATCATGCAATAACTATTTCATCTTCTTATATACAATAATTACTATGGTACCAACTAGTTTGACACCAATTAATTATTTTTGAATTTGCTAAAAATTCAAAAAATATATATTGTTATGCTAAAAATCTAAAGTTCATTTTCTAGAAAAGATAATCACACAACACATATATTGTTCTTTCCATTGAGCTAATTGATAGGTGTGTAAGAAACTTGATCAATAGCACCCAACTTCCATAGAAAAACCTCTATTTGGTGAGAACACAAACATGTGTATAAAAAAACTTTTTCACCAACACCCAAAGTTTTCCAAAGAATTGCTAATAAACAAGAACATAAGAAAGTGGATAGATGGGCCCACCAATATTTCAAACAAGTATAAAGAAAACTTCATCGCTAACATCTGAGCTCTTTTGAGGAAGTGCATAGATGGGCTGGCTGATTTTTTAGACATGTTTGTATGAAAACTTTGTCACTAACACCCAACACAAACATGTACACATTTGAATTTTGCTAGAAAAAAAATGAGAACAAGCAAAGCAAGAACATGAAGTTTTGTAGATTTTCTAATGCCATAAAACCAACACAAAAGTGTCTAGAAATGTAACAACACATATCATGGAAATGGTCCCATGCATTTTACAAATCACTAATGTTTTCTTGAATCTATACAACACATCACAAATTTGTGCTTATTGGGCATTGCATGATGAAACTACTCGTCAATGAATGCGGATAGTCCCCTGCATTTTATAAGTCAATAACACTTTTCTAGATTGATTGCCAAATCTTCAAGTTACTACGAAAAAAACTTGAAAACAATTATAGTTGCACATTCTTCAACTTTGCACAACACATCACAAGTTCATGCTTATATAACATTGCACAATAAAACTATTTGTCAATGAATCTTGACAGTTGCATGCATTTTATAAGTCAATGATGCTTTCCTAAATTGATTGCCAAATCTTCAAATTGCTATAATGAAGAAGTCTAAAACCACTACAACTGCACACCCTTCAACTTTCTACAACACATCACAACTTTATATTCTTTGACACCACATGTCATCATGTGCATAGTTGCATGCATACTATAACTCATTGATATTTTTTCGGATCAACTAACAAATCTTCAAGTCATTATAATTAAAAATTTCAAAACCACTACAATTGCACACTTTTCAACTATATACAACACATCACGACTTCATACTTGTATTCCCACTCCATGGCCATGAACTTCCTAACCACTACAATTACACACTCTTCCATTCTTTACAACACGTCGCAAGTTCATACCTAATGTATTTTTAATTTTATACATTTAGTACATGTTAATCATGCATTGATGATAATTTTCTTGCATGCTCTTTTGAAAATCACAACAAGCATTTGAGAACCACAAAGACCAATGTACACATAAACAAATACTAGATATGCACCTTGTTGTGATGTCGCATGTTTATTATGTTGTTCTTTGATGTTTAAGTTCAATTTTCTTTGGATGTTTGATGTTAACATTCATTATTATCCAAATTCTTTAGTTAAAATTGTGGTACCATCATTGAGATCTAAAAAAAAAGTCTAACATTCCAAAATACTTCATTGGAACAATTTTGAAAAAACAAGAATATTTTCCTCGTCATTTATTTCCCAAAGGCATGTTACATTTCTTTGCCTCCATTTTGGAGTAAGTTCTATTACAATAATGAAAACTTCTTCTAACCTTTTTTTAATTTTAAAAATTGGAATTATGTTTTTAATCCATTTGGGTTGTCTAAAAGACAAGTCATTTAACTTAGACAAATAAAACTTCTTCATCCTTAACCATTTGTATGTAATATATTATACATTTTGAATTATACATAATAAATAAATAATGGTTGTTGACATATGACATCTGATTTTGTCCAAATGATTTGGGTTGTTTAAATTGTTCACAAATTTCAATTTCCAAAAAATTCAAGTTATTTTATTAAATGGCAACACTTTGAGCCACATTCCCACAATTACGTTCTTATATTTACTTGTATTTTTGCAAATATTCATATAAACTTATATGCATGTAATGACTATGTATTGTTGTTATTATTCTTGCAACCTTATATTCATGTGAGGTTCTTGTCTTTTGTTTGTCAAAAAAATCAATAATCAATCAGATTTCAAATGCATATTGCAAGTACACATTAAACATGCAAGGTCCACCATCATGTCTAGCACACATTTTTCTACACTATTTTTGATGCAAAAAGAATTGTCTATATAAATTTAATAAACAACAACAACAACAACAACAACAACTTGATCCACATACAAAAATATTTCCAACTATAGGAAAAAAAAACCTTTTAATGTATGTTGGTTTCAAGGATTACAACAATTTGAAGATTGCAATGAATTTGTCAACAAATGCGCAACTAGACGTCAAGATTTCAAGCTCAAACATGGAATTGACCTTGTCAATGGATTTTATTTATTTTTTCATTCATTATTGAATTTTTATTTGCATCATTCATTGAAATTGTGAGTGAAATTACAACCATATTTTCTCATCTCATTAATATATTCTAATTTTTTTTCTTATATGCAAGTCAATATTTCATTCTTATGGAAGCTTTGAAAGTTGATAATGGAGATGTGGAAAACTTGACCAATTGGAAACCAAAACAACTTTTGAAAAATGTAGTACCTAGAATTCTTGCACCTTTCTGAATGAACATGTTATACTTCATGTATGGCATCACAGATTCAAGCCTTTGGTGGGACCTAACGTATGAATCAACAAGCAGACTATTGACAAGCATGAAAGATGAAACTACAAAACAATCAAAAAGTGATGAATTTTTTTTCAACCTCTTGCAACTACTTTTACATCAACAAACCCCAAACCGTCAAAAAATGCAAGGAAAGTGTAAACATGGTGTATCATGTTTACACAATCACTTGTAAAAATAACAAAAGGATCTATGTGGGTCAAAGTGCAAATCCCTAAAAAAGGTTCAATAACATGCATTGAACCCACCAAAAAAAATGCTTATTGATGTAAATAGTTACAAACCTTTTGAGTTGAAAGTTGTTTTTTCTTCATACAGAAAGTACCTATGTGATTGTAAAGAAAGGAAGTTAATTTCAAATTTAAAAACTATTCAAATATCATGTGGGTACAACATTTTGAAAGGCCACCCCACTTCTGATAATTGATATTCGAGGCTTTATAGGATGAAATTAATATGAAATCATTTTTCTCATGTAAATTGTATTATTTCTTAGTAAATATATTATCATAATCAAATTTTCTAATTACTCCATGCTTTTTACTTTCTCACATTTAAATTTGTTGACATTCTAATTTAGAACGAAAGAAATTTAAACTAATTTCAACCTGTAGTTTTTGTCCATCAAAATCATAGAAAAAGGAGGTTGATTTTAAATCTAAAAAGGTGAATGCAAGATTGAGTGTTTTAATATTGACATAAATCGCACTCATTATAAGTCCATACAAGATTCTTTAAAATGATTCAAATGAACATGGTTGTTACTTCAAATTTTTATTAATTCTAATATTTGAATAATACATGTTCAATCACCTACAAACCTTCCCAAATCTATGTGAGAATTGATATTTAATGTAATTAATCTCATTTTTTAAATTGGAAGTCTTAAAAGGAAAAACTCACAAAATCTAGATGAATAATGACTCATGTAAAACTTTCAAAAAAATGCTTTTGGGATAAATTTTTTGAAAAATAAAATAAAATTACAACTCATGTAAACTTATGAAAATATGGTCAAATTTTAACCATTCAAAAGCCCCTAACTCTCAAATGGCTAAGATTTTCAAATAAAATATTTTTCATATGAATTTATCATCTTATCTTATATCATCTCACTACTACAAAATGTGGGTGCAATTCACTAGTCCTTGTTCATTAGACTAGTGAATTCATTGTTTCTTCACTAGTCCTCTTTCACTACAACTAGTGAATTCATTCAAAATCTAGTGAAATCACTTGGTGTATAGGGACACCTTTTGTTGTAGTGTATATTAAGTCATAATAACAAATTTGGAATGTGAATCAATATAATTTTTTTCATTTTGTGATGGTTTAGTTAGATGACCAGTCCATATTTCTTGATTTAAAAGTCCATTACTACTAACAAATGAAATTTTTATCAATAAATAATCACACAATTTTTTTCATAATGAAATTATTAGTTTGAATCCAAGTCCCAATTAATAAATCTAAAGATATATTAATTATCATATGCATTTGAATAAATGATACCCAAGAAAAAAACATCGTTTTGTCACAATAATGAGACACTCAATCTTGCATTCACCCAAAAACTACTTAAATATCACATGGGTACAATATTTTGAAAAGGCACCCCACTTTTGATAGTTGATATTGGAGGCTTTATAGGCGGAAATAAATATGAAATTATTTTTTCATGTAAATTGTATAGTTGTTTAGTAAATATATTATAATAATAATGTTTTTTAATTACTCCATGTTTTTTACTTTTTCACATTTTAAAGTTTTGACATTTGGACTTAGAGCAAAAGAAACTTGTTATACCATTTAGAGTACTTTCAACTTGTCGTTTTCATCCATCAAAAATGTTTTGTAGAATTTCTCCAAAATGTAAATTTCTGCTTTGAGCAATTGAATTGGACATTTTTAAAGTGATTTTGTATTTTAATAATGAATTGTACTTGCTACTTCCGAACCCACTAGCAGTGGCCAAAGGCCATAGCAATTCATTGAGGAAGAGGTTTTGTGAGATTTCTAGAGCTTTTGGGTGGTGGTGAGGCCATGTAAGTCATCCTTATTTGAGATCCCAATCGAGGTCTTCAAATTGGGACATCAAGGTGACAATAAAGATAGTTGAGATAGTTGCAATGGCACCAAGTGGAATTGAACATGTTTTTTCTCTAGTTTATATGCTATTATATCCCCTTCCTTTTTTTTCTCTCTCCATGTTCCCCTTCCCTTCCCTATCTCTCCTCCTACCGCACTTCTTCTTTTTGCCTTGCTATTGTCCTTATGTGCTTCCAAGTGCTTCTACGTCCGTTGGCCCCCCACCTCATCCCTACCCACCCCCTATCTCCCTGCTTTTTGGTTGTTTTTCTTTCTTTTGTGGTGGCAACTAAAGTAAAATCACCCAAATTTGTTCCAAATTCAAAATCAACCATTAATGTAAGAAAAAAATCAATTTAGAAAGGAAAGAGAGGAACTTTGTCATCCTAGGGTTTTGTTGAGAAAGGTACCTATAGCTTGAACAAAATCACTCAAATTTGCTCCAAATTCAAAATCCATTGTTAATAAAAAGAAAAACACCAATCTAGAAGGGAAATGAAGGAACTTTGTCATCCTAGGGTTTTGTTGTGATAGGGCTTAGCTAGAGCAAAATCACAATCATTAATGTAAGAAAAAACACCAATCTAAAAGGGAAATGGAAAAAATTTGTCATCCTAAGGTTTTGTTGTGGTAGGTAGAAGAATAAAATCACACAAATTTGTTCTAAATTCAAAATCGCAACCATTAATATAATAAAAACACCAATCTAAAAGGGAAAGGGTGAAACTTTGTCATCCTAGGGTTTTGTTGTGGTATGCACCTATAATTAGAGCAAAATCACTCAAATTTGTTCCAAATTCAAATTCACAACCATTAATAAAAGAAAAAACATTAATTTAGGAAAGCAAGGAACACAAAGAAACCCAAATTTTTCCAAACAACATCACATCACTCTAGACGAACTCATACCATAACTAAAATGAAGAAAGAGGTGTACCCCTAGAGTTTAGGGCAGTGCAATGCAATGCAATCCCCAAACTTTTGTTTTTGGGTGTAAAAATTGCAAAACGCCCAAGAAAATTGCATTGGCCATCACTTTAGACAAAGGTGCAAGGTGCAAGGTCCAATGAAATAGAGCAATTCTATTAAATGAGAGCCATAAATAACTAGACCCATGGCCTTTAAATGAGGGTCCAAGACCAAAAAGTGGCAAATTGAAGCTAAACCTACATTGTAATGATTTTGAAAGGAAAATCAATTGGTTCAAACCTCAAAAAAAAACTCAAAAAGAAAAATCATGATTTGAAGAACCAAGATGCAAGCTAGGGTTCAAGGCAAGGTCCAATTCAAACAATTTGCTTCAAATGAATCCAAATTGGTTCCTCAATATTTGGACCCTAAACCCCATCTAAAGTGGGCCCTAGTGTTTGGGGAGTACAGTACATGTTTAAAAATCAAATTTATGAGAATTTTATCACACCCTAAAGCACTTGGAGATATTCTTAATGGATGTGGAGGACACCATATATCCATGAATTTCCCTTTGAGAGATTGGGATGGATATTATGTCTACTTATAGGTGTAAGAACCCTCCCATTATTGAATAGTAGGCATGAGAACCTCCCATTCATACACCTTGCATTTTACGTAGGTTTGGTTCATGATAAAGTTTGATTCATGTTGTACGATAGGTAAAGCCCACAAGTGAGGGACATTCCCAAAATACGAAGTTGGACTCGGCTATCACCTTGTCTTAGGCTCCTTATTTTGATAATGCCCCCACCTTAAGGCTTTACCCTACATTTAAAGCACCCAAGTTAATTTTATTTATTTATTTATTTTCTTTGAGGTGTATTTTTGACCCTCAATGGCCCCAAGAATCCCTACTTCATCACCAGCCAAGAAAAGAAACTTTGGTAGGTGGAAGTTACCTTCTAGACTTTAAAAATACACTCCTTATTTTCTTTATTTTCTTTATTTATTTTCATTTTATAAAATGTCTTTGAAAATGGAAATGCAACACATGTCTGCTGTTTACATTTTAAAAATTCAATTTAAATTTTTATTTTTAGTTTGAAATGAAACATACCTTGTTTCCTACATACATGACAAAATTCAAAAACCAGAAAAAGAAACATCATTTTTACTTTTCAAAAGTGGTAAAATTTACAAATATAGTAGAAACCAAGGTAGCAAAGTGTGAGCACTTGAAATCTCTTATTATCTATACACTTGCACAAATTGGATTTTTCCATGAAGAAATGTGGATCAAAGTCTCAATGTTCAATTGACTATATTTCATTCATCCTAGCTCAAATACCCCAACACCCCCAACAACAAATCAAGAAGATATTTCGACCAAAACACAAATTTCAAATCTTGAAATTCAAAACAATGTTTACAGATGAACCCCAAGAACAAATGTTCCCAAAGCCATTCATCCCAATTCAAAAGCAACAACAAATCATTAACAAAAAAATGTTCCCAAAATCATTCATCCCAATTCAAAAAAAAAAAAAAAAAAAAATAATTTAAAAAAAAAAAAAAAAAAAAAAAAAAAAAAAAAAAAAAAAAAAAAAAAAAAAAAAAAAAAAAAAAAAAATTTTAATACCCCAAAAAAAAAAAAAAAAAAAAAAACCACAAAAAGAAGAAAAAAAAAAGGGATCTGAAGAGTTAGTTGCTCATGAGAATTTTATTAATCCTTTGAGAAGAGAAGAGAAGGCGTAGGTGAAACGGAGTGGCGTGTGATATTATTAGAAACTCATGATTATTATGTGATGTGAACTCCGCACCTAAAAACCTAATTACCCCCATTTACCAACCCCCCCCAACGCCACCCCACCCCACCCAAACAAGCCACCCATCTCCTGCCTGGTTGGCCCTGTCTTAATCACACGCGTAAATACAAGCGTAGCTGGTGTGTGTCTTCACGGCAACTGATGAACTGTCCCGTTCTCCGTTTCCGTTCCGTTTTTTATGACTGGTTTGGTTTGTGGCTGGTGGCCCCTCCCTCCCATCGTCCCACCCTCACTCCCTTCCTCTCTCTCTCTCTCTCTCTCTCTCTCTCGCGCCAGCGCCAGAACGGTGTGCACGGAATCGCTCGCTCGCTCGCTCACGTAATTGCGACCTTTCTCTTGTCTCGTCTCGTCTCGCCTTGTTAGTAATAGACAGTAGTAGTAGTAGTAGTAACAGTAGTCTACAATCGCTCTACGTATCTTTTTTTTTTCTCTTCCAACAAAGTACGTATTCATACCTCTGCCCCACCACCCCCGGACCCCTTCCTTCGCGCACCTTCTGTACCCTTCCTTTGCATCTTGAGGAGAAGAAAGAAAAGGCTTGTCCTGTGCGCTCTGCTAGTCAGTTCGTTGTGTGTGTCGTTGCGCGAGTCGTTGCAGTAGCTCACATTTGGAGAGTGGAATTTCAAGGCAGAGAGTGTTGAGATACAGAGACACAGAGAGAGAGACAGAGAGAGCGAGCGAGCCTCGCGCGCTAAGCGCTTTCCTTTGTGCGGAGCGTTTCCTTTGTGCTTAGTGCGTGAAAATTCTTCATCAACAACTAGGAGGTAGTGGTTGTTAAGGGGGGTTCTTAGTAGCGTTGTTGTTCATTTGTGGGGTTTCAATTCTTGCACAGAGATAGAGAGAGAGAGCGCCCGCGCAAGAAGCTTGCAGTCATATTCGTCAGTCATTATATTGTGTAGCTCTCGTTTCTTTCAAGTGGAGAGAAGTGAGAGCCCGAGCTTGTGCGCAAGAAGCCTTGTTTGTTCGTTCGTCCGTCCGTCATTATATTGTGTTTGGAGTGGAGGTTAGTAGTGAGAGCTTGCGAGTAGAGAGACTCGCGTGAGGACCCACAGACTCTCATCAAGACAAGACGTGATCAAGAGGCAAGAATTTCAATACCCAAGTACATCGTCATACTCCTCTCGCTAGTGTTCTTTTATGCTGATCATGCATTGCACGTCTTTCATTGTTTCTCTCTCCTTTAGCTCTCTACAGTAGTGCTGTTTTCACATAGTTTGCACATACAGTTTTCGATCTCCTTCAACATACAGCTTTCAATCTCCTTGAACAGACCGCTTTCAATCTCCTTTCACATAAGGCACACATCCCGAGAAACAATTCTTTGTATGTAAGAGCTGTAGTGCTCAGCTTGGGTTTCAAAGTTTTATCCATGCCGTGAGCTAGGAAGAATTACTAACTGCTAGCAGCTTGCTATCTGTTATGATCCCTGTGGGTGGCTTACAGATGGCGAAAAGATCCTGGTCTGGTTCTTCCAACGGAAAGAACAATGCAGATCACCTGCGTCTCCGCGCCACCCATGGCACGGGATCTGCTTCTTCTGATGGGGAGGATGATCATCACTCTATGCCACCACCAGCACGAAAGCTGCTCAAATCCAACGGCCTCCAGCTGCGCAATGCCGAGAAAAAACAGGAAGTGAATTTCATCAGCTGGGCTGCCTTGATTGTTCAGCTGGTCATATTTTGCTACATGTGCAGTGAGGAAGTGAACCTGCATGGATTCATCTTTACCCGAGGGATCACTATATCGTCCGTCTTGGCGATCTACGGCTCCAGCGTAGACTGGACCCGGAGACTCCGTCTGGAACGATCCCAGCAGCTGATTCCTCGCCCGGAAGCATCTGAGGAGTACTGTCCTCTGTATACACTTGTGGATGATGCGGGGGCATGCCGGAGCTTCGGGTTCTGTTTCCGCACCATGAGGTGGGTGGGACTCCGTCACGTTCCGGAGTCCGCAAACAGACGTTCCGTGATGCTTCCCGTCGCTTCTGCCGGCGGGTTACTGTTCTACACTGAGGATGGACACTCTTCTGAGGACGTGTTGGTAGTGAATCCGCTCACAGGAGAGCAGAAGATTCTTGGTGTTCCCACTCTTGGCAATGGCGACCCCGCCTTGATGGAGGAGGATGATCATGAGAGTGGCGACGATCGATCTGAAGCTGATGCTGAAGATGGGTCCGTTGACGTCTCTGATCAATCTGAATTGGACGAAGTCTCTGACGCTGATCGATCTGAATGGGATGAAGAAGAGTCTGCAGACGATGAAGAAGAAGAAGACAACGGCCATAACTCGCTGCAGAGTCGCCTGATCCATGTACTGCCAGGCATAGCAACCTCGAGCTTTCAGCTCGTCATGACTGGGAGGGCATTGGGCTCAGTGGAACATCCCAACTGGGGAGAATACGAGGCCGAGAAATCCACTGAAGTTTACGACTTCAGGACAGATACTTGGACAGATTCTGGTGATCTCTGCGGCGGCCTAAGACTCGCAAAGAACTCGAGCAGCGCCTATTACGAAGGTCTAGTCCTCACTGTGGCTTATGGACCCAGCGCAGGATACGGCCTCGCTCGTGCTGGAAATCCTTATTTCCTGTTGTCCTACAACGTGGATTCCCGGGAATGGTCTGTGTACACCCGAATTGTGATTCCGGGCAGCTCTGTAGACTATGAGCAGCCGCAGATCCTAAGCTGCAATGGCCGCATCTTCCTGGTGACTTTGTACGTGTGCCCAACTAGCGAAGCAGCAGGGGCTCCTGTAGCAGCAGCAGCAGCAGAAGGAGCAGCTCCTACAGCAGCAGCAGGAGCTTCAGATGAAGCTCCTGCTGCAGCTGCAGCTGTTGGGTTCTTGCACCAGGTCATGATTCACGAGTTCAAAGCTCGTACAATGGAGTTTACTCGGGTCAGTAGGGAACCCTTCATCTACATTTCCCCTGAAGAGTACAGAGAGCTTCCCAAGTGTGTGGGAACTAGCGACGGCAAAATCTGTTGTGGACTTGGGGAGAGAGCTCTCGCATACTACGATCTGCGCGACGAGAATTGGACTGAGTACCCTGAGTTTGAAGAAGACGAGGAAGATGAGGAGATCCGTTATGCTGGGGTTTGCTACAAACCCAGTCTCACTGCCAGAGTGCACTAGTGAGGAGCTTCTGCTCCTTGCTGCAAAGCTAAGTATCACCACAATGAATTGTTGTTGTTGTTGCTCACTGAAAGTTCTTCTGTCTGTCTACAATGCACTGAGATTGTTGTTCCTAGAGAATTGATCTCTCTCTACAGAGCAGCAGCTTCAGATATCATAGACTACACATGCATGCATGATCAGTACATACATGTCTAGTTAGATCCCTTTCTTCTCTTGCATTGGAAAATCCAAAAAAAACTAAAAAAACTAAAAACAAAGATGCAGTTGTCTAGTGACATCTGATAGCTGCAAAAAAACATTATAACCCATTTTCAAGGTATCCGTAGGATGCATTTGGACCAGCATAACGGGTGCTACTTAGGGTTTCCTTCAAGGCATTTCTTTTTTCTTTTTTTTTAAAGACACTGCTTGCAATATTTGTGCTTGAAATTAGCTCTTCTCTCTAGATAGAACTAAGTTTTCGAAAAACATTGCACATGGACAAGTGAATTTTTATTTTCCCAAACTTTTGTTTTTGAAATAGTTGTTGTTATGGATTGTTAAATTGGTTCTTCTTGTTAGATCAGACTTTGCTGCATTGCATGCATGATATTCAATCTAGACTCTATTCATGTAATTGTTGCATTGTGTTTTTCCATACTTGTAGGATCAATGGGTAGTGTTGTTAGACCAGACTTTGCTGCAGTGCATGCATGATATACAATTTAACTCTGTTCATGTGATTGCTGCATTTTGTTTTTCCATACTCAAGTATGATCAGTTAGTGATTTGCTCTTCAATCTTTTGTATGATCTCTATAGAACAGTTCCTTTGTGTCCTTTTGTATCTCCTAAGTTGACATATCTTCCTTTGTCTAAGCTGGTAGAAGTAATTAAGTAAACA
>Ga0116229_10008012_pt1 | contig 16552 bp, 16 predicted proteins | sample S1TSphgellanicum_3_FD_87313 | JGI IMG/M metagenome (GOLD analysis project Ga0116229, IMG submission 87313) | Host-associated microbial communities from peat moss isolated from Minnesota, USA - S1T2_Fc - Sphagnum magellanicum MG | ecosystem: Host-associated > Plants > Peat moss > Unclassified...
AAATATCGACCTGCTGTACGTGAGCTGGCCGGCGGAGTACTCCACGACCGGCGCACCCGCGACGCCCGGCGTTCCTGCAGACCCGGCTACCGATCCGCCTTCCACTTGATGCTGCAGCCGACGCCCGCCACCTGCGGTGCCACCACCCGGCCGGCCAGCACGGCGTCCGCGGCGGCGCGCAGGTCGGCGCCCGTGACCGGCACGGCGCTGCCCGGCCGGCTGGCATCGAACTGGCCGCGATAAGCCAGTCGCCGCGACTGATCGAACAGGAACAGGTCCGGCGTGCACACCGCCTCATAAGCCCTGGCCACCGCCTGCGACTCGTCGTAGAGATAGGGAAACGTGAAGCCGTGCTGCGCCGCCACGCGCGCCATGTTGGCCGGGCTGTCCTCGGGATAGCGCGCAGCGTCATTCGGACTGATCGCCACCACTGCGACGCTGCGCGGCTGGTAGTCGCGCGCAAACTGCGCCAGGCCGCCGATCATGTGCTTCACGTAGGGACAGTGGTTGCATATGAACGCGACCAGCAGCGCCTTCGCCTCGGCAAATTCCCCCAGCCGGTGCACCGTGCCGGTGACATCGGGCAGCGCAAAATCCGGCGCCCCGGTGCCCAGCGCCAGCGTGCGCGACTGCGTCATCGGCATGACGCGGCCTCGAGCCACAACGCGTCGCTGCTGAACGAGCCGTCCTCGGCAATGGCAAAATAATCCCGTGCTTCCGCCGGCAGCTCATCCAGCAGCGCCCTGAGGGCGTCCACCCGGCGGGCCGGCGTGGCAATGCGCCGCACCCAGCTGTCGAATTCGAGCGGCAGCTTCCACTGCTCGCTGTCGACGATCGACAGGCCGGGCACGCTGAGCATCGCGCGCCACTCGGACACCCGGTAATTACGCACGTGTGAGCGATCGCGCAGCAATTCCAGCGTCTGCAACGTGGTGTCCAGCAGCGGCGACTCCGGCGCTACCACATCGATCACCACCAGCGTACCGCCCGGTCGCAGCACCCGCACGATTTCGTCCACCGCCGCCGGCACCGACGGCCAGTGATGCGCCGAATAGCGCGTCGCCACCAGATCGAAGCAGGCATCCTCGAACGGCAGCTGATCGGCCGCGCCGCGGCGGATCTGGATCTGAGCGTGACCGCGTGCCCGCGCCTCGCGCTCGACCGCCGCCAGCATTGCGTCGGATGGGTCGCAGGCAGTGACCTGCCGTGCGCCGCCTCGCGCCAGCGCAAACGCGGCGTGCCCGGCGCCGCAGCCCACATCCAGCGCCCGGGATGGTTGCAGCCGACCCGCCAGGTCCGCCAATCGTTCGAGATCGGCGCCGTTCGCATGCACCGCACTGTTGAGGTAGTTGGCGGCGTTATCGCCGAACTGGCGCGTCGATAAACTGCGCTGATCCATCATCGACTCAGTGTTGCATGCCGGGCATGTCCGGCATATCGGACATGTCGGACTTCCCACCGACGTCGCCGACATCCCCGGGGGCGCGCAGCGCGAACGGCACCGTCAGCACCGCGCCATCGGCAAACTTCAGCACGCATGTCACGCTATCCCCGGGCTTCAACGCCCTGGTCGGATGCGACAACATCAGGTGATAGCCCTGCGCCGCAAACTCCAGGCTCGAATGCGGCGCCACCCCGATGTGATCCACCGGTGTCATCCGGCTGGTGCCATTGACCTCGGAGGTGCGGTGCAGCGAGACGTCCCGATAGTCCGCGCTCGACACCGCCACCAGGCTGACGGGACGGTCGCCGGGATTGACCAGCGTCGCGTAGCCGCCGGATGGCACGTCGCCGGGCAACCATCGAACCCAGGCGTCCTTGACCTGCACCATCGCCGGTGCGCTCTGGGCCGCCGCCGTTCGATCGAGCAAGGCCAGCCGTAAAACCACCGCCATAGCCATGGCCAGCGCCACCGCCCCGGAAACTCGAACGCGACCGTGACCGTGACCGTAAATCAAAATCGTTCTCCCCGGGCCGGATCCGACCCGCACATACGAGCGCGATCTTAATGATATTTTCGCGCGCATGCGCATGCTTGCCCTGACCACCCTGCTGCTGCCGACGCTGCTGGCGTCAGCGTCCGGCCGCGCTGACGGCGAACGGCCGGTGGCGAACGCGGCCACCATGCAGGCGGTCGTCGCCAGCGGTGGTCGCATCCAGCTGCGTGAGGTGGCCCGTCCGGTCGCAGGCCCGGGCCAGGTGCTGGTGAAAATCGCCTACGCCGCGGTCAATCCGGGCGACTGGAAAATAGCCGGCAGCGCGACCAGTGACCCGGCGGCGGCTCCGGCGCCCGGCGCCGATGCCGGCCGCGACGCTGCGCCTTCGATCCCGGGCGTGGATGGCGCGGGAGTGATCGTCACCATTGGGCCGGGCGTGACGGGTTACCGCATCGGTGACGCCGTGATGCTCTGGTCCCCAGCCCGCGGCACCTACGCGCAGTACGTCGCCGTAGCGGCCGACACAATCGCGCACAAGCCGGCCAGCCTGTCGTTTGCCGAAGCCGCGGGCATGGCGCACGCGGCTCTGGCGGCCTGGAATCTGCTGATCGACCAGGCGCAGCTACGCTCGGGACAGACGCTGCTGGTGCTCGGAGGGGCCGGTGGTGTGGGCTCCGCGGCGGTGCAGATCGCCCGCATCCGCGGCGCGCGGGTGATTGCAACCGCGTCGGGCGCCAATGCCAGCTACCTGCGATCGCTGGGTGCGGCCACGGTGATCGACTATCAAGCGGCACATTTCGAGGATCAGCTGCGCGCGGTCGATGTGGCGCTCGACACGGTCGACGTCGACAACGCCTATCGCGCACTGGCCGTCGTCCGGCCCGGTGGATACCTGCTGTCCAGCGTCGGACTGCCCTCGGCGGCGCAGTGCGCGGCGCGTGCCGTCGTGTGCCGCGACCGCACGCTCACCGGCACGCCGCCGCGCATCGTGCTCGCGCAGCTTGCCGACTGGTCGCGTGCCGGACTGTTCCGGGTCAACGTCGACCGCAGCTTCGAGCTCGCCGATATACTCGCGGCCTGGCAGTACAGCCAGGCCGGCCACACGCGCGGCAAGGCCGTGATCCGGATCGGCGGGAAACCGTGCCATCGGACCGTCTGTCGGCGCATGACGACGCCGTGAAGCGACTTCCGGGGCGCGGCAAACGCGCGGAACTTTGCCAGAGTGAGCGGCGTCTCAACGAATATCCAGGGATTTCTGGCAAGCTGTGAAAGTTCGCATTCGTCGGAGCTCGGGCAGTACGTGACACTCGACTTTCCCCGTCTCGCGCTCTGGGGGCTTGCCTTGTGCACGCCATGCCTGGCCTTGCCGGCGTGGGCACATCTGGGCGGTGATGCCGCCACGGTCGAGGCCGACCGGCAGATGTTTCATGCGGATCTCAACAGCACCGCGATGCAGCTCTATACGCGGCACGACCTGCGCACCGAATCCGGCGTGCAGCTGCACGAGTACCAGACGCCGTCGGGCGCGGTATTCGCAGTCAGCTGGCATGGACCGCTGCCGCCCGACCTGTCGCAGCTGTTTGGCAGTTATTACCAGCGCTTCCAAGCCGCCGCTGCATCCACCCAGGTACGCCCCGGCATGCATCGCGAGCTGAGCATTGCGGCGACCGATCTGGTGATGCACTCGGTAGCACGCACGCGCGCGTACCAGGGCTTCGCGTATGTTCCGAGCCTGGTTCCCGCCGGCGTCGCGATTCGCGATCTGCAGTAGCGGACACGGCCGCATGAACCGCCCGTTGCATTGGACTTTGTGGCTCTGCCTGTCCGTGCTGGCCGGCTGTGGCGGCGGCGGCAGCAGCACCAGCTCGAGCAGCAGTTCAAGTAGCAGTTCCAGCAGCTCGAGCAGTTCCAGCAGCTCGAGCAGCAGTTCCAGCAGCTCGGGGGCTTCGAGCACCTCCAGCAGCTCGAGCGGCACCTCGGTATCCAACACCGTCGCGATCACCGTCGGACCTGGCCCACCGGCCGCGAATGGCGGCACGTACAATATTCCGTATGTCAGCGTGAAGCTGTGCAAGCCCGGTACCTCGACCTGCGCGACCGTCACCAACGTGCTGGTGGATACCGGCTCCTCGGGTCTGCGCATCATGGCATCGGCATTGGCCGCTGCCGGACTGACACTCACCGAAACGCCGGATCCCAGCAACGCCAGCAACACCATTGCCGAGTGCCTGCCATTCGCACTGGGCTACACCTGGGGCCCGGTCGCGTTGGCCGACGTCAGCCTGGCCGGCGAACTGGCAAGCTCGGTGACGGTCAACATCATCGACGACAACCACTCGTACGCGGCGACCGCTCCCCACAGCTGCACCAACGTGCTCTCGTCATCGCCTACGTCGCTGAATTCGGTAACCGCGTTTTCCGCCAACGGCATCCTGGGTGTCGGCACGCTTGACCAGGACTGCGGCGTCAACTGTGCCCAGTGCGCCAGCTACAGCAGTGGCTGCGGCACCTCCTCGAGCGATCTCTACTACAGCTGCAATACCGGCACCAACAGTTGCAGCTTCACGCAGGTGCTCGAGACCGCGCAGGTTCGAAATCCGGTGGCGCTGTTTGCGACTGACAATAACGGCGTCATCCTGACGTTGGAATCCATCCCCATCGCGGGCCAGACCGGCGCGACCGGGACTCTGACCTTCGGCATCGGCACCCAGAGCAACAATGCCCTTGGATCGGCGTTCGTGCTCACGCTGAACGGCGACGGTTATTTCACGACCATCTACAAGAGCCAGACGTTGCCCGACAGCTTCATCGACTCCGGATCCAATGCACTGTTTTTCCCGGACAGCTCGATAACGACCTGCTCCAACGGGGATTTCTACTGCCCCAGCTCGACGCTGTCCCTGAGCGCTACCAACCAGAGCCAGTCCGGCCTCACCGATGTCGTGAGCTTTCAGGTCACCAACGAGAACAGCATCAATCGCAGCTACTATGCGGATGCCGCACTGGCCGGTCCGGCCTCCAGCAGCTCGGGGCTTGGCAACGCTTTCGATTTCGGCCTGCCGTTTTTCTACGGCAGGAGCGTCTTCACGGCAATCGAAGGCGCGACCGTAGGCAGCTCGACCGGACCGTTGTACGCTTACACCAACTGACCTGCATCAACGGAGCCGAGGCGCCCGCCAGGCTGTCACGCGCACGTCGCCAGGGAATCATGTATCACTACCTGCTGGTATCGGGTCTTTGGATCGCCTGGCTGACCTACTGGCTCGTGTCCGCCGCGGGCCCGCGGCGCTGATCCCGTGGCTGCTGTGAGCCTGCGCGCCCTGCTGATCATCGGCGTGCTGCTGGGCGCGTGCAGCATGGGCCGCGCAGCACCCGCGCCAGATCCAGCGCCGGGGCCGTCAACGCCGTTGAATTCGCTGCCATACAACCCCGGCCTGGACCCAAGTTCAATGGACCCGTCGGTCGACCCGTGCGAGGACTTCTATCAATACAGCTGCGGCGGCTGGATCAAGCACAACCCGATCCCCGCCGACCAGGGCGACTGGAGCGTCTATGGAAAGCTGCAGACCGACAATCAACGTCTGCTGTGGGGCATTCTCGCGGGCCTGGCGGACGCCGGGCGGCCGCGCAGCGCGCATCAGCGGCTGATCGGCGATTACTTTGCTGCCTGCATGAACGAGCCGCTGGTGCAGCAACGCGGTGCCGCGCCGCTGCGCCCCTATCTGGCGCTGATCGACCGCATGCGCTCGCGCGCCGACCTGCCGGCGGTGCTCAGCGAGTTGCAACTCGCCAGTGGCAGCGACGGCATGCTGTTCGGTTTCTACGCCGACCAGGACCTGGCGGACTCGGCACGAATCATTGCCTTCGTCGCGGCCGGCGGCCTTGGCCTGCCCGATCGCGATTACTACACGCGCGACGATGCCAAGTCGCTCGCGCTGCTGCAGCAGTACCGGGCGCACGTGGTGCGCATGTTCGCGCTGCTGGGGGACGACCCGGTGAACGCACGACAGAATGCGGACACCGTGCTGCGCATCGAGCAGACGCTGGCACGAGCGTCGCTCACACGGGTCGAGCAGCGCGACCCGCAGAATCTGTTCCACAAGATGAATGCGCGGGAACTGCAGGCGCTGACTCCGGGTTTCGACTGGAGCGTGTATCTGCACGCGACTGGCCTTGCCGGCCTGGACAGCTTCAACGTCACCGAACCGAAGTTCTTCCAGGCGCTCGCCCGGCTGCTGGACACCACCCCACTTGCGGATCTGAAGACCTATCTGCGCTGGCACGTCGTCAACGCGGCGGCGCGCTACCTGTCAGCGCCATTCGTGAACGAGAACTTCGAGTTCTTTGCCCACACGCTGCGCGGGGTACCGGAACTTGCGCCGCGCTGGAAGCGCTGCGTGCGGCTGGTCGACCAACAGCTGGGCGAGGCGCTCGGGCGCGAGTTCGTGCAGCGGGCCTTCAGTGCGGACCTGAAACGCGACACGCTGCGCATGACGCAGCAGATCGAACAGGCGATGCAGGCCGACCTGGCGCAGCTCCCCTGGATGGGCAGCGAAACGCGCCAGCAGGCACTGGAGAAACTGCACGGCATCACCAACAAGATCGGCTATCCGGACCGATGGCGCGACTACAGCTCGGTGCGCGTACGGCGCGATGACTTCTTCGGCAACGTGGTGCGCGCCACGATGTTCGAATCGCACCGCCAGCTGGCAAAGATCGGTAAGCCGGTGGATCGCGACGAGTGGCAGATGACGCCGCCCACCGTGGACGCGTACTACAGCTCGCAGATGAACGATATCAACTTCCCGGCCGGGGTGCTGCAACCGCCGCTTTATGACCCGGCGATGGACGACGCCCCCAACTATGGCAACACCGGCGGCACCATCGGGCACGAGCTCACCCATGCCTTCGACGACGAAGGACGCCAGTTCGACGCGCACGGCAATCTGCGCGACTGGTGGACCGATGCCGATGCGGCTGAATTCAATCGTCGCGCGCAGTGCATCGTCGATCAGTACGCGCAGTACACCGCGATCGACGACCTGAAGATCAACAGCAAACTGACCGAAGGCGAGGACATCGCCGACCTGGGCGGACTGGTGCTCGCCTGGATGGCCTGGCAGGCGCAGAGCGCCGATGCGCCGCCGCAGCCGCGCGACGGCTTCAGCCCGCAACAGCGGTTTTTCATCGGCTATGCCCAATGGAGCTGCGACAACATGCGGCCGGAAGAGCAGCGTGAGCTGGCGTTGACCGATCCGCACTCGCCGGCCAGGTACCGGGTCAACGGTGTCCTGGTGAACATGCCGCAGTTCGCGCAAGCCTTTTCATGCCGGGTCGACCAGCCAATGGCAAAGCCAACGCCGTGTCGCGTGTGGTGATCCGGCGATGCTATCCGCGCAGCAGCGGCACGCCGATGATCAGCCAGTGCAACCGGTAGATGAACAGCACGTACAGCGCCAGTCCGAGCAGCAGCGCCAGCAGGTCGTTGTAGCGGCCCGCCGGGGCAGCGGGCACCGGCGCCGCCGTACGGCGCTTGAGCGAGATGCGAACTGCGATGGCCCAGGCCAGGAAGCTGCCGAACAACAGCACGTCGGCCAGCGTGCCGTTGACCAGCAGGTGCGCGGTCGCCCAGATCTTCACCGCCGCCAGCATCGGATGCTTGGTGGCGGTGCGAATACGGCCCGGCAGGTAGGCGGCGAACAGCAGCGGGAATACCGGCAGCATCAGCAGCCAGGTGACGTAATGCAGCCACGCCGGCGCGACATACAGCACTACCGGCGCGGTACGCGCGCTGACGAAGCCAACCACCACCAGCGCGAGACCCGCGGCGCTGATCAGCGAATACATGCCCTTCCACGCGCCGGCACGCACATGCAGCAGCACGCGCTGGCGCCAGCCCGGCGCCGCCAGCGCGACTGAATGTGGCCCGAAGAACAGTATCAGCCCCGCGATCAATACCAGCATGGTCCGCTCCTTTGCCCCGGCCGCGCATTCCGTAGCATGCGTGAAGTGATAGCATCGCACCGCGGCGCTGCCGATGTTAAGGCAAACGACTGGAGAGCACCCATGGCTGACAACCATTTACGTCTGCTGGCGCGACCGGCGATCGCCGCGGCACTCGCGCTGGCGCTGGCCGTGCAGGCCGCGGGCGCCGAAGCCGTATTCAGGCTGCGCAGCCCGAGCATAGCGCCGGACGGCACCTTGTCGACCGAGCAGGTCTACAGCGGTTTTGGCTGCAGTGGCAAGAACATTTCTCCGGCGCTGAGTTGGAAAGGCGCCCCGCGCGACACCAAGAGCTTTGCGCTGACGGTCTACGATCCGGATGCGCCCACTGGCTCGGGCTGGTGGCATTGGGTGGTCTATAACATCCCCGCCGACGTGAGCGAGCTGCCCGCCGGCGCCGGCAATCCGGGCGGCAGCCTGCCGGCCGGCGCGCTGCAGGGGCATACCGATTTCGGCACCTCCGGATTTGGCGGGCCGTGCCCGCCTGCGGGCGACAAGCCGCACCGCTATATCTTCACCATCTATGCGCTCAGCGTGGACAAGATCTCGGTGCCGGATGAGGCCAGCGCCGCCATGGTAGGGTTCATGATCCACGCCAACACGCTGGCCAAGGCGAGCCTGACGGGCCGCTACGGGCGCTGAGCATCCGCCGATGTCCACCACACCGCAGGGCGTGCAGATCCAGAAACTGCAGCTGCATGCCGACGGCCGTGGCGCGGTGTTCGAGCCGCTCGAGCCGGAGCTGCTCGCCGGTTGGCGCAACGTGCACACCGTGGTGTCGATGCCCGGCGCGGTGCGCGGCAATCACCGTCACCTGCGCGGCACCGAATTCACCGCGGTACTGGGTCCGGCGCTGGTGCGGTATCGCGCTGGCACCCGGATCGAGGAACGGCAGGTGCCGGCGGGGGAAGCATGGCGCTTTGCCTTTCCCGCAGGCACCGCGCATGCGTTCAAGAACACCGGTTCCGCGCCGAGCGTACTGGTGTCGTTCAACACCGAACGGCACGACCCGGCACAGGCCGATGTCGAACGCGATGAGCTGATCGCCCCTTGAGCCGGGCGCGCGCCGTCCGCCGCGCACTGATCGCGCTCAGTATCATCAGCCTGCTCGGCGCCCACGGCAGTGTGCGCGCCGACGCCCCGGCCGCCAGCGCACTGGCCAGTGCGCGCGCGCTGCGCAGCCAGGGCTGCGGCGCTCATGCCGGCATTCGCAATCCACTGCGCGCCAGCGACGCGCTGAACGCCGCTGCGCTGCGCTGGTCACGCGCGGCGCCACTGAAGGCCGCCATCGAGCAGTCCGGCTACCGCGCGGAGCAATCGGCAGCACTGCGTGTCAGTGGCGGCGCAGCGGTGCTGCAGGAGGCACTGCGCAGCAAGCTGTGCGCCGAATTGACCGATGGCGACTACCTGGACTTCGGCAGCAGCGAGCGCGGCACCGACACCTGGATCATCATTGCCGCGCCCTTTTCCCCGCCCGCGGTCGCCGACGCGAATGCTGTCGATGCGCAGTTGCTGCAGCGAATAAACCGCGCCCGCGCCCAGTCGCGACGCTGTGGGGATAAACTCTTCCCGCCGGCGCCACCTCTGCAGCCTTCCGCGCTGCTGACCCGTGCCGCCCAGGCACACGCCCAGGACATGATCAGCCATCATTTTTTCGCGCACCAGGGCTACGACGGCAGTACGCCGGCGCAGCGCGTCGCCGCCACCGGGTATCGCTATCGGATCGTCGGGGAAAACATCGCCTCGGGACCGGAAACCGAGGCGCAGGCGGTGGCGGGCTGGCTCGCAAGCCCGGCACACTGCGAGAACATCATGGATGCGCGCTTTGGCGAATCGGGTGTCGGCTATGCGGCCAGCAGCAGCGGCACGCCGCAAATATACTGGGTACAGGACTTCGCCCGGCCGTGACCGACTACCTGGCGGAGGTGATCTGGGAGTGCGGCGCTACATCGCCAACTCGGTGCGCACCCAGCTGCGCATCGAACCGCTATGGCACGGCGCCGCCCCACACCGATAAGACAAAGGCCGCTAAAACAAAGATAGCTCGGACGGCGTTGCCGGCGTCGCGCCCGGACTTGCGTCCGCGCCCGGATCGACGCCTACGCCCGAGCGCCCGCCCGCCAGCGACGCGCTGCGCACCAGCCCGCTGACCTTGACGCCGAGCAGCCGCAGACGTCGCTCCAGCGGCGCGCGTTTCAGGCACTGTCCCGCGACCCGCCGGATCGTCGCGGCATCGTTGGTGTACCCATCGATGGTATGGTCGCGCGTGGCGCGCTGGAAATTGTCATAGCGCAGCTTGATGCCGATAGTTTTGCCGACATAGCCCTGACGCTGCAGGTCCGCGGACAGCTGTCGGCACAGCGCGGTGAACAGGTCGCGCAGCTGCGCGCGATCGCGCACGGCGTGCAGGTCGCGCTCGAATGTGGTCTCGCGGCTCATGGATACCGGCTCGCTATGCTGCACCACCGGTCGGTCATCCCAACCCCAGGCGGCCTGGTACATCCAGTCGCCATGCCTGCTGCCGAATTGCTGCATCAGCCAGCCACGCTCACGCCGCGCCAGCTCGCCGATGGTGCGAATGCCGAGCTGTTCGAGCCGCGCGCCGGTGCGCGGTCCGATGCCATGGATGCGTCGGCACGGCAGCGGCCAGATCTTTTCCGCCAGATCCGCCTCGTGCACGATCGAGATGCCGTTGGGCTTGTGGAACTCGCTCGCCATCTTGGCGATCAGCTTGTTGGGCGCCACGCCGATCGAGCACGTCAGGCCGGTGCGCTGGAAGATGGCCGCCTGGATGCGCAGCGCCAGCGTCCGCCCGCCCAGCTCCCGTCCATCCGCGGCCGCTCCGAAGTCGATGTATACCTCATCGATGCCGCGATCCTCGATCACCGGCGCCAGCTGCGCGATCTCCTGTTTGAACAGCCGCGAATAGCGGCGGTACTCATCGAAATCCACCGGCAACAGCACCGCCTGGGGACACACCCGTGCGGCGCTCATCAGCCCCATCGCCGAGTGCACGCCGAATTCGCGCGCCGCATAACTCGCCGTGGTGACCACGCCGCGCCCGGCATAGTCGCGCAGTACCGCATGCTGGCCTTGGCGGCGCACCGCCTCATCATGGCTGCGGCGGCTGCCGCCGATGACCAGCGGCAGTCCTGCCAGTTCCGGATAGCGCAGCAGCTCGACCGACGCGTAGAACGCATCCATGTCGAGGTGCGCGATTCGGCGCATGCCGGCTGGCGGCGGGTTGTCCTGCATACAGGCGCGGATGATAGGCACATCCGATGCCGCCTACAGCGACTGTCGGCGTACCGCCCGCTGCGTCAACGGTGGTCCTCGATTGTAACTATAGAGGGACAATACTGGCCCCTGGGAGCGATCTCGTATCCCTTTTGAATAAATCGGCTCTCTATCCCCCTATCGACCCGTCAACCGTGTCGACCTCGTCGGCGTTGACACCATCAGTGCCTCGCTTTAGAAAGCTGCCCGCTGGGGCAAGGAGTATCCAAATCATGACTACGCGCAAGAAACTGATTCTGGCGACGCTGGTGCTGTCGGCTGCCGCGAGCATTGCACCGGCCGTGAGCCTGGCGGGGGTCAGCATCGACATCGACGTGGCGCCGCCACCGGCTCGGGTCGAAGTCGTACCGGCCCCGCGCCCCGGTTACGTATGGGCACCGGGCTATTGGGCATGGCGCGGTCATGAACACGTCTGGGTCGGCGGCCGCTGGATCCGCGAGCGTCCCGGCTACCACTGGGTCCCCGACGCCTGGGTCGGCAACGGACCGCACTATCACTACGTGCGCGGACACTGGGAGCGCTGAAGCAGCGACCTGCGCTTCGAGCGCGCTTTGAGAGCGTCTGCGGCGTGCGTCGAGTGGATATCGACGCAACGCCGCCGCTGCTAGGTATGATTTCCAGATCGTGGAAATCTTCGGCTGCGCCCCCGTTCGTGCATCTGAGCCGCTGTGCTGAGCCGCGTGCGCAACTGGTGGAATTTCCGCCAGGCGGTACTCGCTGCCGGGCGCGACGCGCCACCGCAGCCTGGCGCCGGGCGCGACGTGCTGGTGCTTCCGTGCTGGCGCCGCCCGGAGTTCCTGTGGCATTGCCTGGATAACCTGACGCGCGCCGACGGCTTCGCCGACGTGCACGTCCTGTTCCGGCCCGACACCGGTCATCTGCCCGACAACATCGCTGTCATCGAGGCGTTTGCCGACCGGTTGGCGAGTTTTCAGATCAGCCCGCCGCCCGCGTGTCCGTTCCGCCGCACCAAGCAGAGCGCCAATCTGCTGCTCGGCTACCTGGCGGCAGCCGCCACTGCCCGCCGGTACGTGTTCCTGGTGGAGGAGGACACCATGGTCGCGCGCGACTTCTTTCGCTGGCACCGTGCGGTGCACGCGGCAGCCGGGCCGCTGTTCTGCTCGATCGCCACGCGCAATCCGAACCGCGCGGTCACGGTGCCTGACGACCCCGAGGGCTATTACCTGAGCAGCGGCGACTTCGCCGCCAACGGCGTGTGCTTCGACAAGGCCGTGGTGCAGCGACTGATCGCCCCGCACGTGACCATGGCCTACTTTCGCCGTCCCAAGCGCTACCTGCGCCGGCATTTCCCGTCCAGCGCGGTCGGCCTGGGATTCGTCGAACAGGACGGGCTGCTGCGACGCATCCAGGAGACCAGCGCGATTCCGATCGCCTACCCGTGCGTGCCGCGCGGCTTCGACGCCGGCTTCTACGGCTACAACCGGCCGGGCGGCGTGCAGGGTGACCTGCAGGATCGCGTGCAACGGCTGCAAGCCACGATCTACGACCCGGCTGCGATGCGCCAGGCCGCGGACCCGCGTTTCATCGAACGCTGTGCGCCGATCGACCTGCAGCCGCGACACTGGTCGCAGCAGCGCCGCGTCGACGCCGACGCCGGCCCGGTCACCGCATGAGTCCGGTTGCCGCATGAGCCTGTGGGACAACCGCAAGCTGCAGCGCAATGTGTCGCGCCTGATCCGCGGCCGGCGTGCCTTCATGCGCCTGAAGAGCGCCGGCCTGGTGCTCGATGTCGGCTGCGGACCCAATGCCCGCCCGACCAACCTCAACCTGGATTTTCATTGGCGCCCGGAGGTGGATATCTGCTGCGACATCACCCGCCGCCTGCCACTGGCCGATGACTACGTCAGCGGACTGTTCAGCGAGCACTGCCTGGAGCACATCGGATTCCAGTCGGCGCTGGATGCGCTGCATGAATTCCACCGCGTGCTGCAGCCAGGTGCCTACGCGCGCATCATCGTGCCCGATTTCGAGATCTACCTGGAGCATTACCTGCGGGCGCGCAGCGGCGCGGCGACGGCGATGCCGTACGCCGACCAGGATGCGATCGCGGGCCTGTATTCGCCGATGCTCAGCGTCAACCGCATATTCCGTGGTCATGGTCATCAGTTCATCTATGACTTCGCCACCCTGGGGCTGATGCTGCGGCAGGCCGGGTTCGTCGACATCCGCAAGTGCGGCTTCGGCGACAGCCGCGATTCGCGCCTGCTGCTCGACAGCCCGGAGCGCGCGGTCGAGTCGCTGTACGTCGAGGCGCGCAAGGGAGCGGCGCGGTGAACGCGCTGTGGAATCGCCTGCCCCTGCGCTACTGCCTGTCGCGCGTCAAGAACCGCGGCTACGGGCTGGGCAACGAGATGCTGCCGTGGGCGCGCGCCTTCCTGGCCTCGCAGGTGCTGAATGCGAAGCTGCTGCCCCCGGCGTTCGGCATGAACCGGCGTGCCTACTGGCGCCATTTCCACAGCGCGCCGGACGACTGGATCCAGCAGCGCACGCTGCAGCGCCTGCTGCCGGTGGTCGAGTTCCGGGAGGCGGATTACCTGGCCCACGGCGGCGGCGATGTGGTCGACGCGCTGCGCGGCTTCGCCGACACCCACCGGCTGCACCAGCGCCGCGCCTACGTGCTGGTCACCGATGGTCTGTGGGGCGGCTACCATCACGTCCAGGCGGCGCGCGAGTTCATCCGCTCGACGCTCTACCAGAGCCGGTATGCCGCGCATAACCTGCTGCAGCTGCGCGCGCGGGTGGATCCGCACAAGCTGCTGGTCGGCATGCATCTGCGGCTGGGCGACTTTGCGCCACCGGCTGGCGCCGCCGATTATCGACATGCGGCCAACATCTCGTTGCCGCTCGACTGGCTGGGCGCGCTGGCACGCTGTCTGGATCGCGCGCTAGGCGATGGCTGGCAGCTGCTGTTGATCACCGACGGCAGCGAGCAGCAGGTGCAGCCGCTGACCTCGCGCTGGCATTGCATCACCACCGCCGACCTGCCGCCCGGCGACTGCTCGGATCTGCTGGCGCTGGCGAGCGCGGACCTGCTGGTGTGCTCGACCTCCTCGTTCAGCGCGCTGGCGGCGTTTCTGTCCGACTCACCATACCTGTGGTTCGCGCCCAACCTGTACCGTCATCCGGAAGGGGCGTACTCGCTCGGCAATTACGAGCAGCAGCGCGAGCGACCCGGCGATCCGACGCGCGCGGCCATGGAGCAGTGGCTGCGGCAACCCAGCGACGCGCTGCCGCGCGGCGTGGCGGTGGACATTGCCGGGGAAATCCCGACCGCGGTGATCGAGGCCGCGCTGAGGCGCCAGCAGACGCGGCGCTGGGAGCACGATCTGGTGCGCTCGGGCGTGGCGCGCGCCGTCGAGCCGTAGCGCGTCGAGCACGCGCCACGCGCTATGCGCCACGCGACACGCTTCACGGCTCAACGAGCCTGCGGCTACCCGGTGCGCGCCAGCGAGGCGCGCGTGCTCCTGCGCAGCAGCGCATTGCGCGCCTGCCAGTGCAGCTGCGGCGCCAGCTCAGGGTGGAACTGCACTTCGCCGGCCGCGTACCAGGCCACCGGCACGCCATCCTGCAGCAACAGCCGATTGCCGGGCAGCGCAGCCAGTCGTGCGCCGGGCGTCACGATACCGGCCAGGTTCAACGGATCGGCGCCGCTCAACGCGATCATCGCGCCATCGCGCTCGCGCCGGCGCACGGCGCGCAGCGCGCCCACTGCCTCGGGCAGCGCATACTGCTCGCCGCTCATGCCGGCCACGAAGCGGCCACCGCGGATCAGGCCCTGCGCCTCCAGGCGCCGCAGCGCCCGCAGCAGTTGGTACCACGGCGGCAGCCACGGCGCCTCGCGCGTCAGCAGCCGGCGAAACACCACGCCATAGCGTCGCAGCAGCAGCCACGCGACCGCCTCGAGCGTCTGCGCCGAGTCGGCCGCATCGGCGCCGGCATTGGGCGGCGCGGGCTGGACGGCACGGGGCACCGCCTCGTTCGCACCCGGCACACCGCGTCGCACCAGGCTCCAGCGCCCGGCGTCCGCCAGCCCGAAATTCACGCTGCGCCGCCCGCGCACGAACGCTGCGCGTGCCGCGCGCCGGCGCTGCATCGGCAGCAACAGCGCGCGCAATCCGCTGAAGCTGTCGGCGCTGGCGATGCCGGCCGCGACCAGCTCACCCAGCGCGCCTTCAGCCTGCGTCGGCAACAGCCCGGCGCCCTGCACCATCTCGTCAAAAAACGACGCACCGTTACTCTGCAGAAACTGCGCCAGTGCGCGCCCGCTGGCCGACAGCTGCGTCTGCTGGCGGCCATCGCCCGACAGCTGCTGCCACAGCTCCCGATGCTTACGCGATAGCAACGCCATCGGCGTCGCGCGCACCGGCGCTGCGGTCGCACTCTCCGGCGCCATCAGCCGCGCCCAGTAGGTGCGCCCCGACAGGCACAGGCTGTCGAGCCAGGCGCCGTCGTAGTCCTTCAGACGCGCCGGCAGCACATCGCCTTCCCAGGCGATGGCCGCGATCTCGAAGCCCTCGAGCTGCTCGATCACGCGCGCCAGGGCTTCCACGCCGTCCGGCCGCGGCTGTAGCGTGACGCCCTGCCAGTCCAGCAGGAAGCGCATGAAGTCGGCGCTCGCCACCGGTTCGATCTGCGCGCGCAGCGAGCGCATGGTGTAGCGATGAATGCGCGCCAGCAGTCGGCGCTCGCACCACTCCAGCGCCGGCTCGCCGACCGGCTCCACCTGCGGCGTGAGCTGCGCCCGCGGCGTGAACTGACCGCGCATCACGAAACCCTCGCCCTCGAGCGCCAGCAGCGCGCCGTCGATCGCCGCCGCGGTGAGGCCGAGCTGCGCCGCCAGTGCAGCGCTACTGGTCACCGCGCAGGCCTGCAGCCGCCCGCGCAGCAGTTCGCGCAGCGCGTCGGACGTCTCCCAGCGACGCTGAGCGTAGTCGGCCGGCACCTGCAGCGGCGGCTCCAGCACGCTCCCCGGGTACAGCGGCTCAACCATCGGCCACTGCTCGGCAGCGACCCAGAAGCGGCGCCCGCCGGTGCGCAACTCGGCGGCGCGCCCTTGCAACCGCAGCTGGTCGAACGCCGCGGCGCACGGCGCGGGTGCGAATTCATCCGGATCGGCGACGCCCAGCAGCATCAGCGCATCGTGCAGCTCATCCGGACTGTCCACGCCCGGGCTGGCCTCCAGGCGCACGCTCTCGATCGCGGCCGCATCGAGCTGGCCAAACTGCGCCGCGCTCTCCGGATCCAGCCAGCCCCTGGAACTCACCGCCTGGGTGCGCCGCTCCTCGAGCGGCGCA
>Ga0116229_10008014_pt1 | contig 16550 bp, 13 predicted proteins | sample S1TSphgellanicum_3_FD_87313 | JGI IMG/M metagenome (GOLD analysis project Ga0116229, IMG submission 87313) | Host-associated microbial communities from peat moss isolated from Minnesota, USA - S1T2_Fc - Sphagnum magellanicum MG | ecosystem: Host-associated > Plants > Peat moss > Unclassified...
TGGAGGGGGAACAAGTGTATATAGCCTCAGATTACAAGGGTGTGTATGTCAAATATCTCTTCTGCACAGTTGAAGGAATATATGTTTTAAATGTCCCCCACAAGATAATATAAAAAGTTGTACGCCTTACCCATGATTTGTTTTTCAAATTTTTCTTGGTTAAATATCTGAATTATTTTGGGTGATTTTCACAAATTTAGGCCATTTTCTCACATTTGAAAAAGGATCCCCCCCTTTGACCCCTTCATCCCCTTTCAAAAAAAGGGAAGAAAAAGAAGGAAAAAAATGCCTACATGGCAACTAAAGCTCAAAAATCTCTTTTTGGTCACCATTGGATGATTGTGGCAACATTTTTGTCATTGACCCTTTCCCTTATTCAACCACCATCAGATGGCTACAACATTTTCAATTGCCGTTAGATGGTTAATGGTTGTTTTGATCACTAATTTTTTGACTTGGCAACCAAGTGCAAATGTGATTGTCCAATGATGACCATAAACTATTGCATCCATTCAATGGTGATCAGATTGGGATTGTTTCCTTGAAACTACATGAGGTTAAAAAAAGAATTATAGTTTCATTTTTATGCTACCTCTTTTACGCTTTGGATTTTGTGTCTTTGGTTACACACTTACAACCACTGCATAGAACTTCAAATGACCTAAGGGGGTTGAAATCTTGGATATGTGGGGGCATCACAAACCATGTAGAAGTAAAGGGCATCAAAAGTTTCCAAAGGCAAGAGCACATCATCAACCCATTCTTGAAAACAATTGAGGTTTGTAAATGATGATCTTAAATAAATTATCACTTCACAATTCCAAGAAATTGTCTTTGACTTTTTAAAGGAACATACAATGGGTTACTTCAACTCCATTTTTGTGAACAAACAAACATCTAGCCTAGGCAAGTACAAATAGGTAATGGAGTCAAAGTTTTTAATGGAACTAAATGGTTCCCTTGGAGTACATCAAGTTACAAAATTCTTCAAGGATTTTGGAATGACTTAAATGTAAGGGGTAGGATAGGATATATCCTGAAATTTGAGACAATGGTTTGAAATTCTTTATCCACTAAAAGACAAGATGAATTGAATAATGGAAATGGTGAAATTGTGGGATAAAGTGGCATGGCACATGGACCAAATTTAGCAAGAAGTTTTTGAAGAAGAAGGCACAACTGGCACAAGCTTGAATTTCGTTTTCCTAAATAAGAAGTTAAGGCATCTTGTGAATTCCAAGCATAATGAATGTGCTCCCTTTGTTATGTTGGGACAATCATGGTAGTTACAATGTGACGTGTAAGGTGCAAAATTGAAATGCTTGAACACATCAAGCACCATCAAATTAGTGGGAAGAAACCCAAAACAAATGATAAATGAGAAGTACAAAAGCTATGTTTAATAGAAGCATTGGCTTGCCCATGCAAACATCTACGTGTTAGGCAAAAATGATAATAGGATTACATTGCCACCATGCAAGAAAGTTTTCAGTCCAACAATTCCAATGGATTGTATTTTTACATTTACATTATTTATTCTCCATGAAAAGCAAGATGAGGGATCAAAAATTAATTAATGAAAGGTTGTGTGGTAGCTGAAAAATTGTCTCCCATTGTCCCAAGAAAGTTAAGCAAGAAAATTTAATTAATTTCATTTTCAAAAAGTATGGCATTTAACATGTCATTACAATAAACATGAATTTATGATTTTGGTGTTTAGAAAGTGAAATAGTAATGACCTGAGACAAATTCAATTCCTTGCCTTGGTGTTGTCCTTAATGTAAATTCCCATAGATATTTATAAATTGTCATAGCTCCATCTTCATGTACCATGGGCATATATCATAATCAGTAGTAGCAAATAATTTTAAAACTTATATTGAAATTTGTTTGAGGACTAGTTTCACTGAAAAAATGAGTTTCTATGGGGTTGAAAACTCCAGATCCATTGAAATTCAATGAGAAAATGAGTTTCTCAACCCCATCCCCCACCCCTTATGTATGTACTTATTTAATTCTCACATTTGAGATGGGTCCCCAATCTGAATGAAAGTGGGGGCTATGTACCTTGAAATTCAAGGACTTTATGGATAACTTTAATTTCAAATTGCTAAATTCAATTCATGCATAATTTGTAAGTATTAGGTAACAAACTACAACTATTGTGTCTTCGAACAAAAACAATTTAAGCACAATTTGTTGATAGGATAATATTGATGAAAGAGTTGTTTATTTTTGCCTATATTCATTTTCAATCTCTCAAAGCAAATTGGGCACTCCATTTTTTTGCATGCCATAACCAAAAAAAAACCATTTGTGAATTTGTCTTACTATAAATTGAATGATCCAAAATTAAGAACTTATCTTGCACCCTACCTACTTATGTATGATACCTATCCATTATCAAGGTTTTTTTTTTATAGCTTTGATATTGAAAATTTGGCAATTTTTCCCCAATTTTTTGCTCAAAGTTCTCTTCTTCTCACCTATATAACTAGTAGTTTTTTTTTCTTGACAATTAGAATGGCTCATTGCAACAACCCAAAAAACTTGGAAGCACACCATCTATTTAATAGAACTAACAATGTTCAGGGTTTAGTTCATACTTGCACTATTTGTTTTTACATACCCTTGCATATGTGTTTCATTAAGGTTTATTGATTTTAAAAAATTAAGTTATTGTAAATAATATACCTTATTCGTACCTAACAGGTATATCCAAGTAAAAAGTATATTCACACATAAACACACATAACATGGCTATTTTGGGAATTATGGAGGTGTTGCACAAGGTGGACTTGCACAAGAGTTGTCTTGAGTGTTGGACCAAATCCCTCGAGTGGTCCCATTTGAGATCCTTACCCATCATTTAAAAAATGCAAGACTTTTATTTTATATTGGACAATTGTGATTCATTCGGGTGTTGTAGGATTATATTTTTTATGCAATATACCTTTGGTTTAAAACAGATTAGAAAGATAACTTTGGGCTTCCTTTACACTAAGCCTACAAGCCCATGACCATCAAAATAGGAAATCTATGATTGGAGGAAAAGCCATTTCATGGTTTAAATTCACTTTGCACAAAGGTGGAAGGACCAAAGGACTTAGGAAATGTAACTGGATGAAAAATCAGCATTAAATGCACCATGGTCTCACAGACTTTGATTGGTTCAAGTTGGTTGCTATTATCATAGTACCTTGGCATCTTGTGACACCTTGTTTTGTTTTGTCATGCTGAGTTTTCTCAAATCACAATGCTTCATGCCATGCTCTTTGTATCCTCATAAAGCTCTTGATAACTAGGAGGTGCAACAACTTGGTTTAAGATAGTTGTTCGGATCTAAGGTGTGCAAGCTATTGATTATTGAACCATTTTTTCAATGAAATAAAATAAAATGGAAACTGAAAATTGCATTGAAATTTGCAAATGTTCGTGGTGTCATTGGAAAGCCCTCAACAAGTTAGATTTAATATAGTTCATTTCACAATTTTTAAAGCTAAGGTGTGGAAGATACTAATTTTGAGTGGATTTTGTTGTTCGTAATTCAAACCATATGTTTGTTGAGTAATTAATTAATTTTGAAATATTTATTTTGACAAATAAAATATTCTTGAAAATTCAATATTTTCTTTCATAATTTTTTTATTTGTAGTTTGTGAAAATTTCTATTTTTCTAAAAATAGTATAATCAATATCTAAGGTGTCTCACTTATTTTTCCCCTATTTGTCACTTTTTTCAAAATAATTCTCAATATTTGACACTTTTTATACAAATTGAATATAACATCAACTAATCTCTTTATACCAAATTTACAACCTAAATTTTTTGATCACATTGTATTAATTGTTCATATTTTGTATATTTCATCAATATGATCTCAAATATAAGTGAGAAATAAAATTCCCATTTCATCTTGTTGAGGCTTACAAGCAAAATGATGAGTACTTGATTTGATATAAGGTTTTTCTATATGTTTGAAACTTGTATAGATCCTTCCAGTTTCTAAGACTTGCACAGTTAAATTATGTTTTTTAAAAAATAATGATGGAACCTCTTAAACAAACTAGCTCATGTTTTTTTCAAAGATATTTGAAATAAAAAGTCTCATGTACAACTTTTATTTTAAGATCTTTAGGTGGACTTGACTCACTCTTTGGTAAGTTTCGTGTTGACTCTCTCGTATAAGTTTCTTGCTAATTGGCCAAAATGAAATATTTTTCCAATGGGAATTCTCACATTGTGTCTACATGAGATTGTTCAAATGTAGTTAATGTAATAATGTACACTAATTTTGGATGTTAGGTAGTGGAAGTGAGACAGTAAATACCCCCCATTGAGTTCTATCCAATGCATGTTTCGGGTCATGATGCCCCACCATCGAGCCTTCCATGTCACACATGTGGGCCCCTCTCATCGCTGTCCATAAAACATCTCAATCACTGTCAACCACTTGTCATTGACAAAGATTTTACATGTTTTACCATCGACGAAAAGTTTATTTATTTTGTCATCAACAAAAAACTTTCATGTTCTGCTATAATGAGAAATTATTTGTTCTACTATGAGCACAAATAGTAAATCTACAAATGAGGAGGGAAATGCAAAGAAACACCTTTCAAATATTTTCCAAAAATAGGCAGATGGGCGTTTTGAGGACATTGTTGGTTTTTGTAAGCACTACACTACAAAGGAAGTAGGTTTAGGGTTTGAGGATTATAATTTTCATGTTCTTTTGTACTATCATTAATTTTTTTCAACACTAATTGTTTAGATACATAGGTGAGTTGAGGTTTTGCTCACAAGGAAGCTATGTTGCATTAAGTGGTGAGGTGACCTTCTTTAGTTTTCTTTGCATTATTGAAGTCTGTGATTAAGGTTTTTCTACAATAATGGATCCGGCACTTGTGCGGGACAACACAAGGATGTCTTCAATTCCAACTAAACAAATGAGTCCAACACCTAGTGCCATTACGACAAACTTGGCAAAGGTGCAACCTAACAACACTCTTGTTGTGTACCTCTTTTAGTCCAATGTAATAGAATCAAAGTGCTTAACAACACAAATCAATGCCACAATGAATGTAGAAGAGGAAGGGGAGCAAAGACATTTGTTACAAAAAATGTTGTCCATAATTGCACAAGAAGACCCATACATGATTCGATTACTCAGTTGACAAAAATACATGAAGATTGTTAAAACAACAGCAGCAAGATGGGTAGAAGGGGTAAGTCTTCCTTTTTTCTTTTTTTTGTCCATGAATGTGTTGGTGAGCATGGTGAGCAACAAAAGAACTATCTAGGGTTTAAAATTGCATTGGTTGATTTTCATGCTTGTTGTTATTGTCTATGTGTAATGTCAATTGTTTTATGGGTTTAAGTCAAAAGAACTGTAAAGCAAAAGGAGAATAAGAAAATTAAAAACATACATAAAACAATTAATGTAATAGGAGGTGTGGAGAATGTAATGGTGTTTTGTTTTTGTGATGTTGTGATGTTATGATGCAAAGCTCTAACTTGAATAATGTGCAAAAATATTCTAGTAGTTACATACATCTACTACTGCAGCTTCACAACATTTGTAGATATGGTTGTTTCAATTAGGGTTTGGGCAACAACTTATTTGTTATTTGCAAATTTTCAATGGTCCGGAAGGCAAAAATAGAATCTACAAATCCATGATGCAACAAAGTAGACACCATTATGTTGGATTGTACCTAGAGGAGGAGTATGAAATGTTGGCATTGGAAGCACACTTTGATGTGAAGCAGCCAAACATACTAACATTTGGCAACGAGCCTTCATTCCAATGCAAGTTTTGCAAGACTATGTTCAAAGACACGAATACATTGTCTTACCACAAGATGATGAACTTGTGCCCTAAGTACACTAGGAAAGAATTGCTGAAAATGTACCCCACCATCACAAAGTCTGAAGCTAAAAAGCTTACTAGATTAAGGGAGAAACATGGGAAAACTCTACCAAACCGCCTAAAGTGTCCAAATGAAAATGCAATAGAACATTCCCCCTGCAAGGCCCGTACCTCTTAAGGAGAAAGAGATTTATGAATTGAACAACAATGAAGATTTTTCATTTGTTAAAACTATAAAAATAGGTAAATTGACCATGTACTTTCATTTTTTATTTATTTTGGTAATGTAATGTGGGAGGTCACCTTTAAAAGTTTGTTGTTAATTTTGCAATTTGTAGGTTTGGCCACAAACCCTATGGTTTTCAAGAAGCCACCTTTACAAAAGGGTACATTGGATAATGGAAAAGGCCCTAGCAAGAAGAACAAATCAAATGCAAATCCGTTTTTGTTTTCTGTTGTAACTTTACCGCAAAAAGGCATACCACTTGTTAGTACATCACAAATTGAGGCGAAAGCAAGGTCAATTGCTGAAACTTTCATTGTGGAAAATACTTGTGAGCTACCTCCTCCTCCTTTGGAAGTCAAGATTATTGGGCTTTATGTTTTGCCGTCGAAGACAAATATTGTCATGGACAGAAAACTATTGAAAAACCAAAAAACACTATGGTGTTTTTAATGAAACTATAAATAGATGGCACTTTAGGCAACCTACTTGTTTTAACATTTGGTCCACGGTATCTTTATCCACTAGTGAGTACTTTACAACTCTTGTACCTTTTTTATTTATCATTTGCTTTAGTTTTGTTTATTTCTTACTTGTTGTTGCCCATCCCATAGGTTGGTGGAAGGATTGAAAGGACAACCCAAATTTCAGATGTTGTCAAATAGTCCTTGAATGTGTGGACATCTAGAAGGGGTGGAAAGAACACTATGCAAAGGTTCATTGAAATGAAATGCCTCCAAGAATACCTATAATATTTGCAATAGAAAAAGGAATATGATGCAAATAAAGTGAATGCTCCAAAATCTCTCAAGAAGAAAAAAACAGATTATATTTATAAGAATTGAAAAAAATTGATTAGCAGCTGAAAGTTAATGAGGAGAGGTCAAAGTGGGGCTAGTCACCATTGTACCACATGCTGACGTGATATCCTTTGGACTTTGGTCTTCAATGCCCATGGGAGCACATAAAAACAAAATTGCATAACATAATCATTGAAGTGGAAAAGGAATCATAGTAGTTAGCATTGGATACAAAGTGCTCACACATAGTTCAGACATTCAAATTATTTTGTAGATCCACATTTGGGAGACTACATCCACTTGTTCATGCAAACAAAGGGATAACTCTACACAACATCTTACATTACTATCATGAACAAGGACATTTTATTAAGCTAACCATTCCAGTTCAAGATGTTTTTGATTTTGATTTCCTATGGTTCCTTCAACTACGTTAATGTCATGAAGATATTACTTAATGTCGACAAGATTTACTAGGGCTACTCAAATTTCATATGTAATTACAAAATCCACTTGTTGAGAAGATCCAACGATTCATGTCCAAGATTACTCATAGAGCAATTTCAAACTTATTATGTATTGGCAAAGGAGTTGGAACACATGTGGTGCAATGTTGATGTTAGGTGTGATTGTAGGCCAATCTTGGACCAAGTATTTGCTTCACTACCTTTCCACTTGCTGTTTTTCTTGCAGATAATTGCTTTAATTAGAAATTTCACATAGAACATTACTTCCAATATAATTACCAAATCTATCCTTGATATGTTGAATCTAACATATGTATATCATAGAGTGGAAATGCTCCACCTTGAACTAATGTTTGGCCTAGTTTGCAAATGCTCCACCTTTGAATTAAACTTTTATGAATAGGTGGTCAATGAAACTTTGCTTGTGAGGGAGGACATCGATGTCAGCTATATTTTTTCAATAATTCCAAACCTTCAAGATGACAATGCCTTGTCTAATAAGCAGAACAAATGTAGAACTACCTTGATAGATGTTATGGATTGTCAGGTTCAAACATTGTGTGTGAAGCTTGGCCAAATAAAAGAAGCCTTTGAACTAACTCCAAAAGTCCGCATTGCCAATGTCTTAATTGATAATGACACAACTACAGGTGCATCAAAAGTCCTTACATTTTTTTTATTATGCTAAAACATTGTGTATTTAGAGTTTGGATTTAAGCATGCAAGTTCCTTACTTTTCACAATCCTATCTCTGACCCTTCATACTTGCTCCATCTTATGCAGATGATACCAAAACAACAACAAAATTTCAAAATGTAGAAGTTGTTGTGTAGCAACCCATCCACTTTGACAAGTCCTCCCATGGCCAACCCACCTACAAGAATGAAATTGCACTAGCTTATGGGTTGAATTTATTTGTTAGGGTAACCTTTGATGATAACCTTAAGTGGGATTGTAAAACTGATGATCATGTTGACTTACAGTCATATGTTAATAATCCAAGTCTTGCAACACCCATCCTATCAAGTTTTTTATCAGCAGCCCATGCTGGTTTCAAGAGGACACAATCCTTGTCTCTTGGGTTGCGACCTCCAAGGTAGTCCTCACATAGCCATGTTAGACCAATCCCAAATTTGAATGACATATTTTCCCAAGATAGGCACTTATCTAAGCCGACCAATTCCTATCATGCCCCAACTCATCAACAATCCCAATGTGGTCACTTCATCTCTTGCCACTGTGACAAATTATGGGAAAGAACAGGCAAATGATGGACTTCAAATGAAAGATTCATCAAGTCCTGGAAAACAAATGTAAGTACTATCACAACTTCAAATAGTAGTAGTTCATGTTTATAGATTTGGTTGTCACTAGTTGTAGGTTTGCTACAGAAAACATGTTCAATTCGAATCAATAACTACCAATTCAATTGTGTCAAGACAAAGAATTACCAAGGTTTATGATTCAAATACAGCTCCATTTGAGTTTCATATTCCAAATGTGAAGTATTTGTGTTGTCTATTTTCCTTATTGCAAACATTTTACATGGGCAAAACATGCTAAAGGTTATACATCTAGAAAAAATTAAATCCTAGAGCTAGATATTTTATTCAATAGCATTGGTTGTTATTGCAAGTTAGTAACAACAATGATGAATTTTATTACCAGTAGAGGTGGGACCATTAAGTCTGTAGTGGAGTTTATCATATTAGGTGATTATTTGAAACTAAGAATTGATGCTGATATTTCCTTGTTGGACAACATTACCGAGTATTTGTCTACAAATGCATTGAATTTATTTAGACTATGGTATACACACAACCATATGTCACAAACGGACTCCTATATCACCCATCCTCATATGTGGGATATGGTGAAAAATTGGGCAAAAAAAAAAGGGGAATTAGAAGATAGTGTGTTGAATTTCATGAGGAAGAAGTTCAAAGTGCTTTCCAACATCCAAGAGCTCTTAGTCCCTCTTCAATATGCTAACCATTGGAGTGTAATTGTAATGAATGCTTCCCATTTTATGCATTATGACCCTTTCAAGATTGCCAACATTTTCCAATCTGCAAATGTGCACAGTTTTTTCGCAAAAATGTGGGCTGTTACACAAGGTAAATTATTAGGAACATTTGAATGGAAGTGAAAAATATCAAAGAATAGTTGGGTGTGGCCTAATGGACCACAACAACTATTTGATTAGGAGTGTGGGTTTTATGTCATGAAATTCATGAGCAAATATGTCAACTACATGTATTGAAACAATGCACCTGACATTAAGGTGTAGTTACCCTTACCTAACCCATATAAATTTTTGTTGTAATTGAGTACAAGATTAGTTACATCTTGGATATTGTAATTTTTTGCTGGTTGTAGGTGACACCAACTTGGTTTTCAAAGGATGATGCAATTGCAATACACTCAATTCCAGTGAATGCAATATTATAAACATTATGTATGTCAGATTTTGTAAACACATGTTAGGTTATTAATTTCAGAGATGTAACCAATGGTGGGGGATCAACATCAACATAGTCTATCAATGTATTAACATGTCATAGAAGCGGCGGAACCAAGAAGTTATTGTCTTATGTTAGCTAATGTTCAACAAAAAAATTAAATCTGAGATGTGTTTATAGTAGCAACAACATAATCTAACCAAGTAGACTACAGTGGCATAATGTTTTTTGTGGCAATGGTATAGTGTGTTCTATGTGTTTGGAGAGAATTTGCAATAGCTAGATGTCTTTTAGGTTTGGTGTTGAAGATTACGAAAGTTGATGTCGCAACCCCACTTGGAAGAAGTGTGAGGATGAAACTCATACTCCCGAAATTGGGACTTGGGAGTCCTCTGGGACTTCCAAAACTTTAGAGTCCGATAGCAGGGATCAAAATACCTTGTACTAGGGCATTATTTATACCATTGGAAAGCTAGCAAAGTGTAGATGTCGAAAATGGCCTTGCATGGGCCATTTGGACATCTATAGCATAAGTTATGGCAAAAAGAAAGGTCGGGAGTCAAATTGGCAATTTGACTCCCGACCATTAAAAGTTGGGAATTGACCCAACCCCGGTGCGTGCAGGTGGAGTGCAACACACCGTTGAAAAGCTCTTGAGGAGAGCTACAAGTTTGCTTTAGACCTCATCCCAATAAGAGGTATGAGCAAAGAGTTATGACCTCAGAAAGTCCCGGGAGTCCAAATCAGGACAGTTTCGGGACTCCTCCTTGGGAGTCTCGGGAAAAAAAGCCATTCGAATGTGGGTGTCATGGAGAGGCATAGAGTATAATATATGGGGGGAAGGTGGTGGCTTCCCCTGAGTCCAGGCCGTGGTGAGTCAAGTGAGTCCAAAGTTGCCCGTGGCTTGTCCTAACACCAAGGGTGCTCCAGAATGTGAACTAACCAACTTGCTGGTTGGTTTGATACAAGTTTGAGTAAGTGAATAGCTTGTCACTCTTCCTAGTCCCATCCTGGAACTTTAGCACGCCCCTCTACCCCTTCTAGTGTTGAGAGTTGGGAGCATGCCCCAAGTTCTTCACAATTCCACTATGTGAGTAACTTAGACCCAACTTGGGTCTAACTAGCGACTTGGGACCGTGTCATTTGATGAGTTTGGAAAGGTTTAGTACATGTTAATAGATACTGAATCCATGCAATTCTATAGTTGGACAGAATGTACTATGTACTATGCTACAATTTAATAAGTATTTATATTTCTACATCTGCAAAATATTGTGTGATAGTAATGTGGTTATAGTCCAGGGGAAAGTGGGATTTTAACGGGTGCATCTCATCTTGATAGTTTGGGTTGATTTCGAAATGCCAACAAGTGTTTAGGTGCTAGTTTTTTTTGGCATTACTACTCATACATCTTGTAATGAATTTGTTTTTCATGTAGTTCCAGTTATTGCCATAGGTTGTGTTGCAGTAATATGCAAAATGTCACTTGATCATTTACTGGTCATGAATACAAAGGTTCATAATTTAACATGTTTGCAATGGTGTCTTGGAGCAATCATTGCAAGTTATAAATACAATTGTCATAAAACAATGTCCTGTAACATGCATATCACTAAAAGACTATGGCAATGGTATGGAGTCCCACAAAACAATACATAAACAATAACAGAAAATATAACCTAAATGAAAATTATACTGTAGGTACACAAAGTATTAGTAACTTACAATTCCAGATCCATATCCACATTTGGTATCTTAGATTCCCTTGGCATCTAAATGCGCATGTGCCTAGTTACTTTGTCCTTTAAATGATTTTGTTTTTGAGCATGGGGTTTTAGGATTCCTTTATGTCGTTCAAGTGTGTTATCACCAAGAGTAGACAGAAACAAAGAATCTAGATTGGGTGTTCAAGACCAGCAATCCCCCTAGCTATCATGTCTTGTTGTTTGCCCTTCAACACCTTCAATCCTGAAAGTAAATGTGGTTGCAACACTAGAATTTCAATGGTAGTGGTTTTTATGTCATGAAATACCTAGTCGATGAGTTCCCCTAGGTCGACATATTTGACTTGGGCAATAGTGGTTTGTCATGCCCGTACATGGCCTCATACATGAAGGCCAGTTACGGGCATGCCCATCATGCCTTTTAGGGTTAATGTACGGTCTTAGGTGATTGTACCCTATTAGGTACTTAAGGTTTCAGTTTGTTGGTGGCTATATAAAAGGCTAAGCCCTTTTTTTCTCTTTTTAGTTTTTCTACAATTCCTTTGTTAGGAGAGTTTCCTCCATAGTCAAATTGGATTTCTAGATGCTCATGGCGACCATTGCACAGCCACCGTCTACATACTTTACATATTCATTCCTTCTTCGCAATTCAATTTTAAAAAAACCTCTACTCTCTAGTGCTTCATGTTGAAAGCAGCAAAGTTTTTGTGCCTTTGAGTTCTTGAGTTGTTGTTACTAGTGTTGTTGTTGCTAGTGTTACTATTGCTGGTGTTGTTATTGCTGGTGTTGTTGTTGCTGCCAGAAGGAGCGAAAGTTGTTGTTAGTGTTGTTGTTGGTGTTGTTATTACTAGAGGGAACTTGCGTTGTTGCATTTCTACCAACCAACAAACCTAGGATCTTGGAGTAGGTTTCAAACCTCCTCCCCCCCTTCTTTTAATTTTTGTCCCTTTCTTTTTCTCTTTCGCGCAAAGACACAGGATGAGGCGATCATGAAGCTGTCGAATAAAAAAAAACAAAAAAAACAAAAATTTGTGCGGCGCTGCCCACCATCATTGGCCATCGCTACAACGATGCGAGCATTGTCGTCGGTCATTGTTGTAGTGTCGTGTGCTGCAGTGCAACATCGGCCATCATTGGAATGTCGCCAGCTGTAGCGTAGCATTAGCCATCATTGGACCGCCGCAAGCTGTAGCCTCAACCATCATTGGACCACTGTAAGCTATAACGTTGGCCATCGTTGCAATGCAACAAGCTATAGCGGTGCGAGCATAGCCGCTCAGCATTGTTGCAACGACGCTCAATTTCTGTCCATTGGACTTTCGTTGGATGTCTGTCAAAATTTCGTTGGACGTTTGTTGGACATTCGTTGGACGTTCGTCGAATTTTCATCCAACATTCATTCGAGTTTCGTCCAACTTTCATCCTGCGTCTTGCTATTCTACCATCCTGCGTTTTGTCGTCCTATGTCTTGCATCTTGCCATCATGTGTCCTGCATCTTATCGTCTTGCCTTTTTGTTCGACGTTCGTCTAACTTCTGTTCGACCTTTGTTCGACGTCCATTTGACCTCCATCCAATGTTTGTTTGTCACCAGTCATTCCCAACGACACATAGTATTTTTCAAACTCTATGTTGTGTTAGAACTTTGTAGCTAGTGTTTTGTATTGTTACAAAATTTTGGGCATGGGACAACACCATGTCTTCAGATGATTAGAACACTACTGCTCAACTAGAGCCCAGGTATCAGCTATAAAGTAACATACAATCCTTTGAGCCGATTTCTTTAAACTCACGATCTTCACGACGGTACCATTAAGCATTTACAGCACCACCGTCATCCAGTACAATTCCTACCAAGAATTCAGGTTCAGGTTACACTGCATCAACGGTAGATCAGAGTCCATTTGGAGGGGTTCATAAGTGGGGTACGCCTATTGCCACACTTACTTTCACACCATCATCGTATATTCTACTGCAAGCCGTGACCTCTACACCCATATACACCATGGAGGTCAATAGTTCTTCTGAAAAGTTTAACGAAAGGCCATGTACTATTTCTTTGAGGGAATTCAAGGCAACTTTCTCAACTATGGTCTGTGAGTTGGAACTCAAGTATGGCGCTAATTACACCAAAGCATTTGCATTCAAACAACTGGCTTGTTATGTGCACTATGAGGCATTGGATGTCTACGAGCAACATTCTTCGAGGATTTTGGGTGTCACCCAAATCCCTAATCCAGCTTATGCCATAACCATCGCCACCGCTTTTCAAGTTGCATTGTAAGCTACCATTGCACATCATGGGACTATGCCCAATAGTCCAAATTCAATACCTATTTCAGTAAACCTTTCTCCCTAACAATTCATTGTTGCTACCGCAAACATTCCTCCCACTATCAATGCACTAGCTTTTGTTGATTCAATGGGGGAATTCTTGCGAGTTCTTGAGCTGGAAGTTCTGGTGAAAAGTTCTGAAAATTTTTTGTAGCTCGCCACCTTCTTTTGACGAAAGGATGAAACCCTCAAAATGCTTTAGAGGAGGCTTCTCAAGCTTAAAAAGGATACTCAGAATATCAGACTTAGAAACTGCTCATCGGTATCTTCATTCATTAAAAGGTACTCCGACACTCCATGTGCAGGTTTTGCAATGGGTTTTTGCAGAATTTGGAGACTCGTACATTTTGCTAGATGTGTACAACATTTCAAATAAGTTGGAACTGGCTCATGCACACTATGAGGCTAGTACTATGAGGCCTCCCTCACATTCAAGGCCTCAGCTTCCACCATTTGCGCCAACCAAATCATCACATTCCTCTTCAAGGGTTAAAGCAGTGCACTCGGTTGCACCCATCTTACCTTCTTGCAATTACTGTGGCAATCCTATTCACAAAACAAGTGAGTGCAACATCCCTTCCAAGGATTTCTTTTGTGATTACTATGGGAAAGAGGGACATCAAGAAGTTTTTTTTTTTGCCAAGTTTTCGGAAAGGAAACAACTTCGATTACCATGACAAAATCTGCCAGCATCTTCCATTGCCCCTCAACCAAAAGCCAAGGCACCTCAGCCTTTCACTTAAGCTTTCCCCACCAAGGGTAATTCCAATAAGAGTGCTAAGAAGAAGGAGCACAATGCTGATAATAGGGAGGTGCTTCAAGCCCATGCTGTTCAAGTTCAAACTCTGTAAAATGAACTCGAATCATTGAGGGCCCAACTTGCTAATCTAAAAGGCAAGTCTTCCCAACTAACTAGTCATGCCCAACCTGTACAAGGTTCAAGATCATGGGAGGGACCTCTTAGGTCATTCTATGGCCTCCCACACAATGCCATGGTTGGGGAGTATGTTCTTTCCAATGCACACAATTCTAGTCTCACACCATAATTTGCTACTTCTTTTTGCCCTTCTTAGGTCATGACACAAGAGGTTAGTGTGGCACCTAGAGTTTCTGCCACTAGGCAGGTAATTCAGACTGATGGACTCGCATTTGGTTCAAATCCTATTACCAAGGCTAAAGGAGCTTGAGTAGTCATGCCACAATCTTTTCGTCCTCTCAACATGGAAGAAGAACACACCTTGTTAGCGAGGGGGGAAGAAACTACTACACCACAAGCTACTAGGGCATCAAATTCTCATGTCCCAAGAGTACATGTACATCAAGAAAACACACAATTTTCCACTAATCAACTTATGGAGTGCCAATTTCAAATGCGTGAAGTGGCGCAAAAGCTTGTGAGTACACCGTTATTTAAGTTTCAAGATTTGAAGCTAAGCACCAGGGATATAATAACATTATTAGAGGATATTCTGAACACTACATCAGGTCCTTTACCAATCCCTGATCCACATGTTACAAGGGTCCCATCCAACACCTTGGAGAGACACTCGATTGGCTCACGTGTTGCAAATGGCATTCGTAATCTAGTCATTAGTTCTAGCATGGCTAAACTAGTGGGCTCTTGTACCTCTAATTTTACATTCACATATCAGAAGGGAGTTAAGAACACCTCATTTGTGGATTTGTTACTTAGCAAAGGCATTGTGGATAGCCATTCTCTTCACAAAATCTCTCACTCGTTTTCGAAGGTGGTGCCTAGTGAGAGAACTTCCATCACCACTGGAGTTGCCATTGTCGACAATACTAAATCAGCAATCCAGGTGGGAGAACATACACCCAAAGTGGTATTTCTTAATACATGTGCCCAACCAGTGATTCTTGGAGTTCAATTTGCCAAAAAGATGGGCATGTTTGACTCCAAACTACACAAATCTATGTGGCAAATTTGCACCGTTAATGGGAGTGTAGAAGAGGTACTTGGGGAGAGCTCGGATTTGATTACACTTAATTTCAATAAAGGTATAGATCAGGAGCTTTGCCTACAAGTCAGATGTTTAGTCACCAATGCCACTAGTTACGATGTGCTCATTGGGCAAGAAGCCATGTTTCCACTAGGTTTCACAATTGACAAATGGTTTGAGCATGCGTACTACCGAATGGATTGGAAGACTGATGGCCACCACTTGAGATACATACCCCTTGATTTACATGGGAACCATAATCCTATGGCTCCCATTGTATGTTCAAGGAAACACACATTATTTCCTACATTCAACAAGCTAGCCACGAGTGGATAGAAAGAGATGAGGAAGAGACAACTTACACTCAAGCCTTTGGTCAAAGCTCTATCTAATTTTGAAAGCATGGAGAGCCATGTTGAACCAATCAAGCCAGTACTTCGTCAGCTAATCACCTGGACACCGCCTAAGGAGTGGATTACATTACTAGAGCTCTTTGGTGGTATTAATACAGGTCTCTGCGACAATGCCACTACAACGATGGTGGGCGGTGACGCTCGCATCGTTGCAACGATGGCGAGTGGTGGCATTCGCACCTTACGACATTTCAACAATGGTAACAGAAGCAATTTTTTTTTTTTTTTTATTCGGCAGCTTCAAGAGTTTTCAAAGCTTCATCCACCTTCTCTTGTATCTTTGCGCGAGAAAAA
>Ga0116229_10008015_pt1 | contig 16549 bp, 19 predicted proteins | sample S1TSphgellanicum_3_FD_87313 | JGI IMG/M metagenome (GOLD analysis project Ga0116229, IMG submission 87313) | Host-associated microbial communities from peat moss isolated from Minnesota, USA - S1T2_Fc - Sphagnum magellanicum MG | ecosystem: Host-associated > Plants > Peat moss > Unclassified...
CCGGCAGTCGCCACCACCTATTTTGCACAATCGCCGAATCGACAAATTGCCCTAAACACCAGAAAAACACTGATCGTATCAGCCAAAGTCCCAAAGGGAAATTGGATCGTTTCAACCAGCACCTACGCCGCTGATCAATCGTTAGCTCAGGAAGGTGCGATCATTGCTTGCCTGCTCGCGGTGAATGGCAATTACATCAATGAAAGAGATGTCGGAAACCTCCCGACAGGTGGGAACTCCATTGGATATGACATTGTAAACCAAATGGTTGTTACGCTAACCGCGACCTCGACGATTGGACTTTATTGCGAGGACGAGCAAGGTCTCCCAAATGTGCTCATTGCGGCGCAAGGAGCGAAGCTTATTGTCAGTCCGGCCGGTGCGGTGAAGTAAGTAGGCCGTTGAGATCGTAGCCCGCCTCGCAGTTGGGCCATGCGGGCTAAACCGTGAGACGAGTTGGGAAACGACCACGCCTCTTTGGCAGCCGCTCCACCCTCGCATAAAAACGAGTATTTGAAGTGGATCAGCGACGCGAAGAAGGCGCCCACGCGAGCCCGCAGGATCACGTGGATGATAAAGAAATTGGGCAACGAATAGGACCGCGATCCTATACCTTCAGAGCCGCGCCATGGGTCTTGCGTCATCCCGCCACCCCGCCGCAGCAGACGGATTTCATCCGGGCTACGGACGTCGTCTCGTCAAATGCGATCGCTTATATCCTTGCGCTTCACCCCGCCACCTGCTTTGAACCACCCGCATGGACGCGCCGAAACCCCGCCCCCATACCACCGCCAAAGCCCTCGCCGAGGCCGAGGCACGGCGTACCCGCGAGGCAGAGGCCCTGCGGGAGAACCTGCGCAAGCGAAAGGCCCAGGCACGCAGCCGCCAGGCCAAGCCGGATCAGCCGAAGCAATAATCCCCGTTTTGCGCTAGGCTGGCGCACCCAGCCGGAGTCTGAAGCCGCCCATGTCCGTGATGCCCGACCATTGGATACGCCGCATGGCGGCCGACCACGCCATGATCGACCCCTTTGTCGACACCCAGAAGCGTGACGGCGTGATCAGCTACGGCCTCTCCAGCTATGGCTACGATGCACGCGTGGCCGACGAATTCCGCGTCTTCACCAACGTGAACAGCGCCATTGTCGACCCCAAGGACTTCAGCGCCGATAGTTTTGTCACCCGCAAGGCGCCTGTCTGCATCATCCCGCCAAACAGTTTCGCGCTGGCCCACACGATCGAGTATTTCCGCATCCCGCGCGACATATTGGTGATCTGCCTTGGCAAGTCCACCTATGCGCGCTGCGGCATTATCGTGAACGTGACGCCGCTGGAGCCGGAATGGGAAGGCCAGGTGACGATCGAAATCAGCAACACCACCCCGCTGCCGGCCAAGATCCACGCCAATGAGGGAATCTGCCAGTTCCTGTTCCTGCACGGCGCCTCACCGCCGGATGTCAGTTACGCCGACAAGGCGGGCAAATACATGCATCAGCGCGGCGTGGCCCTGCCCCGCCTTTAAGGATTTTTGCTGAATGGACCGAATTCTGATCAAAGGCGGCCGCCCTTTGCATGGCGAGATCGCCATACGCGGCGCCAAGAACGCCGCTTTGCCGCTGATGACCGCCGGGCTGCTCACCGATGACCGTCTCGTTCTCAGCAACGTGCCCCTGTTGGCCGATCTGGATACGATGGCGGTGCTGCTCGCCCAGCATGGCATCGCGGTGGAGAAACTGAATGAGGGCCGCGTGCTCTCCCTCGGCGGCAGGATCAGCAACACCGAAGCGCCCTACGACATCGTGCGCAAAATGCGCGCCTCCATCCTGGTGCTCGGCCCGCTCCTGGCCCGCTGCCGCGAAGCGATGGTCTCGCTGCCCGGCGGCTGCGCCATCGGCGCCCGCCCCGTCGATCTGCACCTCAAGGGCCTGGAGCAGATGGGGGCCACCATCCGCCTGGAAGGCGGCTACGTGCATGCCTCCGTGCCCCAAGGCCTGCAGGGCGCAGATATCGTGTTCCCCTTCGTCTCCGTCGGCGCCACCGAAAACCTGCTGATGGCCGCCAGCCTGGCCAATGGCCGCACCACGCTCGCCAACGCCGCCCGCGAGCCGGAAATCAGCGACCTCGCCGACTGCCTCGTTGCCATGGGTGCCCGGATCGAGGGCATCGGCACCGACCACCTGACCATCGAGGGCGTTGCCCACCTCCACGGCGCCGAACACCACATCGTGCCCGACCGCATCGAGACCGGCACCTATGCCTGCGCGGCCGGCATCGCCGGCGGCGTGGTCAAACTGTTGGGCGCCCGGCTGGACCACATGGCCGCCCTTGCCGTCGCACTCGCCGAAGCCGGTGTCGAGGTCAGCGAAGTGGCCGATGGCCTGCTTGTCCGGCGCCTGAACGGCCTGCACGGCACAGATATGAAAACCGAGCCCTATCCGGGCTTCCCCACCGACATGCAGGCGCAATTCATGTCGTTGATGTCGGTAGCAGAGGGGGCGGCGATGATCACCGAAACCATTTTCGAAAACCGCTTCATGCACGCCCCCGAACTCAACCGGATGGGCGCCCGCATCAACGTGCACGGCTCCTCGGCCATCGTCCGCGGCGTCAAATCCCTGCAAGGCGCCCCCGTCATGGCCACCGACCTGCGCGCCAGCGTCTCCCTGGTGCTGGCTGGCCTGGCCGCCCGTGGGGAGACGATCGTCAACCGCGTGTATCACTTGGATCGCGGCTATGAAGCGGTAGAGCGCAAGCTCGGCGCCTGCGGCGCGGATATCGAGCGGATATAACCCCACCTGACAACCTGGCCCAGCTCAGCCGCGTCATAAACGCTCTTACCCGGCGTTCGTTGCCTATGGATACAGGAAGCGGCACCCGTTGAGACCTTGCCTGGCGTCCTGGTCATCGTCGCCGAAGATACTGCCTTTACCACCCGGCCAAGCCCTCTGGGACCAAACCAGCCACCTGTTCTTCTCGTGCGCTCGGACCATCTCCCTGTGTATGATACCGCTATACAGAGACTGACAGATCTCAACGACTTCCAAGGAACCATCGATGAGCAGCGCGAGAGCGCCGGCGCTGATCCTGACAGGGTGGGCCTGACCCGAAACCGCCCCCCCTGACTCCCGCCACCGCCTATGCTACCTGCCCGCCGCATGACCGCACCCTATCGCGAAGCCGAGCTGGCGCCGGGCCTCGAAACGCCGCTCATACTGGCGCTGCCAAAAGGCCGCATCCTGTCCGAATGCGGCCCCGTGCTTGCCCGCGCCGGGGTTGTTCCCGCCGCCGATTATCTGGATGAAGATAGCCGGCGGCTGCGGTTCCCGACCAGCGATCCGATGCTGGATGTGGTGCGGGTTCGCCCCTTCGATGTCGCGACCTTCGTCGCCTATGGCGCGGCGCAGATCGGCATTTGCGGGTCCGATGTGCTGGCGGAATTCGATTTTGCCGAAATCTACGCCCCGCTCGATCTGGGGATCGGCGCCTGCCGGGTGAGCGTGGCGGCGCCAGTGGATGCGGAGCTGGACGATCCGTGCCGCTGGTCCACCGTGCGGGTGGCGACAAAATACCCGAATACCGCGCGCCGCCATTATGCCGCGCGCGGCATCCATGCCGAGGTGGTGCATCTGAACGGCGCCATGGAATTGGCGCCCGGCCTCAATCTCTCCCGACTGATCGTCGATCTGGTGCAGACCGGCTCCACGCTCAAAGCCAATGGCTTGAGGGAAACCGAGGTGATCGCCCAGGTCAGCAGCCGGCTGATCGTCAATCGCATTGCGCTGAAAACCCGGCCGGAAGAGATCAGCGCCTGGATCGCCCGCTTCCGCGCCGCCATCACGCCATGAAGCGGCTGTCCACCCAAGACCCCGGCTTCGAGGCCGCATTCGAAGCCCTGCTCAACGAAGCCCGCGATACCACCGCCCGGGTCGATAGCGCGGTCGCCGCCATCATCGCCGCGGTGAGAGCCGATGGCGACGCAGCACTCTGCGCCTACACCGAGACATTCGACCGCCTGCCCCTGACTGCCGCCACACTGGCCATCCCCGCCGAGGAGATCGACGCCGCCTGCGCGCGCGTACCCGCCGATCTACGCGCCGCCCTCGACCTCGCCGCCACCCGAATCGAAGCCTTCCACCGCGCGCAAATGCCCATCGACATGCAGATGCATGACGATGCCGGCGTCACCATGGGGCTGCGCTGGACGCCGCTGGATAGCGTCGGCCTCTATGTGCCTGGCGGCAAAGCCGCCTACCCTTCTTCGGTGCTGATGAACGCCATGCCGGCCCGCGTTGCCGGCGTCGACCGCATCGCCATGTGCGTGCCCACGCCCGATGGCGTGCTAAACCCCCTGGTGCTGGCCGCCGCCAGGCGGGCCGGCGTGAGCGAGATTTTCCGCGTCGGCGGCGCCCAGGCGATTGCAGCCATGGCCTACGGCACCGCCACCATCGCCCCGGTCGATCGCATTGTCGGCCCCGGCAACGCCTATGTCGCCGAGGCCAAACGGCAGGTATATGGCCGCGTCGGTATCGATGGCGTCGCCGGCCCCTCCGAAGTGGTCATTCTGGCGGATGCCGACAACGACCCGCGCCATGTCGCCATCGACCTGCTGGCCCAGGCCGAACACGATGAGGTTGCTCAGTCCATCCTGATCACCGACAGCGCCGCCTTCGCAAACGCGGTCGCCGAGGCCGTTGCCGCGGAACTGCCCACCCTGACGCGCGAAAAAATCGCCGGCGCCAGCTGGCGGGACCACGGCGCCATCATTCTGGTGGATGATTTCGACCAGGCCGCCAGCCTGACCAACCGCCTCGCCCCTGAGCATCTTCAACTGATGGTGGCGTACCCCAAAACCATGTTCGGCAAGATCCGCCATGCCGGCAGCGCCTTTCTCGGCCGCTTCACCCCGGAAGCGCTGGGCGACTACGTGGCGGGCCCCAACCACGTGCTGCCCACCGGCCGCACCGCCCGCTTCGCCTCTGGCCTCTCCACCTACGACTTCCTCAAACGCACCACCTGGATCGACGCGGACCGGCAGGCTCTGGAAAAAATCGGACCCGCCGCGGCACTGCTGGCCGAAGCCGAGGGCCTGCACGCCCACCAAAGAAGCCTGACGGTCCGGCTCTAGTTTCCCGCCCTAACACGTAGTGGTGGGATGCGGAGTGGCATCCCACCCTACGATTAGGTCGTGCGACGCAAACCAAAAGAAAGTTTCACCGCAAAGGTCGCGACGTGCAAGCAACGGGAACCCATATCTGCGTGCGGCCGTTTCAGGGCATGGCCGGGTCGCTAAACCCGTCCTTGACCAATAACGGCGCGGTCATCACATTCCGCGCCGCAATCAATAGCTAAGAGGCCTGATGTCAAAAGAAGACATGATCGAATTCAGTGGCGTCGTTACCGAGCTACTGCCGAATGCCATGTTCCGGGTGAAACTCGACACCAACGAACACTCGATACTTGCCCATACCAGCGGCAAGATGCGCAAGAATCGCATCCGCGTGCTGGCCGGCGACCGGGTGAACGTGGAAATGACTCCTTATGATCTCAGCAAGGGCCGGATCACCTTCCGGTTCAAATGATGCACGCAAGGCGGCCGCCACGCTGACGCCCAACCGCCTGATCCTGGCTTCGGCGAGCCCTCGCCGACTGGCACTTCTCGCCCAGATCGGGGTGATACCCGATCAGATTGCCCCCCAAGACCTCGATGAACGCCCCACCCAAGGCGAGCTGCCGCGCCCGCATGCCGAGCGCCTGGCGCTGGCAAAGGCGCGCGCCGCCGCCACGCCTGGCAGCTTTGTTCTCGCCGCCGACACCGTGGTAGCCGTCGGACGGCGTATCCTGCCCAAGGCGGAAACCGAGGCGGAGGCGGCAAGCTGCCTCAAAATACTATCCGGTCGGCGGCACCATGTGTTGACCGCCATTGTATTGGTAACGCCGGAGGGCGGGGAATCCGCCAGGCTGAGCGAGAGCACGGTGATATTCGCCCGGCTGACGGAGCAGCAGATGCGCGCCTATCTCGATGGCGGGGAGTGGCAGGGCAAGGCCGGCGGCTATGCCATCCAGGGCGCGGCCGCTGCCTTCATCCGGGCGCTCTCCGGCAGCTACTCCGGCGTGGTCGGCCTGCCGCTGTTCGAAACTGCCCAGCTTCTGCGCGGCCGCGGCTTTTTGCACCCGTGACTCGCATCCTCGCCGCTGTCAGTCCCGGCGAGGTACGCATCGCCACGATGCATGGCGACGAGATGCTGGCCTATGCCCTCTGGCGGCCCGGCGCCCCGGATGGGTTGGGCGATATCCAGATGGGCCGGGTGACCGCCCGCGTGCCGGCCATGGCCGGCAGTTTCGTCGCCCTGGCCCAGTCGGAAGGCTTTCTGCCGGATAGCGAGGGCGGTGCCGGCTTGGCCGAAGGCGATGCGGTGAAGGTGCGCATCACCCGCTCTGCGCAAGGCGGCAAGGGACCGCGTTTGGCCATCGAGCGCAGCGGCAAGGCGCCCCTTGGGCGCGGACCCAGCCCGCTGCATCGGGCGGCGTCGGCATTGCCCGGCGCCGAGATCGCGCTGGACGATGCCGCCCTGTTCGCCGCGCTGCGCCCGGAGTTTGCCAGCCGTCTTCGCCTGTTGCCACGGGCCTTCGACGATACGCTGGAGGCGGAGATCGAAGCCCTGGCCTCGCCCTGGATCGATCTGCCAGGCGGGATGCGCGCCAGCATTTTTCCAACCCCGGCGCTGGTTGCGATCGACATGGATGGCGGCGCCAGCACGGCGCTGCCGGCGCCGAAAGCGGCCGCGCAATTCGCCGCCAACCGCGCCGCCCTGCCGGCGCTGACGCGGGCGATCAGGCTGCGCAATCTTTCGGGCGCCATCCTGATCGATCTCGCTGGCCTGCCGGTCAAGCGGCGCATGGCGCTGGGGCCGGACCTGCAGGCAGCTTTGGCCAACGACCCGGCCCGCCCGCGCCTGCTCGGCTTCACCCATCTTGGCCTGGCCGAGATTCTGCGGCCACGCAGTTCGCCGCCTTTGCACGAGCTTCTCGCCGGGCCGCACGCGGCGGGGCTGGCCGGGCTGCGCGCAGCAGCCGCTGGGGAGCAGGCGCTCCGGCGGCCGGCGATGCGCGCGGCACCCGAGGTGGTGGCGGCCCTGCAAGCCGATCCGGTTGCGTTGGCTGATTTTGCCCACCGGTCCAGCTTTCCGCTCACCCTGCGAAGCGACCCGTCGCTCCCCAAATGCAGTTGGGTCATCGAGGACGCCGCCAATGCCTGATTCCTGCCCGATCTGCCACAAGCCCGCCGCCCCCGGCACGCGCCCCTTCTGCTCGGCGCGCTGCGCCGATATCGACCTCGGCCGCTGGCTGACCCAGCAATACTTGGTGCCAGGCGCCGACGGGGAGGCCGCCGACCAGGAGGGTTTGGACAACACCGACGGGGCCGCTTGATCCGGCTCGAGTGCTGGGGTAAGCCTCCGGCCTCCAAGAGCGCCCAGGTAGCTCAGTTGGTAGAGCATGCGACTGAAAATCGCAGTGTCGGTGGTTCGATTCCGCCCCTGGGCACCATTCCCCCGCCCGCCCCAAGAGGGCTGCGCTTTTGCCAACCGCCAGGGTCCGAGCATTATCGAAGCGGTCGCCAATGCGGGTGATATGGCGAGCTGCAGAAATGTCACTCTACCGAAACCCTTGCATAATCAGCCGATCAAGCATCAGGTCAGACATATTCGGCTTAAGCAACAAAGTGCGACGCGCCGCTATGCAGGGGGTCATGCTGAAGACGCGCGATGCACGTCAATCAATTCGGCAAGGCTTGCCAGGCGCTTTCCTACCTTTGGGGTGATCTCGGGCATCGGCGTGGCTCCGGAACCCGCTTTGCCAAAACGCCGGTCAATCCAGATTGTCGCCAGCCCGATCCGTTCGGCCGGCACATGATCGTGAAACAGGCTCTGGGCGATATGCAAAATCTCTGAGCGGGTGACACCGAGATCCTGCTGTAGCCGAGCGACCAGGAAGCTGAAATTCTTCGGGTCCGGCTTGTAACTGCCGATCTCCTCCGCCGTATAGACCGCATCGAAAGCCACGCCGAGCTTGCGGTTGCTCGCCGCGAAACTCGTGGCGTCGACATTCGAAAGCACGACGAGCTTGTAGCGCCGCTTGAGATAGGCGAGCGCCTCCGCCGAATCGGGGAAGGCAGGCCAATCTGGCACAGAAGCGCCGAAACGCTCGTGCAGGTCTGCGTGAACCGCGATGTCCCAGTGCGTCGCCAGCCGCGCATGGACCACCGACAGAAGCGTTGAATAGCGCAGGGAAGGCGTTTGCCTTTGCTGCGCGGTTTCGATGCGGCCGAAGGTTTTCAACGCCTGTTCCCGGCCGATTCCCGCGCCACCGACACTCAGCAGCGGTTGCAGCGCGTTCCAGATACCTGTCTCCCAGTCGATCAACGTACCATACACGTCAAAGGTAAGTACCTTGAAGCTGGTCAGATCCATCTCGGTCTTCCTTCTACCCCGATGGCGCGTGGAATGCCCTGGACAAGGTTTTCGTTGACCACCGCCGAACGGCGGAAGAAGCTGCGCGCACGCAAGAGTTGATTTCATCCACCCTTCGGTAGCGTTATGCGTTCCGCAGAGAGCCAGCCTCACCGCGGAACGGTATTACACCCTGAAGACGTAAGCGGTGTTGCCGTCGCGCTCGATATCCGGTGGAAACGCCGCGTGTTTTTCCGCGTAGTACTGGGCGCGATGGTCGCCATGCGCGTGCAGATTATAGGTGAGGTACAGAATCCGCCTCGGCTGCACGGTAAAATTCGGCTGCGAGGCATGCGGCACGAAACTGTCGAAAAAGATCACGTCGCCCGGTGCCGTGGGCACCGGGTGCAGATCGAGACCGGCCTCATCAAGCGGCGTCCATTCGTCACCGATCAGACCTTCACGATGGCGGCCGGCGGCAATCTCCAGACAGCCATTCTCGATCGTTGCGGCATCGATCGCCACCATCGCAGTAACAAAAAGCGGCGCGTAGCGGCCCCAGCCCGCCTGCTGATCCTGGTGCGCCTTGAAACCAGGCGCGCCGGGCATCTTGAAATTGATCTTTTCCTTGAACAGCGCCACTTTTCCGCCCATCAGTGCGGCAACCCAATCGGCCAGGGCACCGTCGCGTATCAGCGTGTCGAACTCCGCATGGAAAGGGCAGAAATTCTCGATACGCTGGATCACCCGCTCGCCTGGTTTGGTCAGGCTGTCTTCCAGATACACCCAATGCCGGCCGATCTGCGGCGGCGCGGTCTGCAATTCCTCCGTCCAGCGCAGCATATCCTGCATTTCGGCCGAATCGAAGAAATCACGGACCACGAGATAGCCGTCGCGGGCCATGCTGTCGCGCGCGGCGGCGGAAGGTTCGGCAATACGCCCACGCGGGCGCGGATCAATCTGTTTCAGCATGAAAGTTCGGCCAACAGCCCCCCTGCTTTCTCTATATCCTCGGGAAAATCGATTTCGGTCCATGGCAGGCCGCTAATATCCTCGAAACCAAACCGATCCGGCGGGCTGGCGAGAATCATGTCCCTGACCGGCTCCTCATATTCCATCGACCGAAGCCCGGTGGCCAGATAGGTCTCGGCGCGATCGGCAAGCTCCACGGCTGTCGCCGCATCGAAGCGAAAAAACCCGACCGATTCCCCATGCCACTCATGCGCCCGGGTCGGCCGTTTGTGGAAATCTACAATCCGCCCACCGGCGACGCATAATTTCACCGGCTCGTCACCGGGTTCGATGTTGCGGTCCAGCAACAGGCAGTTTGCAAAACCGCTGGCCAGCAGCCGCGCCAGCAGCCGGTCATCGTACAGGACATCCGCATCCATCAGCAACACCGGGGCGCCACCGCGCAATACCGCGCCGCCGGCGCAGAGGGAGACGACGCTGCCCTCGGTAAACGCCGGATTGATGATAACCGAAACCGCAGGATCCGGCGCAAGCGCCTCAAGAGCGGCGATCATCTGGCCCGAAGCGAACCCCACGACCACGGTAATATCGCTGATTCCCGCCCGGCGCAGGATCGCCACGTGGCGCGCGAGCAGACTTTGATCGCCGAAGGTCAGCAACGCTTTCGGCTTGCCCAGACCACCCGCCATCCGTTTGCCGACACCGGCGGCCAGTATCAAGGCCCTGGTTTCCCCTGGCCTGACCGCATCTGGCCGCATCTTGTCTCCTGCATGGCAACTTGTGACAAACGGGTTACACGCCCTATATTCCAGGTTCAGTCAATGACCAACTCCCTAGGAAACGCGAAAATTGCCCAATGATCTCCAGCCCTGGACGCGGCGCGGCCTTTCGGCGCCATCGCGCCCAGCCAGGTTAAAGGCGCTTCTGCAGTCACCGGACCTGGCCTTTATCATGGAGGCGCATAGCGGGCTTTCGGCAAAAATCGTCGAGGAGGCGGGTTTTGCCGGTATCTGGGCATCCGGTCTGGCGATATCAGCCATGCTTGGCTTGCGTGACAACAACGAGGCATCGTGGACCCAGGTACTCGATGTGCTGGAATTCATGGCCGACGCCACCACCCTGCCGATTCTGGTGGATGGCGACACCGGCTATGGCAATTTCAACAATGTCCGCAGGCTGGTGCGCAAGCTTGGCGAACGCGGCATCGCCGGAGTCTGCCTGGAAGACAAGTTGTTTCCCAAGACCAATTCCTTCCTTGGCGAACGCCAGCCTTTGGCCGACATGGCGGAATTCTGCGGCCGCATACGTGCCGGCAAGGATGCGCAGATCGACGAGGATTTTTGCATCGTCGCCCGCACGGAAGCGCTGATTTCCGGCCACCCGATGGACGAGGCGCTTCGCCGTGCGGAGGCCTATCATGCAGCCGGCGCCGATGCGATCCTGATCCACTCGAAAAAAGCCGATTCGTCGGAGATCATCAGATTCATGCGCCTGTGGGACAAACGCTGCCCGGTGGTGATCGTACCCACCATGTATTATGCGACGCCGTCGCAGAGTTTCCGCGATGCCGGTGTCTCGCTGGTGATCTGGGCTAATCATCTGGTTCGCGCCTCGATCTCGGCGATGAGCGAAACGGCCAAGAACATTGCCGCCACCGAATCGCTGATCGGCGTCGAAGACCGGGTGACCAGCGTGCGGGAAATTTTCCGCATCACCGGCAATGATGAGCTGGAGGAAGCCAGCCGCCGCTATTTGCCGGCCACCCGCCATGTGCGCGCCATCGTGCTGGCCGCCTCGCGCGGCGAAGGTCTTGGTGCGGTCACCGATCAAAAACCCAAATGCATGGTGGATGTGCGCGGCAAGCCGCTGCTGCACCGGCTGCTGGCCACGCTGGGGCAAAGCGGCGTGAACGACGTGGCAGTGGTGCGAGGCTACCGGAAAGAGGCTATTCCCGCTGAAGGTTTTGCCGTTCTGGACAACGCCGAATACGCCGCCACCGGCGAGGCGGCCTCGCTAGCCTGCGCGATTCCAAGGCTGCGCGGCGAAACCATCATTGTGTATGGCGACGTGCTGTTCCGCCGCTACATCCTCGATGGGCTGCTGGACTCGGCGGCCGATATTACCGTGGTGGTCGACAGCCATGTGCGCCCGGCGAGCAACCCGCGTGACCTGATCACCGCGGACCGCCACGACTCGGGCGAGTATTTCGATGACGTGCCTGCGCGCCTCACCGGCATCGGCGCCGGCCGCGCCACCGCCTGCGGCGAATGGATCGGCCTGATGCATGTCAGTGCCCGCGGCGCAGAGCTGCTGCGCGACACGCTGGAGGCCATGCGGCTGGATGGCAATCTTGCGAGCGCCGATGTGCCGGCGGTGCTGGAGCGCCTGGCTGCCAGCTATACGGTGGCGGTGCATTACATCAACGGCCATTGGCTGGATGTGGATACCCCGGCCGATCTGGCGGAGGCGCGGAACTTCTCGTAATGCAGGCGGCGCGCTTCCTGCAGGCCGCAGGCGAGGTTGGCATCGATTTCTATGCCGGCGTGCCCTGCAGCTTTCTCACCCCGCTGATCAACCGCACCGCCAGCGACCGGTCGCTGGCCTATGTCGGCGCCACCAGCGAGGGCGAGGCGGTGGCCATTGCCGCCGGCGCCTGGCTTGCCGGGCGGCAGACCGCGGTGATGTGCCAGAACTCCGGCCTGGGCAATGCGGTGAATCCCCTCACCTCGCTCAACGCGCCGTTCCGCATACCCACCTTGCTGATCGTCACCTGGCGCGGCCAGCCAGGCCTGGCTGACGAGCCGCAGCACGAGCTGATGGGCCGTATCACCCAGCGCTTGCTGGAGGTGATCGAGATCCCGCATCGCCGTTTTCCGCGCGACGACGCGGCCCTGCAGGCCACGCTGGCCGAAGCGTGCGCCACCATGCAGGCCACCCTCCTGCCGTTCGCCCTGGTGATGGAACAGGGCAGCCTGGAGCCGGAAAGGCTGGATCAGGCACCGCATGCGCAGCGCCCGGCCGGCACGCGGGTGGATCTGCGCGGATCCGCCGATCTGCCCAGCCGGGTGGCGATCCTGGAACGCGTGCTGGCGCTGGTGCCGGATGCTGTTCCGGTGATTGCCACCACCGGCAAGGCCGGCCGCGAGCTGTTTACCCTCGCCGACCGCGACCAGTTTTTATATCAGGTGGGGTCGATGGGCTGTGCCAGCGCCATGGGCCTGGGCGTGGCGCTGACCACACAGCGCCGCACCCTGGTTCTGGATGGCGACGGCGCCGCGCTTATGAAGCTGGGGAGTCTCGCCACCATCGGCGCCTATCAGCCGCCCGGCTTGCTGCATGTGCTGCTGGATAACGGCGTGCATGATTCCACCGGCGGCCAGGCGACCGTCTCGCCAGTGGTGGATTTCGCCGCGGTGGCCCTGGCCTGCGGCTACCAAAAGGCCTTTCTGTGCGATTCCGCAGCCGGGTTCGCCGAGGCGTTCAGCCAGGCACTCAGCGCCACCGGGCCGGTGCTGGTGCATGCGCGGATCAAGCCTGGGTCGATGCAGGCGCTGGGCCGCCCGACCATCGCCCCGCATGAAGTGGCACAGCGATTTCGCAGCTTCCTCTCTCAGGCCAGTTGATCGGGCCGATGCAGCCTCACGAAAGTCTCCACCGCGTCCAGCACACGGCCGATATCCTCGGCACGGATATCGCCGATGCAGCCGATGCGAAAACTCGGCTCGCTGGTGAGTTTGCCTGGATAGATCACGATGTTCCTGGCATGGAGGAAGTCGTAGAAAGTCTCGAAGACAAACCAGCCTTTGGGCTGCGCGCGGGTCTTGGCCGGCAGGCGGAACGTGGCAATCACCGGCCCCTGCAGCGCCGGGTCCAGGAAGGGCAGAAAGCCTTGGGCGCGCATGCCGGCCAGCAGCATGTCGGCATTGGCACGGTAGCGGGCATTGCGCGCGGCCACCCCACCCTCTTCCTCCAGCTGATCGAGCGCGGCGTTCAAGGCAGCCACAACCTGCACCGGCGGCGTAAAACGCCACTCGCCGGTGGCCTCGAAGCCGCGCCACTGATCGTAAAGATCGAGGCTGAGGCTGCGGGACGTGCCTTCGCAGCTGGCCAGATGCGAGGTTTGCGCAATCACGAAGCTGAGCCCGGGCACGCTTTCCAGCCCCTTATTGGCCGAGCCCATCAGCGCGGTGAACGGGATTTTTCTACCGTCGATCGGAATTGCGCCGAACGCGCTCATCGCATCCACCAGAAGCCGCTTTCCCGCCGCCCGCACAATCGCCGCGATGTCTTCCAGCGGGTTGACCAGGCCGCTGGAGGTTTCGCAATGGACCAGCGCCACATCGGTAATCGCCGCATCCTCGGCCAGCGTGGTTTGCACGGCCTCCGGCGAGATGGCCTGGTTTTCCGCGGTTTCGATCGCGCACATATCCAGGCCGAGACGGCCGGCGATGGTGGCGATCCGATGGCCATAGGCGCCGTTGATCAGTACCAGCAGCCGCCCATCGCGCGGCACCAGGGTTTGCAGGGCGGCTTCCACCGCAAAAGTGCCGCTGCCTTGCAGGGGGATTGCCGCGTGGGTGCCGGCCACCCCAGCCAGGGCCGCCAGGCGCGCGCGCAGCGTGTTGCTGAGTGCCAGGAATGCGCCATCCCGCGATCCCCAATCCCGCGAGAGCGCCGCGCGCGTACGCAAGCTGGTCGTCAAAGGCCCTGGCGTAAGCAGCAATGTCCGCATATCTCAAGTTCCAGTAAGAAAAAGTTTTTTGGGTCTTTTTTGCAAAAAAGACCCGCTTGCCTGAATTGGGCACAGAAAGAACGTCTTTTTGGAAAAAGAAGCAAAAACTTTTGTCTTGTGGCAGGGCCGAATGGGTCGGTTTAAGGTGGGCAGCGCCCTGGGGGCGCTGGCGGGCATCGGCTTGGCGGGGTGGCTGCTGCATCTTTATGGGATCGGGCGGATCATCGGGCTGCTCGGCCAGGCGGGGTTTGCCGGCATCCTGTCCGTAACGGCGTTCCATGGGGTCCAGATCCTGTTTTCCGCGCTCGCCTGGAAGGTGATTTCAGGCCCCAGTTTGCCCCGGTTTTCGTTGCGCGACTACATGGTGCTGCGCTGGATACGGGAAGGTGTGAACAACCTGCTGCCGGTGGCGCAGATCGGCGGCGAATTCGTGGTTGCGCGCCTGCTGCAAGGGCGTGGCATGGCCCTGGCGCCGGCCATTGCCGGCACGGTCGCCGACCTCACCCTGGAGATGGTCACGCAGATTGCCTTCACGCTGATGGGTCTGGCGGTGTTGCTGCATGAAGGGCTCGGGGGCGGCGTCACCGCCAGCGTGGTGAATGGGGTGGTGGTGGCCGCATTGCTGGCTGGCGCCTTCCTCGGCGCGCAATGGCTTGGGCTGGCAGCGGCGATCGAGGCCGGACTGATGCGTCTGGGCGCCATGGTCGGCTGGTCTGGCACCGCCAGGGTGCAGGGCCTGCACGAGGCGCTGATGGATTGTTACCGCCGCCCCGCGCGCGTGGCCCTGGCGGTGGTGTGGCAGATGATCTCCTGGCTGCTCGGCACGCTGGAGATCTGCCTGGCGATGCATTGTCTCGGCCACGATGTGGGGCTGGGCGCCGGGCTGGTGATCGAAAGCCTGGGTCAGGCGCTGAAGGCAATGGCATTTGCGGTGCCTGGCGCGCTGGGCGTGCAGGAGGGCGGCTATATCGTCGTCTGCGCACTGTTCGGCCTGTCGCCGCAACTGGCCATCGCCTTGTCGCTGATGAAACGGCTGCGCGAGGTGGCGCTGGGTGTGCCAGGATTGGTGGCCTGGCAGCGCATGGAAAGCCGCCAGTCGGTAGCGCGGGCGCGGGCTTTGGTGGATGCTACCTAAGCGGGGCCAGCGAGCGTAGCGTGGGTGAAACCCGCGTCTCACCTTGCCCCCAACCGAGGACGTCGTTTGCAGGTGGGACGCGTGGCACCTATTTCAGCACATTGCCAATGCGGGCGAGGTTGGCCACCAGGGTTTCGGTGCAGCCTGGTGCCAGGATGGTCAGGGTTGCCTGCGCCAGGGCGGAGGGGGAGGCGAACAGGGTGGTGGCAGCGAAGGTGATCAGGGCGCCGGCGCCGCCGTTCTCAAGTTTGCCGTTGATATAGGGATTGTAGTTGGGCGACGGCGCCCAGCCATTCAGCCCGGTGCCCGGCGGTGGCGGAAAGGCGGTAAAAACCTGCGCCGCGACCCCGGTTCTTGCATCGGCCGATTCCAGGATGAGGGACGAGCCATAGAGGGAGTTGCCTGGCCCAGCATAGACGAACACGCCGGTGACGGGCGCTTTGGCAAGAATGATGCAGCCCTCGCCAGAATAGGCGGTGAAGGCACCGTTCACGGCATAGGTTCCTGATGGCAGCAATGGCGCGGCGATGGCGATGCTGGGGAGAGCGAGGAGGACGATTGCGGCGACGCGTTGAGCCATGTGGGAGAACGCCTTGTGCACATCAGATGTTCGAAAGCGCGGCGAAAAGCGGTGTTGGCTAGAGAACGCTGGGAATATCCGTTCTGGCAAAGTCATGGCCGACATAGAGTAGCCGGCATCCGTTATCCCTGGCCAGGTCGTAGGCGAAGCAGTCGCCGAAATTCAGCCCGGCTGGGTGCATGCCCCGTCCCCATTTCGCATAGGCCGCGGCGATGCGTCGTGACGTGGCCGGTGTAACGGCCACAATCTGCAGGCCAAGCCCGTCGATCAGGCGCGTTACCTCCTGGCTGACGTTCCGGCAACCGGCCACGATAAGGGCTTCGGCCAGTGTGCCTGCCGAAATAAGGATATCAGGGTCCGCCGCAAGCGCCGCGATACAGAGATCGGCCAGAGGTTCGTCCAGGACAACCGCCATGATCGCGGAGGTATCGACCGCGATCACCCGGGAAGGCCATCCTGATCGTAGAGAAAATCCTGGCTTCGTGCAGCATTTGGCCCGGGGGTGGCATTGGCAGACCCGGACATCCTGACGGACTGAAGCAGGGCAAGACGCGATGCCCGATCCGGCACTGCCCTGATCGGCACAAGATGCACCGCGGGATGGCCGTGACGGGTCAAAATAACCTCGTCACCCGCCTCGGCGCGGCGTACCAGCTCCGTCAGCTGCCCTTTCGCGTCGGATAC
>Ga0116229_10008017_pt1 | contig 16545 bp, 17 predicted proteins | sample S1TSphgellanicum_3_FD_87313 | JGI IMG/M metagenome (GOLD analysis project Ga0116229, IMG submission 87313) | Host-associated microbial communities from peat moss isolated from Minnesota, USA - S1T2_Fc - Sphagnum magellanicum MG | ecosystem: Host-associated > Plants > Peat moss > Unclassified...
CCTTGCCGCCGAGGCGGCAGCAATCGCTTTACCTTGCCGCCGAGGCGGCAGCAATCGCTTTACCTTGCCGCCGAGGCGGCAGCAATCGCTTTACCGTGCCGCCGAGGCGGCAGCGATCGCTTTAACTCGCCGCCGAGGCGGCAGCGATCGCTTTAACTCGATCGAAAAAGCCTTCCAAGTCAACATCTTGTTCCTGCGCACGCGCAACCTCCGCCGCGGCGCCCGCGTCCCATGCAACGCCATGGGAGGTGCCGGCTTTGGCTGAAATCCGCGGCGGCCCGATGATGGCAAACACCCTATGGCACGGCGACGGACCCACGCGCTCGTTGCAAACAACTTGATTATGTGCGACGTCACCGGCATCTACCCATTCAGGCGGCCCGAATGTTAAAAGTGCAGAATGAAAAACCAGCCGCCGCCATTGTCGAGCGGCCCTGTCCCGTATTGCCTGCACAGCTTCTGGCGAATGCCCGCATCGTCCCCAAGCGCACGGACATCCTGCCGCTGCTGCCGAAGGGCGGTGTGTTCGTCGAAATCGGTGTGGCGCTCGGTGATTACTCAGCGACAATCATGCAAGTCTGCCAACCAAACATGTTCGTGGGGCTCGACACTTTCACCGTGCACGAGATACCGAAGCTGTGGGGCAAGCCCACCATCGAGGTACTGAAAGGCAAGACGCACGAAGAATTCTACCGTGACCGTTTTAAGAAGGTTATCGATGCGGGACGCATGCGCGTCGTTGCCGGCGACACCTCCGCGGCGCTCGCGAAAATGGATGATGCCAGTATCGATATCGCCTACGTGGATTCCGACCACACATATGACAGCGTCAAGTACGAGCTTGCATTGCTGAACGGCAAGGTGAAGCCGACAGGCTGGATTGTGATTAACGATTACACGATGGGCAACATCGAAGGTCGCGGGTTCAGGCGCTTCGGCGTCATTCAGGCCACCCACGAATTCATGATTACGAACGGATGGGAATTGATTTACCTTGCCCTGCATCCTCATATGTATTGCGACGTGGCGATCCGGCGTGTCGCATGAAACGTGCCGGCCGCGGGGTGGGCCACGGGGCGGCCGCGCCAAGCCTCCGTGTCGTGCCGGCGCCCCGGCCGCGCGGCGATGCCGGCAGCTTGCCACGGCAAGTTCCTGCGCGGGCTTGCCCGCACGCCCGGCGGCAACTTGCTGAAAGTTGCAATCCTGTAGCCCGCGGGATAGGACCTGGGGTTGACCACGTCGCCTGCCGGCCGCCAGGCGATGCCGTCGCGATGCGAGGACGGCGCACAGGGGCCGATCGGGCGAAGCTCCCCAGCCTATTCATCGCCACAGCGCGAAACAGACAAGGAAAGAGATGCCTAACCCGACCAACGCCGACGCACCGATAACATTGCTGGGGATCGGCCGTTCCGGAACCTCTCTCCTGGAGGCGTGTTTCCGCGCCCATCCGAACATTCAGTCGATCGGCGAAAGCAGCGGCCTGATCTTCAGCACCGCCACCGGAGCGCACTCCACGCTGATCCCGTCGGCGCAGAATTTCAAGGACCGCTATGACTATGACGGATATGCCATCCGGCAGTTGCTCACGGCCCTGGAACCTTCCGATCTCGAACGCTGGTTTCACAAACCGATCGGCGTGCCGAAGCTGATCAGCTGGTGGCACCTGCCCGGCGAGAAATCGACCAATGGCTTCCCCATCGAATGGTATTGGCGTGTGCTGGAAGCCGCATTCCCGCGTGGCACTTATCTCGCCTGCCTGCGCAACCCATGGGACGTGGTGTTGTCCTGGCAACGGTTTTCCGGTTGGAAGCAGAAAGACCTCTGGCGCGACGTGCTGATCTCCTACCGCATGGTGAGTTACGGTTTCGAACGCTTCAACGCCGTCATATTCTTCGACGACCTGATCCATCGGCCGGCCGAAACGCTGCAACGTGTTTTCTATGCAATGGACCTGCCGATGGTGGAAGGCGCACTGGCCGCCTACGACAAGCCGCGATCTATGAAGGGCAACAAAATCATGGAATCTCACCGGGAATCCTGGTCCACCTGCGAACGCCCCAATCTCTCCGCGCAGGAAGCCGCGGAGATCGTTGCAATATGGGCGCGAATGGATCAGAGCTTCGAGTCGCCTGATGAATATGCGTCATTATTCCAGTTCTAACGGTTACGGCCGTCAGCGCGGCGCAAGGCGCCCTGGCGGCGGAGATTGCCTCTCGCTTCCATAGTTGAAACAACCAGCAACGCCCCAGGTTGAGACTTCGATATGCGCTTCGTCCTGATCGCCCAGCCTCGCACCGGAACGACGGTGTTCGGCAACCTGATTAACAAGAACCGGTCAGTTTTCATGTATCGCGAGGCGTTTCACCCAAAACTCTTTTCATGGGGCTGGTACACGTATCTGCAACAGGTCTTGCAGGAGAAACCGGAGGCGCTGGTACCGACGAATTGGAGCGAGCACGTCACCCCCTACCTCAATGGCCTCTACGAAGCCAAGGAGGCCAGGAACAAGCTGGTGGTCGGCATCGATATAAAGGTTACGCAAGCAGAACTTCTCTACCGGTTGCCCAAGTCGATCCGCGATTGCGGCGCCAAAGTGCTGCACGTTCGCCGCAAGAACACGTTGGCGGCGATCGTCTCTTGGCGCATCATGACCGAGCGTATACGCCAGCAGGGCCGCCGCGCACACGGCGCAGATACGCCGGAAGCGAGGTCGGTCAGGCTCAATGTCGATTGGCTCAAGCTGCGCATCGCCCAGTTCGAAACCCAGGACGAGCTGGTTAAATTCACCTATCGCGGCGAACCCTACCTCGAAATCTTCTACGAAGAGTTCATCGGCGTCGCCCAATGGAAAGCGCACTGGCCCGTATTGTCGGAATTTTTCGGAATTCCGTTCAAGATCGCGTTCCTGCCACGATTACAAAAACAGAACCCGCCCAATCTCGCGGACATGATTACCAACGCCGAGGAAGTGAGGAAGGCTTTTCCAAAATTTTTCGAACCCGAATATTCAGTCTCCTAGGAAGCATCACATGTCCCGGTTCCAGAGCCTCGTAATTGTAAGCCACGGGCGAAGCGGCTCCAAACTGCTCCAGGGCATTCTCAACACAGCCCCCGGCTTTCTGATCCGCGGCGAAAACAAAAGCTTTCTCGACGGCTTCCAACTCGCGCACCGCCGCCTCGATCGCGCACGCAATAACCCTTTCACCGCCGAATCCAGCAGCCTCACCCATGCATTCTACGGCATACAGGAAGTCGACCTTGCCGACTTTCTCGCCGGCCTTGCCATCATTACACGCAACGTGCTCGTCCCCCCCGACCGCCGGGAAACGGTCGCCTGTTACGGATACAAGGAAATCCGCTTTCCGGTCGATGATCCCGAATTTACCGACTACATGGACTTCCTGCGCAAGGTGATGCCCAATCTCGCCATCATCCTCAATACGCGCGCGCACGAAGGCATTGCGGGCAGCGGCTGGTGGAGCAAGCGACCGACCGACAAGGTCATCCAATCCCTGGCGGATGCCGACGCCGTCCGGCTGAACTACGTCGCCAGGAACCCCGGCCATACATTTCACATACGCTATGAAGACGTCTGTGCCCAGGGCGACCGCTTGCGCGAATTGTTCGATTTTCTGGGCGCGACATTTCTGCCCGAGCCGATCGCGGAAATGCTGGCCACACCGCACGGCAGGCGAAGGCAAGACAGGGACCAGGATGTACCAGATTGAGCTGCCCGGCATCGGCATAAAAGGCCGCGCGGCGCTGCCCAAACCGCCCCAGGATTCACCATGACAGTGGAAACACAACGCTCGCCCGATAGGCCACAAAGGCTCATAGCCCGCGCCGAGGCGTTGGCCGACGCCGACGAGTGCGAGGCCGCATTGGCTCTGCTGCACGCGCAGCGCAGCACGCTGGCCAAAGTTCCACCCGAATTCGACGCCGCAATAGGTCGCCTCTGCCTGCAAATCGGCCGCACCGACGAGGCGATTGATTATCTCACCCGCGCCCAGCTTTCGTACGGCGACAAACTACCCGGAGAGGTCGTGCTGAGGCTTGCCGATGCGCTGCTAAGGGTCGGCCGGGTCGAGGCCGCCGGGTACGAACTGAAACAGTCGCAAAAGCGGGGCAAGCTGGATCTCCACCCCGCGCATGAAGCGGCGATCGATGCTTATTCGCATCGGCCGAGCGAAATATTGGACACCGGGCCGCCCACGCCCTGGCGGATTTTGGCCAAGGCGGAAGCGCTGATCGAGAATAAGCAACGGCAGGCGGCACCCAAATTGCTCGCCGACCACCGCAACGACTGGGAGTCGGTGCCGGAAGAATACGATGCCGCCTTGTGCAGGCTTTCGATGCGATGTGGTGACAAGAATGCAGCCGTCGCCTATCTGTCCCTCGCGGTTGAGGGATCGCGCAAGGCCGTGCCGATCACGCTCCGCAAGGCACTCGGCACGGCGCTGTTCGGCGCCGGGCGGGTCCATGAGGCCGCACGCGAACTCGACGCGGCGATGAAGGACGGCGCCAAAATCGCCCGCGCAGACTTGCAGATCGTGGTGGCATCCTACCGCGACCACGCGGGCGAAAGCGAACCGGCGGAAACGCGCTTTCCCAATGCGCTCACCCTGGTGGATTACGAGAAAAAGCTGGTTTACCTGCCGCTGCCGAAAAATGCGTGCACGCTGCTGAAAGCCACCTTCGTGATGAACACCAGCCATCGCCAGGCTTATCTGGCGCAAGGCACGCATATCCACCCGTTTTGCAACCGTCTGACCGCGAAACCTCTGAAACGCGACCTTATCATGGGTTCGGACTATTTCCGTTTCGTTGTGCTGCGCGAACCGATGCATCGTGTGCTGAGCGCCTATCTGGATAAATTCGTGCGGCGGCGCCATGTGAGAGACCGCAATGTGCGGCTGCAGCAAATCACAAACACCATCCGAACTGCCCAGTCGCTTGCCGGAATTTCATATGATCCCGAACGCTCCATCAGCTTCGAGGAATTCGTCCGGTTCCTGGCAACCGCGAATGATGGCGAATTCAACATGCACTGGATGCCGCAGTTTCGCACCGTGGGAACTGATCTCAGTATCTACAACCACGTGGGAAAGGTAGAACGGCTGAAGGAAACCCTGGAACTGCTGGAGAGCCGTTTCGGCTTCGTTCAGGAGGCCCTCACCGCCCAGCATCTGCCAACGCTACGCCGCCATACAGTGAAATTCAGCGAGACCTCGTCTCTGAAAAACCCCTACCGTGCGCTGCCGCACGAGCTGGATGAATTCGAGAGCGCAATGCCGATGCCCGAACTGTTCTTTCCACCCGAAGTGAAGGCGCTCCTCGCGCAACGTTACGCGACTGACTTGGCGCTCTATGCAAGTGCGTGATAAACGGCCGGGCAAGCGGTAAGCTTGTAGAAGGGGAGCCAGAACCCATGGATCAGCCCATGGATCAGCCGGGAGAACCGCCCATGGACCAGCAGGTTGCCAGCCCACCCACCACGCCGGAAACCCTGCTGGCCCGGCAACGCGCCGCCTTCATGCAGGCCGGCTTTCCCACCGCGGCGCAACGCCGGCAAAATCTCCTCAAGCTGCAAAATGCCGTCCGGCAGCACCAGGACGTGATCGCCGACGCGATCAGCGCCGATTTCGGCAACCGCAGCCGCCCGGAAACAATACTCTCGGAAATCCTGCCCGTCATCGCCGCCGCAAAGCACGCGAGCCGCCATTTGGCCGGATGGATGCGCCCGCAACGACGCGCCGTCGGGCTGAATTTCAAGCCGGCCAAAAACCGGCTCACCTTCACCCCAAAAGGCGTCATCGGCGTTGTCTCACCCTGGAACTATCCGATCTTCCTCACCCTCGGCCCATTGGTGGATATCCTGGCCGCGGGTAATCGCTGCATGATCAAACCGAGCGAGTTGACCCCAGCCACCGCCTCGCTTCTCGCCAAACTGCTCGGGGATATTTTCCCGCCCGACGAAGTCGGCGTCGTGCAAGGCGACGTCAGCGTCGGCCGCGCCTTTGCCGCCCTGCCGTTCGATCACCTGGTCTTCACCGGCAGCACCAACGTGGGCCGCGATGTCATGCGCGCCGCCGCGGCAAACCTTGTGCCCGTCACCCTGGAACTCGGCGGCAAGTCACCGGTGATCGTCGCCGAGGACGCCGACATCGTCAAAACCGCGAAATCCATTGCGGTCGGCAAATTTTTCAACGCCGGCCAAACCTGCGTCTCGCCCGACTACGCACTGGTGCCCGCCGCGCAAGCCGAAACATTCGGCCGCGCCGTTCTGTCCGCTGCCGAAGCGATGTACCCCACGCTCAGCGGAAACCCCGACTACACCGCCATCATTTCGGACCGCCACCACGCGCGCCTCAGCGAACTCGTTGCCGAAGCCGAAGCGGCCGGCGCCACCGTGCTACGCCACAAGGCCCCGCTCAGCGGCAATGTCCGCCATTTCCCCCCCACCGTGATCCTCAACCCACCGCTCGACACGCGCCTGATGCGCGACGAAATATTCGGCCCCATCCTTCCCGTGCTACAAGCCGAAAGCACCGACAGCGCCATAGACTTCGTCAACGCGCGTCCGCGCCCCCTCGCCCTCTACGCCTACACCCACGACCGCGCGACGCAGGCAAAAATCCTCGCCAACACCATTTCGGGCGGCGTCACGATCAACGGCACCATGCTCCATGTCGGCCAGGAAGACATGCCGTTCGGCGGCATCGGGCCGAGCGGCATCGGCGCCTACCACGGCCACGAAGGTTTTCTGGAATTCTCCCATGCGCGGGCGGTGCACAAGCCGGGTTTATTCTCCGGCTTTGAAATGTTGAAGCCGCCTCATAAGGGGCGTATGCGGCTGGCGCTCAAACTTCTGGCCAAATTTGATCTGAAGTGAGGAAAGAAGCAGTTCTTTTTTGAAAAAAAGCACCAAAAAATTTTTGCTACTTGCGCGCTTTGCGCTTTCCGTCAACATGAATGCGAACAGGTGCGGCTCCTCCCAATGCCCAAAATCACATATATATCCAGCGCCGGTGAGACGCGCACCGTGGATACCAGCGTCGGCATGACCGTCATGCGCACGGCCGTCGCCAACGCCATCCCAGGCATCGACGCCGACTGCGGCGGCTCCTGCGCCTGTGCCACCTGCCACGTCTATGTCGACCCCGCCTGGATCGACAAACTGAAGCCCGCCGAAAGTGCCGAATCCGACATGCTCGATTTCGTCATCGACCGTGAACCAACCTCGCGCCTGTCATGCCAGATCGAGATTACCGACGTGCTCGATGGCCTGGTCGTGCGCACGCCGGCTACGCAACATTAACGGAGGCAAGCAGTTCTTTTTTTAAAAAAACGCACCAAGGAAACTTTCTGCCAACGCTTCCTTCGCCATATCCGTTTGGTCTGCCGACGCTCGACGATCGGTTCCAGCGTCGCATAACAGCGTCACGGGAGAAGACACGATGATCCAGCTCTCATATATCAGTTCGGCGACCCATCCGATGTCGACGCAGGAACTCGTTGAGCTGCTACAGCTCTCGCTGGCCAATAACGAGCGGAACGGCGTCACCGGAATGTTGCTATATGGTAACGCTACGTTTCTGCAGGCGCTGGAAGGCGAGGAAAACACCGTCGATGCTCTTTATGAGAAGATCAGGCAGGATCCCCGGCACTGCAACGTCAGGTCCCTGACACGCAAGATCATCGAGACCCGTGAGTATGCGGATTGGAACATGGGGTTCAAGCGTCTGACCGGCGAAGAGTTGCACGATATGGGCGGACTTATAGATTTTAGCGAGAAGAATTTCAACTTCGAATATCTGGTGGAGCATGCTGGCGACGCGGGACGTCTGATGGATCACTTCTCCTCGTGGGATCCTCTCCTGCGAAAGATCGAGGAGAAGGAGGAGGCTGTCAAACACCTCAAGACCATGCTCGCGCATACGCGGGGTTGCGTCCAGATTGCCACCCTGGTTCTGGAGAGCGTGGCGGCGGCCGGCCGGGTTGGGCAGCTGGAGGATGAGCATTTGCGAATGTGCGACTTGGCACTTAAGGCGCTGCGCCAGGTGCCCGAGCTGGAAGCGCAGGCCAAGGCGGGCCTCGCCAGCTAGCGGCCGAATAATATCATCTGATTCGTCATGAATACACCGTAAACAAAGGTCTTTTGGTAACTACCCAGGTCACCCGGCGCAAGTCGGACGCACCGTTCTTTCGTGATTGCGGCAGCCCCCCTGGAAGGGCGACAGAATAACAATTTGGCACGGATCAGCAAGGATAAGACGGCATGTACACAGATTTTGGTGAGTTCCGCGAACTGCGAGATTGGCCCCGCAACGCCGCAATATCCGTGGACATCCCTTCTTATCCCTGCTGATCTGTTTCAAATTCTTCTTTTCGCTTGCTCAGCCATCCGGGTAGTTGCGTTTTTTGTTTCTTTTTTTCATGACAAGAATACTTCCTTCCTTGTCTCCCCTATTGCGGGCCATAAAAAGCCGCCGTCTTGGTCCAGGGCCAAAACGGCACACCTAACCCAACCCTGGCGTGAAGAGGCAACGGCGACACCGCGTCCAGACCCTGGCCCTGGACAATAATCGGACTCCGTAACGCCCGTGTCAGCGCCAGCACCCTAACCCCGTCCGGCATGGGAATGCCTCGAATCTGCGTAATGTTCTGCAACGTTCCGGTACCGTCAATCACCGTGAGCTTGCCGAAATAGACCGTGTCGAACCGAGGACGCGGGACACGAAAATCCAGGGCGTCAATCGGTTGGCCTGCTTGAGCCGGCACGGGATCGAAGCGTATGCACAATAGAGCTGCCGCAAGGAGCACGCCAGCCACCGCGACCCGCCGCTCGCCGCGCCCGATGTCGTTTTGATTAAGCAAGATGTGCAACAGTGTGACGCCAAGCAACGCGAAACCGGGAAACGCCCAAATCCAGTAATGCACGTTCAGGTAGCGCCACAGGCTCGTCGGCAAAAGATCGACATACGAAATGTATAAGATGCCATGTAGAACCAATGTCGCGGCCAGCATGGCGGTCTTCGGCCGAAGCAGTGCCGGCAACAGCCCTGCAATCCCCAACACCATCCAGGGGCATCGGCGGAGCAGCCCCGCACCGCCGTCGACCCACGCTCGCGGATCAACCAGAATGACGTAAGCCTTCCACCCGAAATGATGCAGCGTGAACCCGATGCCGATCGCTTTACGCATATAATCGCTCGGATGCGCGCCGTAGATCAGCAGGTGCAATCCGAGATACGGCACCGCCCCGGCGAAGCCTGCGACACAGAAACGAACAAGCATGGCCGGCCGCAGGCGGCCGCCATGCACATCGCTCCAAAGGCAGGCAGCCAGTGCCGGCAGCGCCAGCACCATGTCGCTCGGCCGCAGCATCGCAATGCTCACCGAAGTCAGCCCCAGCAAGATCGGCCGGCGTTCGCCGTCGATATAGGCGGCCGCGGCCGCCAAAAGCAGCCACATCGCCGCGGCGAGTGGGCTGGTATTCCAGGGCACGACCCAGTTCTGGAAAAGCGCCCAGTCGCCCGCCGCCGCCAGCACAAACACCAGCGTGCCCCAATTCCGCGCCAGCCCGCACCGCCGCGCAAAGCTCACGAACGCCGCCATGGCCACCAGCAAGGCGATCAGATCGACGGCGAAGAACGGATGCGCCGGCGCAATCCGAACGAACGGCGCGCCCAGCATGGCGTAACCGAGCGGGTAATGATGCTGTGCCGGCGACAGATCGAAATGCGCCAGTGCCACCGTCGACGTCAAGAAATTCGACTGATCCCACCAGCCCCACCAGCCAAGTGGATATTGCGCATCAATCCCCGGCCGAGCGTGAAATCGCAGGTACCGCCATGTATAGAGGGCGGTGAGAAACACCCCGCCCAGTAGCGGCGCGGTAGCCCCCTTCACAGACAAAAGTTCTTTGGTTGCTTCCCTCCAGAAGGAACGAATTCGTTGTTCCAGCAACAAGTCATTCCTCGTACCGCCCGGCATTTATTCCCAACCCGCCCGCCTAAACGCCTCTACGTAATGTTGCCGTTCAGTATCATGCTTGATAGGCATCTGTTGCGCGATCCACGACAGCGATATACCACCGCCTACATCATCATCGGCATCCTGCTGTAGGAACGCGACCTGGTCAAACTTTTCGGCGACGATTACCGGCACTACAAGGCACGGGTGGCGATGCTGATCCGGTGGCGCAAGTCCGTCTGGAAAGAGAAGGAAGTGGTTCTGTTTTCAAAAGAGAACTACTTCCTTCCAACCACCTCGCCAATCCTCTCAATCGCCACGTCAAACCGATCTTCTTGTTGTGCAAAGCCAATTCGCATATGGTGCGGGTGCCCAAAGCAATCACCAGGCGCCACCAGAACGCCCCGCCCCGCCAATGCTTCGCAAAACGGTCGGCTATCCCGCTCATCCGTAAACCAGGGAAACGAAGTCGTTCCGCCGCATGGACGCGACCACGACACAACGCCATCGGCGCCGGCAATCAGCGCCTCGAGCAAATCGATGTTCTTGGCAGCAACGCTGTGAAGCCGGCCAAGAATGTGATCCCGGTGTCGCAACGCATGCGCCGCCAGCATTTCGAGCAGCGGCGAACTACAAATCGTAAAGTAACTTCGCGCATCGACGATTCTGTTTCGCCGTGTGTCGTCCCGATCGATGATCCAGCCCGTGCGCAGGCCGGGCAGCGACATTGCCTTGGACAAGTCGCTGACAACGATCACGCCGTCCATTCCGGCCGCGGATGGCAGCTTCGTTCCGAAGTAGAGCGGATGGTAAACCTCGTCCACCACCAGTGGCACGCCCCGTTCAGCAAGGTTGGCGGCAAGGCGCGAAAGTTCTTCGGTTGAAAACACCGATCCCGTGGGATTATGCGGCGTGTTCACAATGACCGCGACCGTATCCCGATCAACCGCCTTCAGCACAGTGTCAGCATCCTGCGTGAAGCCCGCTTCGGCCGACAGGACGTAGCTGCGCAGGCCCAGCCGCGCAACGTCCGCCATCGCCGCATAGGCCGGGTAACCCGGATCGGGGACCACAACGTTGCCGCCTGCCCGCGCCGACAGGCAGAGAAAGGCCAACAGCGCCTCCGAGGCGCCGGTGGTCATGACCACCCAATCGGGGTCCACCCCATGGAAGCCCGCGACCGCCTCGCGCAGCTGTCTACTTCCCTCCGAGGGCGCATAACTCAATACGATCGAGGCAAGGTCAAGCTCCGCGCCGCCAAGCCGCATCAGGTCTTCAACGGACCAGCGCGGACCGGTGCTCGATGCGAGATTAAAGGCAATGGGCGGCTCGGCGAAATCATGCTTCGCGATCCAATGATCCAGCAAAAAAGGCGGCAGATCCATAATCTCTCCGTGGCCCAACAAGCAGAAAGTCCTCTGGTTCTTTCTTTCAAGAAAGAACTTCTGCCTTATTATCGCTGAATCAAATCAAATCGCCCGGCCCACAATTTCCTTCATAATCTCCGAAGTCCCGCCATAAATCCGTTGCACCCGTGCATCCCGCCACATCCGCGCAATCGGATACTCGTTCATATACCCCGCCCCGCCATGCAGTTGCAGCGCCGTATCCACCACGTCCCACTGCATTTCCGTATGCCACAACTTCGCCGCCGACCCTTCCGCCGCGGTCAATTCCTTTTTCATATGCCGCGCCAGGCACCAATCGACATGCGCCCACCCCACCTGCAGCTTCGTTGCCAATTCGGCCAACGTAAATTTTGTCGCCTGGAAATCGAACACCGTCTTGCCAAACGCGCGCCGCTCCTTGGTGAACTTCACCGCCTCATCGAACGCCCGTTGGGCCGCCGCCTGCGCCCCCACCGCAATCGACAGCCGCTCCTGCGGCAACTGGCTCATCAGATACAGAAAACCCTTGTTCTCCTCACCCACACAATTCGTAATCGGCACCCGCACATCGTCGAAAAACAGCTCGGACGTATCCGCCGCGTTCTGCCCGATCTTGTCCAGGTTCCGCCCCCGCGCAAACCCCTCCCGATCGGCTTCCACCAGAATAAGGCTGGTCCCCTTCGCTCCCCGTTCCGGATCGGTCTTCGCCACCACGATAATCAAATCGGCATGCTGGCCGTTGGTGATATACGTCTTGCTACCCTTGACAACGTAATGATTGCCGTCCCGCCGCGCCGTCGTCTTGATGCCTTGCAGATCGCTGCCGGCGCCCGGCTCCGTCATCGCAATGGCCGTCACCACCTCGCCCGCAACAAGCTTCGGCAGCCAATGCTGCTTCTGTTCCTCGCTGCCGTAGAACACCAGGTAGTCGGCAACGATATCCGACTGCAGCGAGAAACCCACCGTGGCGCCCGCATAAGCGAATTCCTCATCCACCACGGCGTTATACCCAAAATCCAGCCCCAGTCCGCCATACGCCTCAGGCACCGTCGGGCACAGCAATCCGGCCTCGCCACCGCGCCGCCAGACGTCCCGATCGACAATCCCGTCCGCCTCCCACCGGTCCAAATGCGGGCTGATCTCGCGCTCGAGGAATTTTCGAACCTGGTCGCGAAACTGGTGATGGTCAGACCCGTAGGACGTGCGAAATGCGGTATTCAGCACAGGAAGCTCCTGGTTTGTAGCGTCCGTGTACTAACCGGTTAATTAGGCCGGGGGAAGAGCACCGGCACATGTCACCCGGCCCTTGCAGCTACACCGCAACCGGCCGCGCCTGCCGCAGCGCCGCCTCCAGGTCCCCAATCACCCGATTCTGCGCCGCCACGCTCGCCCGCAGCACTTCCGCATCCACCAGCAGGGGCTGCACCTGCTGCGCAAAATCCACCACGCCGGCGCAAAACGCCTGCACCGCCGCGCCGAACCGCCGTTCCTCCACGCACCCTTCAATCAGCGTGTGCAGCCGCCGCGCCATGCGGCCGGCTGGGTTCACCGCGAGCGAGTCATGGCGCAGCGACCCATCCACCACCCGATTGACCACATCCATGTCGGGCGCCACCCCGGCAAACGCCGCCAGCCGCCCGGCGGTCTCAAGCGGCGCCGTGAACCAGTCCTCATACGGCACCACGCAGACCTGATCCCGACCCACGCCAAGAACCGCGTCGGCATTATAGATCAGCCAGCGATATTCACTTTGCGCCACCGCGGGTTTGTCCCGCGCCGAAATGCTGCGCGCCACCTGCGCCGGGTCCCGCACGCAAAACACAAACCTGGGCGTCACCTCCAACGCTTCGAACACCTGCCGCCACAACGGCATCAGACGCGCCGTCCGCGGATCCTTGAACCCAAACAGCGCACGCCCAACCCGCGGCCGCAGCCACGCAATCAGCGCCTCGCGCACCACCCAAACACGGTCATCCTCCAGCCAATGATCCGGCAAAGCCAGCGCATGCGACGTCTGCGCCCACCCGCGGTTAAAAGCGGCGAACACCCGTTCATTGAGGTCGTTGATCGGCGCCCGTTCCCAATGCCCCTTGGCATTCTCGGGCGACGCACCCGGCTCATCGGCCATATCCACGCCGAGTGCCTGCAACATATGTGCGCACAGCGACGTGCCGCTGCGATGCATGCCGAGCACGGTTATGACGCTGTTCATCCGAAACTTTCAGCGCCCGCTGCAACCTACACCGAGCTAAAACAAAAGGAAGCAGTTCTTTTTTGAAACAAAGAACCAAAAAACTTTTGCAATGAAAAAAGTTTTTTGTCCTAAAGGTCTCGAAACGCCTGCCGAAGCCCCAGCTCCCGGTCCAGTGCCGCACGTTCCATCCGCGCCAGACGCCTGTCCAACCGGCTAAACCTGGCCGACAACCCGTCATCGTCCCACGCCGGCGCCGCCGCCTCGCGTCCTGAAAAATTCCACGTGCCCCGGGCCCGTCCCCGCAGCCAAAGCGCCAGACCGAGATACACCACGATCATTGCCACCGCGTGCATCAGCAGCAGCACCAACGCCACCGCCCGCACCGCCCACACCGGCAATCCGCTCCGGTCCGCAAGCTCGGCGCACACCCCGCACAACATCCGCGGACTCTGCCGAATTTCACTCAACACCGCACTACAACGCCCACTCATCGCACGCCGCTCCTGCTCCGCCACCCAGGCACCTCAGTGTCCAGCAGCATTTCCAAACTCTCGATCCGCCGTTCCATCCGCCGCGCCGTCTCGGTCAACGCCACCATCTGCTGCTGGTCCGCCGCCGACTCGCCGCCGTCCTTCCGACGCCCCGTCAGCCTGACCACCAGCACAATGAGCACCGGCATCAGGATGGCGATAACGGCTACCGTATTGTCGTCCATGGCTGCGTCCCCCTACCGCCGCCTCCTACCCCTTCTTCTCGTCCGCCGTCACGCCGGATTGCGCGCCAGCCTGCGGCAAGGAATTCCCCATCCGCGCCTTCAGCGCCGCCAGCTCCGCATCCACCGAGTCATTGGCTTCCAGCGCCGCCAACTCTTCCTCCAGCGACGGCGCCCGCGACGGCCCACGGCCCAGATCGTAGGACTCAACCCGCCCCTCCATCTGGTCCAGGCTGCGCTCGGCCGCTTCGAACCGGAAGAACGCGTCGTTTATCCGGTCGTCGTGCAGCTTCTCCCGCACCTTCAACCGGTTCCCCGCCGTCGTACGCCGCGCCGCCAGACTTTGCTGCCGCGCCTTGGCGTCCGCCAGCTTGGCCTGCAGCTTGGAGATGTCGTCATTCTGCCGCCCCAGCGCTTCCACCAGCACGGCAATCTGCTTCTCCACATCGGCCTGCGCCGCACTCCGATGCTGCCGCGCCAGCAAGGCGCCCCGCGCCAGATCGTCCCGACCGCGCGACAACGCCAGCTCGGCCTTGCGCTGCCAATCCTCGCCCTCGCGCCGCAGCGACTCCGCCCGACGCTCCAGCTCGCGGCGCTCGGCAATGCTGCGCACCGCCGAAGACCGCACCTCCACCAGCGTATCCTCCATTTCCTGGATGATCAGCCGGATGATCTTCTCCGGGTCCTCAGCCGTCGCCAGCAGCGCGTTGAGGTTGGAATTCACGATATCCGCGAGCCGCGAAAATATGCTCATGGCGGCAATCCTCTGTGTAAGTGGTTAACGTCCGTGGTGTCGGTTCAGTGCGCCAGGAACATCCAGCCAATGGCGCCGAACGGCACCGCCGCCAGGGCCACCCGCGCCGCCAAACTCGCCGTGCGGGCAGCGAAACCACCCTGCATCGGCATGTCCGGCAGCGCGGCGCGGATTTCGAGGAAACTGAGCTTCCCGAACTGCGGCGCCGAACGGACGGCAGAAGCGTTCAGGGCGTTCATGGTAGCGGTCGTCATCGAAAGTCTCCTGGTCTATCATCTGGCCAACTCTGGCTTGCCCAGGTGATTGCATCCGCCGTGCCACAGCCCCCACCACACCCTACTGTCTTGATAAATCAGCATAAATTAAATTTGTTGCACAACCGGCGGCCCCCCGCATAGAGTGTTCACGCCAACTTCTAGCAAAAATCACCGAACAATGGCGCGCGCCGCAAACCAACCCGACAACCCAACCCCCATCGGCCAAGCCCCCGCCTTCATGGACATGCTGGCCCATATCTCGCTCGCCGCCCCGCTCAGCCGCCCCGTCCTCGTCATCGGCGAACGCGGCACCGGCAAGGAGCTCGTCGCCGGCCGCCTCGCCTACCTGTCCCCGCGCTGGGACGCCCCCTTCATCAAACTCAACTGCGCCGCCCTGCCCGACACCCTGCTCGACAGCGAGCTGTTCGGCCACGAAGCCGGCGCCTTCACCGGCGCCCAACGCCGCCGCCCCGGCCGCTTCGAACTCGCCGACCGCGGCACCATCTTCCTCGACGAAATCGCCACCGCCAGCCAGGCCGTGCAGGAAAAACTCCTCCGCATCATCGAATACGGCCAGTTCGAACGCGTCGGCGGCGGCGAACCCATCCGCGTCGATGTCCGCGTCGTCGCCGCCACCAACGTCCACCTCCCCGACCTCGCGGCCTCCGGCAAATTCCGCCCCGACCTGCTCGACCGGCTCTCCTTCGACGTCATTACCGTCCCCCCCCTGCGCGCCCGCCCCGACGACATCGCAATCCTCGCCGATCATTTCGCGCAAAAGATGACGTCGGAACTCGGCCGCGCCTTCTTCGCCGGCTTCACCCCCCAATCCATGGAAAAGCTCCAGCGCCACGACTGGCCGGGCAACGTCCGCGAACTCCGCAACGTCGTCGAACGCAGCGTCTACCGGATGCGCGACCCCGAAAAGCGCCTGTCCGAAATTATCCTCGACCCCTTCAGCAGCGTCCACCGTCCCACCACGCCAATCCCCTCACCCGCGGCCGCGCCCAACAGCGCGCCCCACACACCCGAACCACCCTCCGCCGCCCCCGGCCACAATTTCGCCGACGCCACCCGCGCCTACGAAGCCCGCCTGCTCCGCCAGGCCCTCGAAGCCTGCCGCTACAACCAGGCCGAAGCGGCCCGCCGCCTCGGCCTCAGTTATTACCAGTTCCGGCATCACCTTCGCGTTCATGGAATGTTACCGGGGGGCAAGGAAGAACCGGCGGCAGCGCAGTAAAAAGCAGTTCTTTTTTGAAAAAAAG
>Ga0116229_10008021_pt1 | contig 16540 bp, 14 predicted proteins | sample S1TSphgellanicum_3_FD_87313 | JGI IMG/M metagenome (GOLD analysis project Ga0116229, IMG submission 87313) | Host-associated microbial communities from peat moss isolated from Minnesota, USA - S1T2_Fc - Sphagnum magellanicum MG | ecosystem: Host-associated > Plants > Peat moss > Unclassified...
TCGAGCAGACGCTTCGCCGCCGACTTGTTGCCGAGCGCGCGCATCGCGGCCGACGGCGGGCCGACGAACGTGATGCCCTCGCGTTCGCAGCGTTCGGCGAATTCGGCACGTTCGGCGAGAAATCCGTAACCCGGATGCACCGCATCCGCGCCCGATGCGTGCACCGCGGCCATCACGGCATCGATGTCGAGATACGACGCGGCGGCGGGTGACTCACCGATACGATACGCGCTGTCGGCGGCGCGCACGTGCGGCGCGTTCGCATCCGCATCCGAATAGACGGCGACGACCTCGAGACCCATCCGCCGCGCGGTGCGCGCGATGCGCATGGCGATTTCGCCGCGATTGGCGATCAGGAGCCGCTTCACGGTCGCGCGACCGCGAATTGCATCGGAACCATGCGCCGCTCGCGCGCCTCGCCCGCGATGGAGAGCGCGAGCGAGAGAACGCGGCGCGTGTCGCGCGGATCGATGATGCCGTCGTCGAGCACGCGCCCGGACGTGCAGAACGCCGACGTTTGGCGATCGAACGTTTCGACGATCTGCGCTTTGAGTGCCGCGAGTCGCTCCGGTTCGACCGGTTTTCCGCGACGCTTCGCGCCCTCTTCGGTGACCATCGCCATCACGCTCGCCGCTTGCTGCGCGCCCATCACGCCCGTTTGCGCGTTCGGCCAACTGAAGAGAAAGTCGGGCTCGAAGCCGCGGCCGCACATGCCGTAGTTGCCGGCACCGAACGACGCGCCGCACATCAGCGTGATCTGTGGAACGCTCGCCGTCGTGACCGCTTGAATCATCTTCGAACCGTGCTTGATCATGCCGTCGCTCTCCGACGCCTTGCCCACGATATAGCCGGTCGTATTTTGCAAGTAGAGTAGCGGCGTGTCCGATTGACAGCACGCTTGAATGAAGTGCGTCGCCTTCGCCGCTCCGTTCGGGTCGAGCGGGCCGTTGTTCGTGAGGATGCCCACGCGTTGCCCTTCGATCGACGCGTGGCCGACGACGGTCGCCGGGCCGTACGCCGCTTTGAACTCGAGGAAATCCGAGTCGTCGACGATACGCGCCACGATCTCGCGCATGTCGATCGGACGCTTCGGATCGGCGGGCATGAGCCCGAGCAGATCGTCCTCCGGATACCGCGGCGCGGGCCCGCGCGGAGCATCGACGCGGCCCCAGCCGAGCCGCGACACCACGTCGCGCGCGATGCGAATCGCTTCGGCATCGTTCTCGGCCAGATACTCCGCGAGGCCCGTGACGGTCGCATGCATCTCCGCGCCGCCGAGCTCTTCTTCGGTCGCGATCTCGCCCGTCGCCGCCTTGAGCAACGGCGGTCCGGCGAGAAACGCGCGCGCGCGGCCGCGCACCATGATCACGTAATCGGAAAGTCCCGGAAAATACGCGCCTCCGGCGGTCGACGACCCATGGACGACCGTCACGACGGGAACGCCGGCTGCGGAGAGCCGCGCGAGGTTGCGGAAAATCGCGCCGCCTTCGACGAAGCCCTCGACGCGATATTGCATGAGGTTCGCACCCGCCGATTCCACGAGAAAGACGAACGGAAGCTTCTGATCGAGCGCGATACGCTGCGCGCGTACCGCCTTCTCGAGGCCCATCGGGCCGATCGCCCCCGCGTTGATTCCCGAGTCGCTCGCGTACACGAGGCATCGCACGCCCGACACGTAGCCGATTCCCGCGATCGCACCCGCGCCGGGCACGCTCTGCTCGGGGTCCGGCGTATCGACGAGGTAGCCGGCCAGCGCGGAGAGTTCGAGCCACGGCGAGCCGTAGTCGAGGAGCCGCCCGATCCGCTCGCGCGGTAAGAGTTGCCGGCGCTTTTCGAAGAGCGGCTTACTCGCCTCGGATTTCGCCCGCGTGCGGCCCTCGATCTCTCGCAAGCGCCCTACCAGATCTACCATCGATCGGCGATTGAGGTCGAACTCTTGCGACGACGTATTGATGCGCGAAACGAGCGGCGGCACCAAACGCTCTTTCACCCACGGAAAGGGAATCCTACCCGCGGGTAGGATTCCCGCGACGGAGACCTAGGTCAGGGTGTACGTTGATGGGAACGGCTCGAAGCACTGCCCCGCGAACACGGTCACGCCACCCGAGACGATGGTTGCGCTCACGCACAAGATCCCTTGCGACGGGAGATTCGTGAACGTCGCGACGCCGACCGAATTGGTCGTCTGCGTGGTGATGACGCCCGTCGGTACGTTATTGTTCGAGATTCCGGTCGAGAGCGTCACGACCGTGTTCGGCACGGTCGCACCGGTAGCCGATTCGAGGGTGATGACCGTGGAGCTCGGATTGTTCGGTGTCGACGATCCGCCGCTGCTGCATCCCGCGAGCATCGCGGCAATTGCCAGAATTCCAACGCGCACGTTCATAACCACATGCCTTTCGAGAGCAAGAGGGTAAGCGCTCGGCGTCCTTCGAAATCGAGAAAATGCGGACCTTTGCAGCTCTCGCTTTCTGCGCGTTAACGATCGTAACGATCGCGTTTTCTTCCAGCGCGCAGACGCCGTCGCCGATTACGATCAATAGCTGCGGGCCGATCCTTCGACAGCAACAGACGTTCGTGTGGCAATCGCCCCCTCCGAGCTTCATGGGCGTGCCGATCTCGTCGACGAGTAGCGGCATGGGGATCACGTTCGTCAACGAGTCGAATCGCGTCGCGACGCTCGTGAATTTCGACGTGAACGACAACGGCAATCGGTTCGTCATCCGCGATGTCGGCACGTTTTCTCCGGGCGTGACGATCGATCACCAATATAAAAACGGCAGCGGCCAAAGTTATATCTTGCCCGCCTTTATCACGCCGCACGTGCAGTGTCGCGTCGCGTCGGTGACCTTCGCCGACGGCAGTATCTGGCGACACGGACATCCGGCGGCACCACCGGCCGGGTACGTACCCGGGCCGGGCCCCGGCTACGGATACGGTGCTCGTCTCGCCGCGACGCCGCGCCAACTCGTGATCGACACGAGCGAAGACTCGGCGCTCTTTCTCGTGCAATCGAGCGCGCCCGTCGCGGGATTCCGCGAACACGACGACTGCGAGGGCGTCGCGAACGTGTACGTCGCCTCGACGGCGGATACCGCCGCAACCTACGCCGTGAGGCCACTCGCAACGGGATCGTGCCGCGCGACCGTTCGCGACGAATCGGGCGCGTCGACGACGATCCCGATTACGGTACGCTAAGAGACGGCGACGGGCTTTTCGTCGTAGATATCCGCGAAGCGTTCGCGAAACAGATTCTTCTGCGTTTTACCAGTGGCCGTGAGCGGAAAGCTCTCGACGAAACGGACGGCCTTCGGAACCTCGTGCGGCGAAAGACGCGCGCGACAGTGCTCCACGATTTCGTCTTCGGTCGCGGTCGCGCCGGGGCGAAGCTGCACGATCGCCGTGACCGCTTCGAACCAGCGCGGATGCGGCAACCCGATCGCTGCCGCAGCGGCGACCGCCGGATGAGCGAGTAACGACCGCTCGACCACGATCGACGCCACGTTCTCGCCGCCGCTCTTGATCATGTCTTTCTTGCGGTCGGTGAAGATGAGGGTTCCCTCGTCATCGAACCAGCCGAGATCTCCCGTGTGATGCCAGCCGAACGCGCGCGCTTTCTCCGTGGCTTCGGGATCGCGGAAGTAACCGGCCATCACGTTCGGGCCGCGATGCACGATCTCACCGATCTCACCCGGTGGCAAGAGATTGCCGGCGTCGTCCATGACGGCCGTCTCCGTGATCACGCCCGACTCGCCCCAGTACGAGCCGAACTTTCGGAGATGGTCTTGGGGCTTGAAGCTCATCGTCGACGGATACATTTCCGTTTGGCCCGTGCCCAGTTGAAAATTCGGACAGATCTCGGCGATGAGGCGGCGCAACATCGGCTCCGGAACCTGCATCATGCCGTACACGCAGAGTCGCAACGTCGAGATGTCGTTCTCGGCGAGCGCCGGATGGTCGAGCATGCCGCCGTAGATCGGCGGCAAGCTGAGCACCATCGTCATCTTCTCGGCGGCGATCGCTCGAATGAAATCGCCGGGATCGACGCTCCGCATGATCACGACGGTCCCGCCGACGAGCAGCATCCCCGCGCTGAGGGTGTGCTGCGCGCAATGAAAGAGCGGAAGCATCGCGTTGCCGATGTCGGAGGCGCGCGTTTCGAACTCGACGGCGTTTGCCAGCAACGCGAGATACACGGAGAGATGCGTGTGCATCACACCCTTCGGGCGTCCCGTCGTTCCGCTCGTATACATGATCTGCGCGACGTCGCGGTCGCCGATGGGCACGTCGGGATCGATCGGCGACGCATCGGCGATGAACGCAGCAAAAGTGGGGTAGCGTACGCCCGGCAACGCTCCAGTCGCGACGATCGCCGCCGCGCCGATGCGCGCGTCGATCACGGCACCGAGCGGCCCCGCATACAGGGCTTCGTCGACGAACGCAAACGCGGGTTCCGCGTGGCCGACGATATAGTCGACGTCGTCGGCGCGGAGGTTGTGATTGATCGGCAGCCAGACGAGACCCGCGCGTTGGATGCCGAACATCGCGACCACGAGCGCGTACGAATTCGTCGCGAGCGTCGCGACGCGCGTGCCGCTCGTCAAGCCGCGGGCGAGCAAGGCGTTCGCGCAGCGGTTGACGTCGGCATCGAGCTCGGCGTACGTCGCGCGAATGGAACCGTCCACCACCGCCGTCTTGTTCGGCCGCGTGCGCGCGCTACGCCGAACGATGTCGCCGAGAGCGATGCGGCCGATTTGGCCGGGACCGGAGACCTCCGGAGAAATAGCGTTCTCACGATCGATCATTGGTACACTCCTTGAGAGTCGGCTCTCTTAAGCCGGCGTCTCCGCTCGGTGGGCCGTGACCTTCGGCGGTTTGGGTGCGATTCCCATGTTCTTGCTGATGATGCCGAGCATGATCTCGTCGGCACCGCCACCGATCGAGACGAGGCGCGTGTCGCGATAGAAGCGCGAGATCGGCGTTTCGTTCATGAACCCCATCCCGCCGAAATACTGCAAGCACGCGTCGGCGAGCTCGCGGTTGAGGCGCCCGACCTTGAGCTTCGCCATCGATGCGAGGGTCAACACGTCCTTGCCCGCCACGTACTCTTCCACCGCACGATAGACGAGCGATCGCAGCAACTCGACCTCGGTCTTCAGTTCCGCGAGGCGGAAGTGGACGTACTGATTGTCGAGAATCGGGCGACCGAACACGTACCGTTGCCGGACGTATGCGATCGTGTCGTCGAGCGCGATATCGAGCGAACGTAGCGCGCTCGATGCGGCGAAGAGCCGTTCTTCTTGGAATTGCTCCATCTGGTAGATGAAGCCCATCCCTTCGTCCCCGATGCGGTAGCGTTGCGGCACGCGCACGCCGTCGAAGAACACTTGCACCGTATCCGACGCGCGCATCCCGAGCTTGTCGAATTTCTGCGAGGTCGAGACGCCGGCCGTCTTCATCGGAATGCACACGAGCGATTTCGAACGGTGCGGGGCGCCGTCGGACGTGTTGACGAGCGCGCACATCCAATCGGCCTGCGCGCCGTTGGTCGTCCACATCTTTCCGCCGTCGATGATGTAGTCGTCGCCGTCCTTGCGCGCGCGCGTTTGAATCGACGCGACGTCCGATCCCGCGCCCGTCTCCGACACGCCGAGGCACGCGACCATCTCGCCGCTGATCGAGGGCTGCAAGAACTCCTCGCGGAGCGCGTCCGACCCGTGCTTCGCAAGCGCCGGCGTGGCCATGTCGCTCTGCACGCCGATCGCCATCGGGATCGCACCGCAGCGAATCTCGCCGAGCGCCTCGTGATACGCCGTCGCATAGGTGTAGTCGAGCCCGAGGCCGCCGAATTCGACCGGCTTGTTGATGCCGAGCAGCGATTGCTTGCCGAGCTTTCGGAAGACCTCGTGCGCGGGAAACGCGCCGGCGGCTTCCCACTGATCGACGTACGGATTGATATCCGTCGCGATCAAACGCGAGAGCGACGCTTGCAGTTCGAGATGTTCTGGTCCGTAGATCATAAGGCTCCGTTCGGGGCGAGCGCGGATGCGTTCGCGAGCAAGGGTGCGAGCGAAATGGGAACGGCGATCGGAATGTCGAGGAGCATCTGTGCCATGCCCTTCGCGAGCGGATCGATGCGCATCGAGGCCATGCCGCCGCCACCGAGCGCTTCATCGAGCGTGAAATTGAACGCGTCGATTCCGGGCACGTCGAAGCGACGCACGGGTCCGCGAACGAGGTGTGCGAAGTATTCCGCGACGCGCTCGGGTGTGAGCGCGTCGCGCAAGATCGGCACGTACGCGGCATCGCGCGCGATCACGCCGATGTTTGCCGTATCGCCCTTGTCGCCGCTGCGTGCCCACGCGAGCGCGACGAGCGGCACGTTGATCGTTTCCGTCGGCAAACCGCTCGCCGGACTCGGCGCCGATACCGATGCTGCCGTCGGGGCGGGGACCCATGGATTCTCGGGCACGAACGGCACGATCGTTTCGCTCGCGCCGTCGATTTCGAACGCGGCTTGCACGGCGTTCTTCGGCAAGAGAAACGACGTGAGCCGTACGATCGGCGTCGGTTTCGGACGCCCGCCCGCGCCCGTCGTACCGGGCGACCACGACGTGCCCGCCGGTGCGATCTCCCGTGCGAAGATCTCGAGCGCGCGGCGGTCGTCGTGCTCCACCGTGAGGCGCATCACGACTTCGCGCGCGTGCGCGGCGCGTGCGTGCGGACCGTACACGCTCTCGGCGCCGAGAATCTCGACGAGCGTATCGCGATAGTCGGCGAGCCCGCGCTCGCCGAACATGCGCCGCGTGCGCGCGAGGATGGCCGCGGCGGTGCGGCGCGCTTTCGCGGCGGCGTCGATGCCGATGATCGTCAGCATTCCGGTCGCGCGCATGCCGTCGACGAACGTCGCGGAGACCTTGTACGTCGGCGTACACGGCCGGCCCGCGGCGCCGCGAACGCGAACGCGGTCGGGCCCATCGTCCGCCATCGTCACGCCCGTGAAATCGCAGACGACGTCGGGCAGCACGTACGCGCCGGGATCGCCGATCTCGTAGAGCATCTGTTCGGCGACGACGGCGCGTTCGACGAGCCCACCCGTGCCCGGCACCTTCGTCACGACGAAGCTACCGTCGGCGGAACATTCCGCGATCGGATAGCCGATATCGTCCCAGCGCTCGACGCGCTCCCAATCCGTGTGCAAGCCGCCCGAGCCTTGCGCGCCGCATTCGAGAATGTGGCCGACGAGGCTGCCCGCGGAGAGCAGATCCCAGTCGCCCGGCTTCCACCCGAACTCGGCGATCAGCGCGCCGAGCGGCAACGCGCTATCGACACAGCGGCCCGTGATTACCACATCCGCGCCGCGTTCGAGCGCGGCGGCGATCGGGAACGCACCGAGATACGCGTTCGCGCTCATCAACTTCTCGGGAAGCGCGGCGCCCGAAAACATGTCGCGCACGCCGCCCGCGCGCAGCGCGTCGACTCTTGCGAGCACGTCGTCGCCTTCGACGATCGCGATGCGCAGCTTCACGCCCGCTTCGGCCGCGTGACGTTCGAGCGCCGCGGCGCACGCGCGCGGATTCATACCGCCCGCGTTGCTGACGATACGAATGCGGCGCGACGCGATCTCGCCGAGCGAATCGGCAAGCGCCGCATCGACGAAATCCGTGGCCCAGCCCGCCGCCGGATCTTTGGCGCGCGCACGCGAAAGCAGCGACATCGTAAGCTCGGCGAGATAATCGAACGAGAGATAGTCGAGGTTGCCGCCGCGCACGAGTTGCGGCACGCTTACGGCGCTATCGCCCCAAAACGCGGACGCACCGCCGATGCGGACGACGTTCATTTGCCGGTCCAGCGTGCGGCGCGCCGTTCCGCGAAGGCGAGCCGGCCTTCGCGTGCGTCCTGCGTGAGCGCGAGCGTCGCGATCTGTCCCTCGAGGAACGCGAGCGCTTCGGCCGCATCCATACCGGCACTCGCCCGCATCGCATATTTCCCGCGGCGCTGCGCCGTGGGCGACTTGTCGACGAGCCGCGACACGAGCCACGCGACTTTCTCATCGAGCGTATCGACCGGCACCACGTAATTCAGAAGCCCCGCCTGCAGCGCGGCCTGCGCCGAAAGCGGTTCGCCCGTCAAGCACATCTCGTCGAGCGTTCGCTCCGGCACGAGACGGCGCAGAAGCGCGAGCACTTGCATCGGGAACAACCCGACCTTCACTTCCGGCAAACCGAACGTCGCCGTCTCCGCCGCGACGGCGAGATCGCACATCGCGAGAAGACCCATGCCGCCCGCCAGACAATGTCCGTTCACGCGCGCGACGATCGGCAGCGTGCACGCCATGCCCTCGCGGAGCAGTTGTGCGAAGTCGTTCGTGGTCTGCGAAAAATCCGGTTCGAACGATCCGCTGCCGGGGCTGAGATCGGCGCCCGCGCAGAACGCACGGTCACCCGCGCCCGTGAGCACGATCGCGCGAACGTTGGCGTCGGCCGACGCGCGCGCGAATGCCGCGCGCAATTCCACGATCGTGGGCATGTCGATCGCGTTGCGCCGCTCGGGCCGATCGATCGTCACCCACGCCGCGCTCTCGCGCGTCTCGTAGAGAACCGCGCTCACGTCGCAGCGCCGCCGTCCGTCGCCGGCGCGGCGCCGAGGCCGCCCGCGAGCACGTCGAACATCGCTTCGCCCGCGGCCTCCGCATCGAGTCCGCCGCCGTCTCGGTACCAATGCGGCACCCAATTCAGCGCGCCGTAAATCACGAACGTCGCCATACGAACGTCGGTCGGACGCATCGACCCCTCGCGCACGCCGCGTTCGAGCAATTCGCGCGCGTGCGTATCGATGCGACGGAATCCCGCCTTCAGGCGACGCTGCGTTTCCGGCGCGAGGCGCATGTGGCGCGCCGCGAGCAAACATCGGCCGAAATCGCTATCCATACAGCGCACGTACGCGCGCACGAACAAGCGCAATGCGTCGAGTGCGTCGCGACCATCCGCACACGCCTCGTGAAAGAGTTGCTCCGTCTCGACGAGCGCGGTGCTCGCGATCTGTGCGAGCATCTCTTCCTTACTCGAAACGTAATAGTAGAGCGTCGGCTTCGTGACGTTCAGGCTGGCGGCGATATCCGCGAGCGACGTCTCGTAATAGCCGCGCTCGACGAACATCTTCGCCGCCGCATGCAGGATCGCGAGGCGCTTGAGCTTTCGCTGCTCGTCGCGCCCGAGGTCGGAGCCTTCCCAACGCCGCGCAGCATTCATGGCATTCTCTACCGATTGACAGCACGTTCTTCCTCTCGGTAACATGGCATATGTCTGAAGCACCGCTCGTCCTCACGATCGAATCGGGAATCGCCCGGATAACGCTCGATCGCCCCGACCTCGGTAACGCGCTCACGAACGCGGCCTCGAAGAAACTCGGCGAAGCGGTCGATCGTATCGCGGCCGATCCGAGCGTGCGCGTCCTCGTCCTTACGGGGAACGGGAAGATGTTCTCGGCGGGCGGTGACATCCGCGAGTTCGTCACCACCCTCGACACGCTCGGCGACCTGATCGCCGACGAACTCGTCTACCTCAACCGAACGCTCTTGAAGATGGCGGCGCTGCCGTTTCCGGTGATCGCGGCGATCAACGGTCCGGTCGCCGGCGGCGGAATCGGGCTCGCGCTTACGGCCGACGTGGCGATCGGCGCGGAATCCATGCGGTTCCGGGCGGGGTACGCGGCGATCGGGCTTTCACCGGACGCGGGCACGTCGTATCATCTCACGCGCCTGATGGGGCCGCAGCGTGCCAAGGAATTCTTGTTCACGAACCGTTTCCTCGATGCGCCCGAGGCCTTGGCGCTCGGACTCGTCTCGAAAGTGGTGCCGGACGCCGACCTCGCTCGCGAAACGGACGACCTCGCGCGAAAGATCGCCGCGATGCCGCCCGGCGCACTCGCCGCGGTGAAGGCGCTCGTCAACGCGTCGCTCACCTCGACGCACGCCGAAATCCTCGCACGCGAACGCGAGTTCATGGTGGCAAACGCCGCGACCGAGGACGCGCACGAGGGGATTCGCGCGTTCATCGAGCGCCGGAAACCGGCCTTCGCGCACTGAGGTCGAACTCGGCTCTCCTCGGATCCTTTAGCAGGCCGCCGTACAGGCGATCCATACCGCCGCTCGCGATAAATCGCTTCGCTCGCATCGCGAGATGTTCGAAGGCGACCCCGACGTACGGGCCGCGGGCGACGCGCCGAAGATAGATCGTCTCTCGGAGGGCATCCCACAGCTCGTCGATATTGTCGGCATATTCTGCGAGCACGAGCTTCTCGGTGATGCGCCCCGTTACGACGAGCGTCGAGAGATGTTCGACGAATTGCAAGACCGACGCGATCGGTCGAAACTCTTCGACCATCTCGCGTTGCTTCAATCGCTCACGTAGGATGGAATCCGTCCGGACGCGAGCGACGAACGCGTCGAGGCCCGCGAACGCCGACTCGGATTCGAGCGAATCGAGACGATCGACCAACCGCAAGAACACCGTGATCTCGTTTGCAGCGCGCACGTGACGCACCTGAAAAAACGCCGCGACCGCCGTAATCGCAACGACGAAGGCCGACGCCACGGACGCAATGGCGGCAACCCAATTCGCATCCAACCCCATATATTCGGATTCGGTAACGTGCGGGAGCTCCCCGTCTCTAGCGCGAGTCCGGCGCGTGAATCTCGGCGACGTATCCGCCGGGAAACTCGACGAGTGCGGATCGCGTGCCGCCGGATTCGTACGGCGCGACGAGGACGATCGCACCCGATGCGACCGCCTTCTTGAGAGTCTGCGGCAGATCGTCGACCTCGTATCCCGTGGTTTCGCGTCCATACGGATACGGAAGCTGCCCGTTCGTCACCAGGACCGTCATTCGCCCGAACGTCGACGTGATGCGGATTCGCCGGTACGTCTCGTCCGGTCGGCCGATCTCGATCCCGGGTGCGCGGGCGTCGTCCGATTGCACGGTTCCATGCGAGAAGCGAACGAAATCGCGTACGAACGCATCGGCAGCATCGGCCGAAACGTAGACGCGATTCTCAGGGACCGTTTCGAACGGCGCGTAGTGCGGCGGCGTCGTGTGCCAGTAGAATTGCATGTCGATGCCGCCCGGCCACGCGACGATCGCGTCGCGGCCGATGGGATCTGCAAACGGCGATACCAAGACCGCCGCGCCGGACGCGCGTGCCGACGCAATCGCAGCGTCCAGGTCGGTCACGAGATAGCCCGTTCGCTCGGCCCCAAACGGATACGGGATCGGCGTCGTATAGCCGAACAGCGATACCGTTCCGACGGGAGTCTGGATCACTTGCGATACCGTACTGCTGGCCGTTGGGGTTACGGTCGCGATCGATCGCTTTCCGATCGTGCCGCCGAACGTCGCGGCGAAGCTCGTCGCGAAACGGTCGACGTCGGCCGGAGACACGTATACGTGCGACGTGTCGTATTGAGAGCCGACCGCGAACGTCGTCGCGCTTTCGTCGGCGCGCGCACCCGACGCATTCGCTAAGAATACGGCGATCGCGAGCGGAAAAGAAGCCACGCGGTCGACGTTTTGAAAACGCATCGGTACCGATTGCTTAAACCGCGACCTTCTCCCGCTTCGGAGCCGCTGCCGGGAGCGTGAGCGTGAAGCGCGAGCCGCGTTCGGGATCGCTCTGGAGCTCGAGCTTCCCGCCCGCGCGCTCGAGCGCGCGGCGCGCGATCGACAAGCCGAGACCGCTGCCGTCGATATCGCGCCGCGGACCGCGGTAGAAGCGTTCGAAGGCTTGTCGCACCTCATCGGGCGTCATGCCCGGGCCTTCGTCGACGACCTCGACCACGACCGACGATCCGTTCCGGCGCACCGAGACGTCGATCGCGCCGGTCGTATATTTGAGGGCGTTGTCGACGATGTTGGTGAGCGCGTGCGTGAGGTCGCTCGGATCGATCGCGGCGAGCGGGCCGGCCGGCGCGTCGATGCGAACCGATCGCGTCGGCTGCGTATCGGCGATCGGCGTGACCACGTCGCCGACGAGGCGGCCGATGTCGATCGCTTCGGGCGGCGTCGCATTCTCGGGCGCCGCATCCCAACGGTCGAGCAGCATCAACTTTTCGATCAAAGACGCCATGATCTGACTCTGCCGGTGCATCGTCTCGAGAATGCGCTCGCGATCAGCCGGCGTCCGCAATTCGCCCTTGCGCAAGATCGCGATGAAGCCGCGCATCACGGTGAGCGGCGTCCGCAGCTGGTGGCCCGCATCGGCGACGAATTGCCGCATGCGCGCGTTCGCGCGATCGCGTTCCCCGAACGCGTGCTCCATCTGCGCGATCGCGCCGTTGTAGGCGACGGCGAGCGAACCGAGCGATTCGCGAGCGTTCGCCACGATCGGCTGCGGCGTGAGATCGCCCGCCGCAAAACGTTCGAGCGCGCCCGTGACGTCGACGAGAGGACGCAAGACCTGTCGCGTGAGGGCGCGCGCGAGCACGAACGCGATCGCGAGCGCGACGAGCAGCGCGATCAGAAACGCCGGAACGCCGTCGCGAACGGTCTTCACCAGCACGGGCGGATTCGCGCGAACGACGATATCGATACTTCCGACGTGCGCGGACGCGTACGATAGGCCGAAGACCGTCGCGAGGCCGAAAACGAGCTGCGCGAACATTCCGTGCGCGATCGGATCGCCGTTGTGGTCGCCGCGCTTTCGCACGTCGATCGTCGGTGCCGCGGTGTTCGAGGACGTCGACACCACGACGCGACGTTCGGCGTCGATCAGGAGCACGGAGACGGAACTGCGCGGATAGCGTGAGGCGGCGAACGCGCCGGCCGCGCGCGCATCGTGCATCGTCGCGGGCGTCACGAGCCCCGCCGTTACACCGTCGAGCGTCGTCGCCTGCTCGGTGCGAATCGTCCCGATATATGCGTTGAACGCGAACAACATGCCCGCGATAACGAGAAGGCCCAGAACGACCGCAATTTCGAGCGCCGTAACGAGAAAGAGGCGGCGCCCGAAGGACGATTTCACACGGAATCCACGCGAAGCACGTAGCCCACGCCGCGGAGCGTATGGATCAGCTTCACGTTCTCGACGCTATCCAGCTTGGCGCGCAGATACGAAACATACGTCTCGACCGTATTCGGCACGACGTCGCGATCGACTCCCCAGACGAGGTCGAGAAGCTGCGAGCGCGAGAACACCTGCTCGGGATGCCGCACGAACGTGAGCAACAGTTCGAACTCGCGCGTGGAGAGATCGATGCGGCGCGTGCCGCGGAACACGGTCCGCCGCGAGACGTCGACCGTGAGATCGGCGTACGAGAACGTCTGCCGTAATTCCATCCGCGGCCGGCGTAGCGCGGAATGCAGGCGCGCGATCAGTTCTTCGAGTTCGAACGGTTTGCCGACGTAGTCGTCCGCACCACGTGAGAGGCCGGCGACTTTCTCGGCCGTCTCCGTCTTCGCGCTCAACATCACGATCGGGACGTCGGTCAGACGCCGTAGCGCCGGAAGCAGCGTGAATCCGTCGATTTCGGGTAGCATCACATCGAGGACGATCACCTCGGGCGACCACGTTTTGACGGTACTGAGCGCCGCACGGCCGTCGATGACGCTGCGAACGTTGAAGCCGGCCTGACCCAAGCCGTACTCGAGAAGATCGCGAATTCCGGCCTCGTCATCGACGACGAGGACGCGCGCTCCGACGGTATCCATACTTCGTAGCCTATACATCGATTCTGTGAACGGTACGGCCTCTTTCACAGCGATGGTCAAGGACGCATGCTCGCTTCGGGAATACGATGGACGGCGTGATATCCCGACGACTCGCGCGCGTGCGCTTCTCACCTCTCATCACCGTTCTCGGCCTCGCCGCGTTCGCCGGTTGCTCGCACCCCGCGCCTCCGAAAACGCCCCCGCCGCCGAGCGTCGCGGTGACCGTCGCCCGCGAAGCGTCGCTCGATCCGGCGCAAACGCTGCCCGGCTTGATCGCGCCGTATCAGAGCGTCGCGATTCAATCCGATCTCACGGAGCCGGCGGACGAAGTGAACGTGCAAGAGGGCGATCGGGTCACGAAGGGCGAGGTGCTCGCGCGGCTCGACACGGCCGACCTCGAGGCGAATCTCGCCGCCGATCTCGCGACGGCGCAGAGCGATGCGGCGACGACCACGCACACCGTGTATCAAGGCGGACTGACGATCGCACAGAGCCGGCAAAGCGTGAGCGGCGCACAAGCCGCGGTGCGTCAAGCGCAGGAGACGCTCCGCAAAGATCAGCTCGATCTCACGCGCTACCAGCAGCTCTTCGGAAGCGGCTTCATCTCGCAGCAACAGCTCGCGACGCAACTCGCGCTCGTCGCGAACGATCGCCAAGCGGTGCGCAGCGCACAATCGACGCTCGCGAGCGATCAAGAACAAGTGTCGGCAAACGGAACGCTCGACTCGAACGGCTTGCAATCGTCGTCGGTGCAGCAGTCGCGCGCGACCGAACAAGTGGCGCTCGCGAACGCGCAACAGGTGCGCACGCAGATCGCGAAAGCGACGATCGTCTCGCCGATCGACGGCGTCGTGGTCAATCGCAATCTCAACGTCGGCGAGTATCCCGGTACGCGGCAGATCTTCACGTTGCAGCAGACGGATCCGACGTTCGCGATCGTCCGCGGTTCCGGCGCGCAAGTCGCCGACATCGCGAACGGTGCCGCCGCATCGGTCGTCGCGAGCGACGTCTCGCGCACGCCGTTGCAAGGGCACGTTGCGGGCGTCCTCAATCAGATCAATCCGGGATCGACGGATTTTCAAGTAAAGATCGTGCTTCCGAATCCGAGCGGCCGCCTGCGCGCGGGCATGGCCGTGCTGGGCAAAGTCGACCTCCCTCCCGCGCGCGGAATTTCGATTCCGGTTACCGCGTTCATCGACGACAATCACGATTCGATCCTCGTCGTCGGTAAGGACGACACGATCGCGACGCAGCACGTCGTCGAAACGATCGACGACGGGAAGAACGCGATCGTTCAAGGCATTGCGAGCGGCACGCGCGTGGTTTCCGACGGCCAGACGAGCGTCGGCGACGGCCAAAAAGTAGCCGTTCGTTGAGCCTGACCCGACTCTTCGTCCATCGTCCCACCCTCGTTTTCGTGCTCGTCGCGTTGATGCTCTTTGCGGGCGTCCTCTCGACGTTCACGATCGTCAAGCAGCTCTTCCCGAACGTCGACCAGCCGACGGTCAGTATTTCGGTCACGTATAACGGCGCGTCGGTCACCGAAATGCGCGACAACATCGTCGCGCCCATCGAGCAGAATCTCGCGGGAACGCAAGACCTGCAAACCTTCAGCTCGACGATCCAACAGGGTCAGGCGACGATCGCCGCAACCTTTTCGCTCACGTCGGACCAAGCGACGGACCTCGCGTTGACGCAAAAGGCGTTGCAAGCCGCCGAACGCGAGCTTCCGACGAATCTCACGCCGCCGACGATCGGCATTCGCGACCCGTCGGAATCGACGATCGTGACGCTCGGGCTCTTCTCGAAGAAGCTCTCGGCCGGCGAGCTCTCGCTCTACGCCGATAACGTGATCGTTCCGCGCATCGAGCAAGTCGACGGCGTCTCGTACGCGAGCGTCGGCGGCGACGTGACGCCGGCCTACGAAGTCGAAGTCGATCCGAACAAACTCAGTTCCGCGGGCCTCACGCTCGACGACGTGATCGGGACCGTCACGAACGACAACCAGCGCGTTCCGGGCGGCATCGCATACGAGCCGAATCGCGAAACGACGATCGACGTGCGCGGCGACATCACCGATACGTCGACGATCGCGAAGTTGCCGATCACCGTGAGCGGCACGACGGCGGCGGCATCGACCGGCGCCGCGGGCTCCATCGCAAACGGCGTCGACAGCGGCAACGGCGTCAGCGGCCTTCCCGGCACCGTCGATCCCTGGACGGCGAGTAATTCCGTTCGCCGCATCGCCGACGTGGCGAAAACGGTCGCGGGCTACGAGCCGCGGCGCCAGTACGCGCAGATCAACGGCCAACCCGGCCTCTTCATCCAGGTTCAGAAAGCATCGTCGGCTAGCGAAGTCGATGCATCGAACAACGTCCTCAAGGCGTTGCCGGTGCTCCGCAAACAATTCCCCGACGTCGATTTTTCCGTGATCAACGTGCAGTCGGTCTTCACCGAACAGCAGATCGAACTCGTGACGCGCACGTTGATCGAAGCGATCCTTCTGACGGGCATCGCGATGGTCTTCTTCTTACGCTCGTGGCGCAACGCGATCGTCGTCTGCGTCTCGATTCCGACGTCGCTCGCGATCGCGATCTCGATGATGAAGCTCTTCAACTTCACGCTCGATACGATCTCGCTGCTCGGCATGTCGCTCGTGATCGGTATCCTCGTCGACGACTCGACCGTCGTCCTCGAAAACATCGAACGTCACTTCACCGAATTGCACTCGCCGCCGGAGCAGGCCGCGATCGAAGGTCGCGAAGAGATCGGCGCGGCCGCGGTCGTGATCACGCTCGTCGACGTCGTCGTCTTCTTGCCGATCGCGTTCATCCAA
>Ga0116229_10008023_pt1 | contig 16538 bp, 18 predicted proteins | sample S1TSphgellanicum_3_FD_87313 | JGI IMG/M metagenome (GOLD analysis project Ga0116229, IMG submission 87313) | Host-associated microbial communities from peat moss isolated from Minnesota, USA - S1T2_Fc - Sphagnum magellanicum MG | ecosystem: Host-associated > Plants > Peat moss > Unclassified...
CGTCTGATCCAGCGCGCGGAAGGTTATGTGGCGAATATCCTCGCCGGTCAGGTCACCTACCGTCATGGCGAACCCACGGGCGCTCTGCCCGGGAGACTCTTGCGTGGATCAACCCCAGCGCCCGTCGCTTACGCAGCGCAATAGCAGCCTGTGATTAAGGGCGCTGGTTCAGAGATCTCGTCCCTCTGGGGGCGGTGCTGATAGACCAAGGGCGGAGCGACGCGCCGCCCTCGCCAAAATCGAGGCGTCTATTCCTGCCGCGCCGGCTCAGGCAAAGGTTCACGGCCATGGACGGCGAGACGCCGGGCCGTGACAAGCAGCCGGCTCGTCGGCGTCTTGCTAGAACCGGGCGTCCAGCACCATCAGCAAGGCGAAGGCGAGCCCCGTCCAATGCCACCAGCGCATCCAGTTCAGGGCTCGGAGCCACCGGTTCTGTTGCGGGTAAAGATGGATTGCACCGACGCCGGGTGAGAAACGGTTCGAGGCGTAGATATGTGCTTCGTTGCGGATGATTCTGCGCTGTCCTGCCATGGCGCACCTCAAAACTGCACGCTTTAGGGTAGAGAGATTATGCCTAATCAGCTGTTAACGGCTGCAGCTGCGGCTGGCTCCTCGGCGCGTTAAGGTTTGGGCGGCGCTTTCGCGGCGGCCTGGGCCTCGCGCTCGACCTTCTTGCGGTATTCGGCGATTTGTTTGCGCAGGCTGTCGCAAAGCTCGGCGTAACCATAATAAAGGATGCCGGTCTGTCCGCAGCTGACCCGGTAGGTCTCTTCTAATCCCGCGAGGGTATCCGCGATGCTTGGCGGCGGATTCGTATCCGCTCCCTTCGCCGGGCCCGCCGCCGAAGCCGGTTGCGCTTGAGACGCAGACGTCGACGCTTGCACCGCCGAAGCGAGGGCGGCTTGCAGAACCAGAGTGATAAGAAAGGGCGCCATGGTGTCTCCGCGCGTCCGCGCGCAGTCCTCTATGGCGCAAAATCCGCGTCCGCGCAGCCTCAGGCCGCAGAACTCGCCTGCGCCGAGCGGGCGGCGTAGGCCTCGGGCTCCAACACCATTTGAAGGGTTTCGAGCAATCTGTCGGGCTTGATGGGCTTTTCCACCACAGCGTCCATTCCGCTATCCATGTAAACCTTCGCGGCCTCGGCGTCGCAATTGGCGGTCAGGGCGACGATCGGCACCCGGCCGAGGGCGCCGGGAAGACGACGGATCGCCCGCGTCGCCTCGATACCGTCCATGCGGGGCATCTTGATATCCATCAAGATCAGGTCAAAGCGGCTGGCGCGGGCGGCCTCCACCGCCTCGACCCCGTCCTCGGCAGTCTGGGTGGTGCAGCCAAACATCTCGCAAAGAGCGCCGGCCACCATTCGATTGGTCGCGTTGTCGTCGACGATCAGAATGTGGGTGCGCTCGGGAAGCACCCTGAGCTCTTCGATGTCCTCGCCGCCATGCTCCTCTGCGATCTCAGCCGGCAGTCGCACGTGGGCGGTTTCACCGGCGCCGTCGTTGGCGGCGACGGTCAGAACGCCGCCAAGTTTTCGGGCTATCGCGTAGGCGAGGGCGAGGCTCGTATCATGCTCGGGAGGCCAGGACGCTGGCAAATTCTGGCTGACGGCGAAGCGCAGTTCAGTCCGTCCGCCGGGATCGGGCGCATCCAGGGATACGCTCGCCTCCACCACGCCGGTTTCGCCGGCCCCAAGGGCGCGGCTGATCAGGGTGTTGAGGAGTTGTTTGGCGCCGCCGCCATCGATGTTCAGGCTTACGTTCGCCGGGGCGTTTCGCGAAAGCAAGAGCCGTCCGGCGCTTGGCGCCGTTTGAAGCCGCCACAGCGCCTCCACATCCTCCACCAGGGTCTCTAAACCAACACTCGTCGGAACGCTGGGCTCCAGGGACAGGGCGGCGAGCTGGCGCATATCCTCGAGTACGTTCAGCACCATCCGGCCCGACTGAAGGATCGCGCGCGCGCAGGCGCGCGCTTCTGGCGTCAGGCGTTGGCGATCCAGGAGTTCGGCGGCGGCGACGAGGTGCTGGAGGGGATCGTAAAGTCCCGACGGAATCGCGGCGCGAACGGGCGCGGGTGCCGCAGGTTCGTCGTCGGACGCATGGTCGGCTGCGCGTGGCACAAAAGGTCCCAGACTGTTGGAGCGCCAACCTGCCATGGGGGGATTGCGACGAGGTTAAGCAAGATGCGTCAAATGTGAACGACGTTCAGGGCCCAAACCCTTGGTTTTCTGGATCTGAACCTCATCGCCGCCCCTCTCGCCGCCCCGTCGCAGCCGAGGGAAAACTCCGCTATCAGTCCTTCGATGACGCCCACTTCGGAACCCTTCGGCCAGACCGCCCTTGTCCTCTTCTCAGGCGGACAGGACTCCACCGCCTGCTTGGCCTGGGCCCTTGATCGCTACGCCCGGGTCGAGACCCTGGGGTTTGATTACGGCCAGCGCCATGCGGTTGAACTTGAGGCCCGCCTGACGGTCCGCGACCGGATCGTTGAGGGCTTTCCTGCTTGGAGCGCAAAGCTTGGCGATGACCACCTGATCGATATCCGAAGCTTCGGCGCCCTGGCGGCTTCGGCCCTCACTGAGGAGCGCGCCATCGCGATGACCGAGCGGGGGCTGCCGTCGACCTTTGTTCCTGGCCGAAACCTCGCCTTCTTTGTTTACGGCGCGGCCCTGGCCGACCGGCGCGGGGCGGACGCCCTGGTGGGCGGCATGTGCGAGACGGACTATTCCGGATATCCCGATTGCCGGCGCGAGACCCTTGACGCCCTCCAGCAGGCGCTTCGGCTCGGCATGGAACGACCGTTCGAGATCGTGACGCCCCTGATGAGGTTGACCAAGGCCGAGACCTGGGCGCTGGCCTATGCGCTCGGCGGCGATCGTCTGGTCGATATCACGGTGCAGGACACCCATACCTGTTACCGGGGCGAGCGCGGCGAGCCGCGCGCCTGGGGCTATGGCTGCGGGGCCTGCCCGGCCTGTGAGCTGCGGGCCAGGGGTTGGGAGGCGTGGCGGCGCTCACCTGCGGACGCGCCGGGTACCGGCCTGACGGGCGAGCTATGAGTTATGCGGTAAAGGAGCTCTTCTTAACCCTGCAGGGCGAGGGGGGGCAGGCTGGCCGCGCGGCGGTGTTTTGCCGGTTTTCCGGATGCAACCTCTGGTCTGGTCGGGAAGAGGATCGCGGCTCGGCCGTCTGCAGCTTCTGCGATACGGATTTTGTGGGCATGGACGGGGAGGGCGGCGGCCGCTTCCTCACGCCCTCTGCTTTGGTCGCGGCGGCCGATGCGCTCTGGCGGGGACCGCGAGGCGAGCCCAGGTTGGTGGTCTGCACCGGAGGCGAGCCCCTATTGCAGCTTGACGCCGCTCTGATTGCGGCCTTCCACGAAGCGCGCTTCGAAATCGCGATCGAGACGAACGGCACGATCGCGGCGCCTGAGGGGCTCGACTGGATCTGTGTCAGTCCTAAGGCGAATGCGCCCCTGGCTCAGATCTCGGGCGAGGAGCTGAAGCTGGTTTTTCCACAAGCGGGCATTGATCCCGCCCGGTTTGAGGATCTGGATTTTCACCACTTCAGATTGCAACCAATGGACGGACCCAATCTCATCGCCAACACCAAAGCAGCGGTCGCTTACTGTCTCGCCCACCCACGCTGGCGGCTGAGCGTGCAGACCCACAAATACCTCGGCCTTCCCTAGGGGGTGGGAAGCCCGTATATCAGCCCGCCCGTCGCCGCGCCGCTCAGACGTCATGCGGGGCGAACCCATGTGATAGTCGGATGACCGAAGCCCTTTTTGAGATCACAAAGTCGGCCACGTTCGACGCAGCCCACTATTTGCCGACGGGGCCGAAGCGCCAATACCAGCGCCTTCACGGCCATTCCTTCCAGGTCGAGGCGACCGTGCGCGGTCCGATCAGCGGTCCTATCGGTTGGGTTCAAGACCTCGGCGCCCTTGAGCTCGCCCTTAAACAGGTGGCGGAAGAACTCGATCATGGCCTGCTCAACGATCGGCCGGGCCTGGAGAGCCCGACCCTGGAGCGCCTGTGCCTGCATTTTGCAGGCCGGTTGCGCGCGGACTTTCCGGGCCTGGCCCGGGTCACGGTTTCGCGCCCGACGATCGGCGAGCGATGCGCCCTTGATCTCGCGGCGGTTTGACCCGGTTGCGCGCGGTGAGGGCGGCGGACCTGGTGGGGCTCTGGGCTTTTGCCGGAACCGCCGTTTCGGCGGCCAGGTCCGGCGACAGCCGCGATGATGATCTCGAAGGGACCCAGGTGTTGGATGAGGATCAGGCCGCCCGCACGGGAAAAGGGCTGATCCGCTGGAGCGAGGTCGCTGTCTCTGACGCGGAACGCAGGGCGGCCGTCCGCCGCCGCCTCGATTGCGGCGCGCTGCATACGGCGACGGACTTTTGGCGCGCCGCCTTCGTGTTCCAGCACGGCGATAAACCCGGCGACGGCCTTCTGGCCCATACCCGCTCGGTGGTCGCCCCGACGAAGGGGCGCAAGGATGCTGCGTGGATCGCTTCGGCGAGCCTCGACCGCTATCTGCAGTCTATGGGCAAAGATCAGATCTCCGGGACCCCTTATCGCTTCTCTGAAGGCGCCTGATCAGGTGACTGAGGAGCCCTGCGGCCGCGCACTGATTTCCGGCGTCCTGCGTGCTGAGCTTCAGGTCCCTTCGCAGTCGCGAAAGGAACACCAGCGCGCTGCCTTCGAAACACAGGGCTCAGCGCGGTGATGCATCAAGCTTGCGTGCAGCTGGAGAGGGCCCAAGAGGCGGACCTCATCTCCATCGTCGCCTTGGTGAACAGGGCCTATCGGGGCAGCGGCTCTGACGCGCCCGCTTGGAGCTTCGAGGCCGGTCTCATCGAGGGAGACCGGACGACCTTGCCCTTGCTCCGTGCGGACCTTGGGGCCAAACCCCTCGCCCGGTTGATGATGCACAAGGACGCTGACAGTCTGCTGGCTTCGGTCTGGCTCGAGCCGCTAGATCGTGGCGATTGGTATCTCGGGCTGCTTGCGATCCGGCCCGATATGCAGGCGAGGGGCCTCGGCAGGCTCATGCTTGAAGCCAGCGAAGCTTATGTTTCGGCCCACGGCGGGGCCCGGGTCATAGTGTCAGTGTTGAACGTCCGCGAGGGCCTGATCGGCTGGTATGAACGACGCGGTTACATAAGGACCGGAAAGACCGATCCTTATCCCTACGGAGACGACCGCTTTGGCCGCCCCCTGCGCGAGGACCTCGCCTTTGAGGTCCTGGCCAAGCCCATTGTGGGTCCGGAACAATCCATAACCGCCGGAGCCATGCGTTAGGACAGGCCAATCACCAGGAGGTGCTCATGCCGCAAGATCAGATCTCAATCAAAACCCGCGACGGAGAGTGCCCGACGCAGGTGTTCACCCCGGCTGAAGGGGCGGGCCCGTGGCCAGGCGCCATCTTTTTCATGGACGGCTTGGCGATCCGGCCCGCCCTCTTTGGTATGGGCCAGCGCCTCGCCGACGCAGGCTTCCTCGTCCTGCTGCCGGATATGTTCTATCGCGCGGGTCCCTATGAACCGCTTGATCCAAAGGTGGTCTTCGCGGCTTCAAACCCGCGCGAGGCGCTGGGTCACCTGTTCGGGTCGACCGACAACCGGCGCGCGGCGGAGGATACGGAGGCGTTTTTGGCGCATCTCGCCGGGCGGCCTGATGTGAAGGGCGCAAAGGTTGGCGTCACCGGATACTGCATGGGGGGCGGTATGGCGCTGACCACCGCGGGGGTCTATCCCGAACGGATCGCCGCGTGCGCGAGTTTCCACGGCGGAAATCTCGCCACAGACGACGACCAGAGCCCGCATCTGCTTGCACCGAAGATCAAAGGCCGGGTCTATGTGGCCGGCGCCGACAACGACCGATCCTTCCCCCCTGAAATGGCCGCACGGCTCGAGGCCTCTTTGACCGAGGCGGGGGTCGAGCATCACTGCGAGATTTACGAAGGCGCCCTACACGGTTGGACCATGCCGGATTTCCCGGTCTACAACGCGGCGGCCGCCGAGCGGCACTGGAGCGCGCTGATTTCCCTGTTTAACGAGACGCTAGGTTAGGGGACGAAGCTGATCCGGCCGCAGCATGACGCCAGGTCCGCAACGCGAACGCGCGCGTCCCGACCTCAAGCTGGAAACGGTTGACGAGAGCGCAAGGCGCCGCCAGGGTGCGGGCGCCGAAAAAGCACCGTCCCCGCCGCCGTCAAGGCCCGCATCAGCCTGATCAGCCCTCGCTTCGGGCTTCGCCTTTGCGCCGCCGCGTTCTAGACAGCCGCAATGGACGCTCCCGTCGTCATCCTCGATCGCCCGCAGCTGGCGGAGAACATCGGCGCCGTCGCGCGCGTGATGGCCAACTTCGGCCTCGCAAAGCTCCGTCTTGTGGCGCCGCGCGACGGCTGGCCGCAGGAGCGCGCCTGGGCCTCCGCGTCGGGCGCGAACTGGCCCCTTGATGAGGCGAAGATATTCGCGTCGGTCGCCGACGCCTGCGCCGATCTTCATCTGATCCACGCCACCACCGCTCGCCCGCGCGAGACCCAGATGCCGGTGATCACCCCGCGCGAGGGCGCAGCGGCCCTCGCCCGGGCGTCGCAAGAGGGCCTCAAAAGCGGCCTCTTGTTTGGGGCGGAGCGCGCCGGGCTTGAGACCGCCGACATCGCCCTCTGCCAGGCGATCGTCACCATTCCGATCGATCCCAGGTTCCAATCCTTGAACCTTGCCCAGGCGGTCGCGATCAACGCCTATGAGTGGCGGCTGACCATCGACGCCCGAGTCCCTGCGGGCTTTCGCGAGGGGCCGCCTCCGGCCGAGGGGCGCGATCTTCATGGTCTCTACGAGCATCTGGAGCGTGAGCTTGACACGTCCGGCTTCTTCTTCCCGCCTGAGAACAAGCCTTCGATGGTGCGAAATCTCCGCGTCGCCCTTGGCCGCGCGCGCCTCTCGGAGCAGGAAGTCCGCACCTTTCGCGGGGTAATCACCGCATTGGTGAAGGGCCGCGGGCGCCACCTCGCGCGATTGGCGGCTAAGGGTCCGGTCGCGCCGGGCCTCTTGGGAGCAAAAACGCCCCAAGCCGTGCAGCCAGAGGCGGCGGCGAGGGGAGAGCCGCCTGCGTCCGAAGGCTAGACGCGGGCGCCTTGGCTCGCCCATGGCGGGCCTCTTAGGCGGCCATTCTCCTGAAGGACGGCGCGGGCGGACGGCCTGAACGACGGGACGCGACCAGGGTTGAATGCTGGGTTGAATGTCTTGACTTCACGACCTCTCGCCGTCATATAGCCGCCCTTCGCGCCGCCGGGGTGACCCGTGTGGCCGCGAGCCTATGACGGATGACGCCCAGCCGCCGTTGAGATCGCCGTTCCACTCTTGGAAAGGCCGGCCGTGTCGAACGAGAAGACTGACGCACCATGTCCAAGCGCCATAGCGCCAAGTATAAGATCGACCGCCGGATGGGCGAAAACATCTGGGGCCGCCCGAAGTCCCCGGTCAACCAGCGCTCCTACGGCCCCGGCCAGCATGGACAACGCCGCAAGTCGAAGGTGTCGGACTTTGGTCTTCAGCTCCGCGCCAAGCAAAAGCTCAAGGGCTATTACGGCAACCTGACCGAAAAGCAGTTCTCGCGCACCTACACCGAGGCCGCGCGCCGCAAGGGCAACACGTCCGAAAATCTGATTGCGCTTCTGGAAAGCCGCCTCGACGCGGTGGTCTACCGCGCCAAATTCGTTCCGACCGTGTTCGCCGCCCGCCAGTTCGTCAACCACGGCCACGTCCAGGTGAATGGAAAACGGGTGAACATCGCGTCCTACCAGGTCAAGGCCGGAGACGTGATTTCGGTGCGGGAACGCTCGCGCAACATGGCGCTCGTGCTTGAAGCCATCCAATCGTCCGAGCGGGACACGCCCGACTATCTTCAGGTCGACGCCAAGGGGCTTTCCGCCACCTTCGTGCGCGCGCCGGAACTGGCCGAAGTGCCCTACCCGGTGAAGATGGAGCCAAATCTGGTGGTCGAGTTCTACGCCTCCTAAGCGGGCCTTGAATACCGAGATGTGAAACGCCCTGGAGCGATCCAGGGCGTTTCTGAGTTTTCGGCGTCAAACGGGCTCCAAGGGCGGCCCCACGAGGATCGGGGCTGAGCTGATCCCGTCGGGATGCTCGGCGATCAAATTGGCGCTTTCAGCGTCCAAAGATCCGCTTTCCTAGCCAAAATCCCGGAGGACGCGTCCTGGCCAGGCGGCGCCGGCGGCGCGCTGGTATTGGACCGGCCAAGGTGAAGCGGCGTCGCCGCCCCCGTCCAGGGTCTCGGCAGCATGGTGCGGCCAGCGCGGATCATCAAGCAAGGCGCGGGCGAGGCCGACCATGTCGGCCCTGCCTTCCTGAACGATGGCTTCGGCCTGGCGAGCGCCGGCTATCATGCCGACGGCGATCACGGGCAGGTCTGGGCAGCGGTGTTTGACGGTCTCGGCGAAACCGACCTGATAGCCGGGTTCCTTCCAGGGCATGGCCGCGCGGGCCGCATTGGCGCCAGAGGAGATGTGGACATAATCGAGCCCGAGGCCCTGCAGCCGGGCTGATGTCTCCGCCGCCTCTTCGGGAGTAATGCCGCCAGGGGTCCAGTCCGAACCGTTGAGCCGCATGCCGAGGGACTTAGATTTTGGCCATACCGCACGCACGGCCTCTGCGATGCGCAGGGGGAAACGCATGCGGTTCTCAAGCGAGCCGCCGTAATCGTCGGTGCGTTGGTTGGCGATCGGCGAGAGGAACTCTGAGATCAGATAGCCGTGCGCCCCATGTATCTCGACCAGTCCAAATCCAGCGCGATCCGAACGGCGGGCCGCAGCGACGAAGGCCTCGACCACCCGGTCCATTCCCGCCTGATCAAGCGCGGTTGGCGTATGCCATCCATCGGTGAACGGAATGGGGGACGGAGCGACCGTGCCCCATGCGCCCTCTCCGGCGCCCAGCGGGCCGCCCTTCTGCCGCCATGGCCTATGGGTCGAGGCCTTGCGGCCCGCGTGGGCGAGCTGGATGCCGATCGGCGTGTCGGAAAAGGTCGCTAAGTCTTTGAGCAGGCGAGTAAACGCCTCCTCCTGCTGATCGTTCCAGAGGCCGGTGTCGCCTGGGGAAATGCGGCCTTCGGGTAAGACTCCCGTGGCCTCGACGATCACAACCGAGACCCCCGATACGGCGAGGGCGCCAAGATGCTGCCAATGCCAGGGTTGGACGACGCCGTCGACAGCGGAGTATTGGCACATGGGCGCGGCGACGAGCCTATTTTTAAGCGCGAGGCCGCCGAGGGTGATCGGCGAGAAAAGCTGACTCACCCCTGGATCAGGCCGCGCTCGGCGAAGAACGGCTTGAGCTCGCCAGACTGAAACATTTCCCTCACGATGTCTGAGCCGCCGACGAACTCGCCGTTCACATAAAGCTGCGGAATGGTCGGCCAATCGGAGAAAACCTTGATTCCCTGGCGCACGTCTTCGCTCTGAAGCACATCGACGCCGACGAACGGCACCGCCAGGTGATCGAGGATCTGAACGGTGACGGCCGAGAACCCGCAGCGGGGCTGCTCGGGAACGCCCTTCATGAACAACACCACAGGATTATCTTTGATGGTGTCGGCGATGAAGGTTTGCACCGCGTGGCGGGTGTCGATGGCTTCGTCTGGGCCGGGGCCGGTGGGTTCGAACTGAGTGACGTCGGTCACGGAGACCTCCTGATGGGTTCCATAAGAGCTAAGCGCGCAGGGCCCGGCGATCAAGCGGGCTAAATCTGAAGGGGGATTAAGTCGCCATCGCAAGAGGGACGTGCGGCCTCACGACGCCACGGTTTCCAGAGCCAAGGCGTGCAACTCCCCGCCCAGAACGTCCGCAAGGGCCCGGTTGACCAGCTGATGCTGGCGCACCCGGGGCAGCCCGGCGAAGGCGGAGCTGACGATCCGCGCACGGTAATGATCTCCATCGCCGGCCAGGTCCGTGACCGTGATTTCAGAGTCCGGGAAGGCTGTGGCGAGGCGCGCCTCAAGCGCCTTCTGGGTCATGGGCATGGGGACCGCTTTCTGTCGAAATCGTCGCTATAATAGCGATCTGGCCGCTGAGGGCCATGCAAACAGGCGCGATTCAAAGGACCCCGATGCAATTGCTTCTGATGGTCGCTTCGGCCGCCGCCTTGCTGCATTCCACCATGGTCACCTCCGCGCCCCTGGTTCCGGACGGCGCGGCCACGGGCCCCCTGCCGCAAAACGGGGTGTGGGCGCTGTTGCCGTCGGATTGCGAGACGCCGACCACCCTCGACCTCTCAGCCTGGCCGCCATGCGCGACGCCGATCGGATTTCTGAACGAAGAGGTGTCCGCCCTTGAGCGTCCGGCGCCGGGAAATAGCGCCACGCCTACCGAATTTTATTCGATCGGCCGAACCAAGTACGTTGTCGCGCCTGGCGCGGCGCCCGACGCCCCTGCCGTAGCCCAGGTCGCCGTGCGCATGGTGTTCAGCCGAAGTTACTATTACCTCGCGGTCAGCCCTGCTGCGCCGCTGGACGCCGAGGGCCGCTTCGCAGCGGCCATAGGCTGGCCCGTGGCCTGCCTACCCAAGGACCAGGGCGGCTGTAATCCCAAGTCCCTCGCCGATGTAACGGCCCAGGCGGCCATCGCGCCTAGCGACCCGAAGCGGCTTTATCGAATGGTGCGCATCCTGGCGGCGACGCCGCCGAGCGCGCCAGGTAGGCCTGATCCGCCCGCGCCCGGCCTCGTTCCACCCGCCGGGACCATCACCGAGGGGCCGCTGGCGCCGGCGAAGGGCGCTGCGCCAACGCCTCCGCCGCCGGCGCAGACCGTGACGCCCGAAGATTGAGACCTGAGGCGCCCGGTATGCGACCCGAGCAGGCGCCCGCGGCTCTGAGCGTAAAGGTTCTGCGCGCCTCGGCGCGGTTCAGACACCCATGCGCCCGCGCCGGAACGCAGGCCGAGACCGCCGCCCCAAACTCTGATGATCCCGAAGGCAGACGTCTCTACCGCCCGATCGCAGCCTTGACCGCGTCGATGGCGGCCTGGGCCTTAGAGCCGTCTGGGGCGCCCCCCTGGGCGAAGTCGGGACGGCCGCCGCCGCCCTGGCCGCCCATGGCCAGGACTGCGGTCTTGATCAAGTCGGCTGAGGAGAGGCCGGGCGCGGACGAGGCGATGGCGACCGCCGCCCTGCCGTCGCTGACGCCGACCACGACGACAAGGTCCGCCAGTTTACGCAAAGCCTCGATGATCGGGCGCAGACCCTTGCCGTCGACGCCGTCGAGGACGCGGCCGAGGAACCGGACCCCGTTTACGGTCTCAGCTTCGGCCGGCGGCCCCCCGGCCCCGCCGAGGGCCAGCTTGCGCTTGGCGTCGGCTAGGTCGCGTTCCAGCCGCTTCCGCTCATTGATCAGCCCCTCAACCCGGCTGATCACCTCGGCGATCGGCGCTTTGAACTGTTCGGCGAGGCTGCGTGCAATCTCAGACTGGTTCACCATGTAGCGCCGCGCCGCCTCGCCGGTGAGGGCCTCGATGCGCCGTACGCCCGCCGCCACGCCGGTTTCTGAGATGATGCGAAAGAGGGCTATATCGCCTGTCCGCGCCACATGGGTGCCGCCGCACAGCTCGACCGAGTAGGGCCCCTGGCCATGGAGCGCGCGACCCAGGGTCAGCACCCGCACCTCCTCGCCATATTTCTCGCCGAACAGGGCTATGGCGCCGGCGTTGATCGCTTGATCCGGCGCCATGAGTTTTGTCTCCGCCGGGACGTTCTGCCGAATCACAGCGTTGACCTCAGCCTCGATGCGATCGAGCTCGTCAGAGGTCAGCGGGCCGCCATGGCTGAAGTCGAAGCGCATACGTTCGGCGTCCACAAGCTGGCCTTTCTGCGCCACATGGGGGCCGAGAACATTGCTGAGAGCCTTGTGCACGAGGTGGGCCGCAGAATGGTTCGCGCGCGTGCGGAGACGCTGGTCGCCATCGACCTCCAGCCGCACGTCGCTCCCGCTGCTTAGCGTCCCCTCGTCGATGATCACCGTGTGGACGAAGAGATCTGCCGCCTCGCGCGTCACGCCGAGCAGGGTCGCGCGGCCGCCGCCGGTCCATTCGATCTCGCCGCGGTTGTCTGACGCCTGACCGCCGCTCTCGGCGTAGAACGGCGTCCGTTCGAACACCACTTGAACCGTCGAGCCGAACGTCGCTTGCTCGACCTCAACGCCGTCTTGCAGGATCATAAGCACCCTGGAGTTGATCTCTGACGCCTCGTAGCCTTCGAAGACGGTGGGTCCGAGGCGGGTGCGCGCGCTCCGCCAGTCGGCCGCGACGCTGTGATCTCCAGAACCCGCCCAATGCTCGCGGCCGCTGCGGCGCTGGCGCTCCATGGCCGTGTCGAAACCCTCAAGGTCGACCTCAAGGCCCTTCGCCCGCAAGGCGTCCTGAGTGAGGTCGAGTGGGAAGCCGTACGTGTCGTAGAGCTTGAACGCGATCTCGCCCGCCAGGGCCTGCCCGGGCTGAAGATTGGCGGTGGCCTCCTCAAACAGGGCCATGCCCCGGCCGAGGGTGCGGCGGAAGCGTTCCTCCTCCTGGCGCAGGGTTTCGACGATTAAGGGCTCGGCCCGCTTCAGCTCAGGGTAAGCCCCGCCCATCTCGCTCACGAGGGTGGGGGCTAGCCGATGCATCAGAGGGTCGGCCGCACCCAGCAGATGGGCGTGGCGCATAGCGCGGCGCATGATGCGGCGCAGCACATAGCCGCGCCCCTCGTTCGACGGCGACACCCCATCGGCCACCAGGAAGGACGAGGAGCGCAGGTGGTCTGCGATCACCCGGTGCGAGGCGGCGGCTTCACCTTCTGCCTTAACCCCCGTGAGCGCCTCGCTGGCGCCGATCAGCGACCTGAACAGGTCGGTGTCGAAGATTGACTGCACGCCCTGCATAACTGTGGTGAACCGCTCAAGCCCCATGCCTGTGTCGATCGACGGCTTGGGCAAAGGGATGCGCTGACCGCCCGTCTGCTGGTCGAACTGCATGAACACCAGGTTCCAGATCTCGACGAAACGGTCGCCATCCTCGTCTGGCGAGCCCGGCGGGCCGCCAGCCATCTTGGGACCATGGTCGTAGAAGATCTCTGAGCAGGGGCCGCATGGGCCGGTGTCGCCCATGGACCAGAAGTTGTCCGAGGTCGCGATGCGGATGATCCGCTGATCGGGCAGGCCGGCGATCTTGCGCCAGAGCCCCGCCGCTTCCTCGTCGGTATGATAGACCGTGACGGACAGCTTGTCGGGATCCAGGCCGAACTCTTTGGTGACGAGGTCCCAGGCGTATCCGATCGCGCCTTCCTTGAAATAGTCGCCGAAGGAGAAATTCCCCAGCATTTCGAAGAAGGTCAGGTGGCGCGCGGTGTAGCCGACGTTGTCGAGGTCATTGTGTTTTCCGCCGGCGCGCACACACTTTTGCGATGAGGTCGCGCGAGGCCAGAGCGGCGGCTCAGCGCCGGTGAAGACATTCTTGAACGGCACCATGCCTGCGTTGACGAACAGCAGGGTTGGATCACTTTGCGGCACGAGGGGGGCTGAGGCCGCAACTGCATGGCCCCGCGCCCCGAAATAGTCGAGGAAGGTGGAGCGGATGTCGTTCAGGCTCGGCATGTGCAACTCAGCTGGAAAAGGCCGCCGTCATATAGGGTTCGGGGGTAGGGGCGGTCCAGCGGCCAGAGCATCTCTGCGCTCAGCGCGGCCCGCAGGGCGCCAATAGGGCTAACGACGGCGCCTTTTTATAAGGGTTCACGGTTGATCCGCCTTCGCTTGCGGCAGTGCGGGAAAGGGGCGATGGTTCAGCCATGAATGCGCGCCGCCTTCTTCCTGCCCTTGCCGCCGCCCTTTGCCTGGCGGCGTGCGTTCAATCCCCGCCCTCTGCGGCCCTCGGCCTGAGGGCTGCACAACCCGCGGCAGGGCCGGTGGACGAGGCCGTTGTGCCGGCCTCTGAAACCTCGAGCGCCTTTGGTCTCTACCTGGCCGGCGAGGCGGCGATCGACCACGGCTCCTCGCGCGACGCGGCGATTTACTTCAACAAGGCCAGCCAGATTGAGCCTGACACAGGGCCGATCGAGGCCAGGGCCTTCTCTTCAGCCCTGGTCGCCGGCGAGATCGCCAGAGCGGCGAGCGCGGCCCAGCGGCTTGGCGATGGTCCCGAACCGGTGCAGCGCCTCGGGCTGCTGACCCGGGCCGTCGAAGCCCTGGCGGAAGATAAAGGCAAGCAAGCCTACGCCTTGCTGGCGGCCAAACCGATCGGCGAGGACCATCTGCAGGCGATCAAGCTCCTGACCCCCTGGGCGGCGGCGTCGGCCGGCGATTGGGCCGCAGCGCTTGTGACGCCAAAAATTGAGGGGGATCCGATCGCCGAGGGCGTGGCAGTCCTCGGGCAGGCGGAGCTGCTTGAGCGCGCTGGAAAACTCGCCGAGGCCGAGGCGGTCTACAAAGCCCGTGTAGGCGGAAAGGATGGTTTGTTCACCCTCGGCTACGGCGCATTCCTGGAACGAAGGGGACGCAAAGCCGACGCTGAAGCCCTCTACACCAAGGCTCTGGCGCAAAACCCCAATGATCTCGGGTTGAAGGCCGCAAAACAGCGTGTCGTGGATGGCGCGCCGGCTCTACAGCTCCCGGGCATCCACGAAGGCGCGGCCGAGGCCCTGATTGCGCCGGCGGCGATGATGGTCGCCCGCCGGGAGGGTGACAACGGCCTTGCCTACCTGCGTCTGGCCCTCAGGCTGGACCCGAGCTTGGACGAGGCCTGGGTGCTGGTCGGCGACGCCATGAACGGCGCTGGCGATGTCGCGTCGGCCAGGGAGGCCTACCTTAAGGTCCGGTCACGCTCGGATCAGTATATCGCCGCTCGGACCCGCCTTGCTCTTTTGGCCCAGCAGGACGGAGATAAGGAAGCCGCCCTGCGCCTCGCCCGCGACATGCTGGACGTTTCGCCCAACGATCCGCGCCCGCTTGTCGTGTACGCGGATCTGCTGCGGGACGACGAACGCTATCCGGAGGCGATCGAAGCGCTCAACCGCGCGATCAAGAACACACCGGAGTCGGATGCCGGCTGGTCGCTCTACTACGAGCGCGGGGCCGCGGAGGAGCGGGCGGGCGACTGGACCGCCGCTGAGGCCGATCTGAAAAAGGCCTTGAAACTCAAACCAAACGAGCCGGAAGTGCTGAATTACCTCGGTTACGCCTGGGCCGACCGGGGCGAGCACTTGAAGGAGGCGCTATCGATGCTGGAGATGGCGTCGGCCCTGGAGCCGCGCTCGGGCGCCATCGTCGATTCCCTGGGTTGGGCCCGCTATCGGGTCCATCAGTACCGAGACGCCCTGCGCGATCTTGAACATGCTGTGACGCTTGAGCCCGCCGATCCGGAGGTCAACAGCCATCTCGGCGACGTCTACTGGCGGGTCGGTCGCCAGCTCGAGGCGCGGTTTCAGTGGCGCAGGGTTCTGACCCTTGATCCGGACCCTAAGATCAAAGCGGCGGCGGAGCTCAAGCTTGCGCAGGGTCTTGGTCCGGAAACCCCAGCCCCGATGGCGCCCGCCGCGCCAGAGAGCGCACCCAACCCGTGACGCTGAGCCGGTTGGCGCCTGCCAAGATCAACCTGTTCCTGCACGTCGGCGCCCTGCAGTCCGACGGCTATCATCCGGTTTCAAGCCTGATGGTGTTCGCGGACGTGGGCGACCGATTGACCATAGGTCCGGCTGATTATCCCGCATTCGAGGCGGACGGTCCTTTTGCGGCAGGTCTCGGCGATGGGTTGAACCTTGTCGAACAGGCCTGGGGCGCTCTGGCCGAGCGCGCGAAGGTTCCCATGCCGCCGTTTCGGCTCATCCTGACCAAGCAGTTGCCGGTCGCCGCTGGGCTCGGCGGCGGCTCCAGCGACGCTGGGGCTACCCTTCGGCTGATCCGCGATTCAGTCGGACTCGCCATTGACGACCGGACCCTGCTGGAGATCGCGGGCGCCTTGGGCGCGGATGGTCCTGCCTGTTTCGCCGCCGAACCGGTGGTGGGCGAGGGGCGGGGAGATCGGCTGTCGGCCGCGCCGGCGATGCCGCCGATCGACGCGGTTCTAGTAAACCCCGGGGTTCCGTGTTCGACCGGCGCGGTCTATCGCGCCTTTGACCAGACGGGCGCCCAAGGTCGAGCCGATACGCCGCCGCTCCCGGAGGCGTTCGAGAACGCCGCCGACCTGGCGGCGATCCTATCCTTCTGTCGCAACGATCTTGAGGCGCCGGCCATCCACGTCGCCCCCGAAATCTCTACCGTCCTTGAGACCCTGAGGGCCGCGCCCGAGACCCTTTTGGCGCGGATGTCGGGATCTGGGGCGACCTGCTTCGCCCTTTGCGCCTCGACCTACGACGCGGAGGCCCTGGCCGAACAGGTCTCGACGCTGAGCCCGACATGGTGGGTGCAGCGTTGCCGCCTCGGCGGCCCCTGGGCGGACGTTTGACGCGAGGATAGGGGCTCTTGTCTCCGCCCGCCTTGGAGCTGCGGCTAAGAG
>Ga0116229_10008025_pt1 | contig 16538 bp, 13 predicted proteins | sample S1TSphgellanicum_3_FD_87313 | JGI IMG/M metagenome (GOLD analysis project Ga0116229, IMG submission 87313) | Host-associated microbial communities from peat moss isolated from Minnesota, USA - S1T2_Fc - Sphagnum magellanicum MG | ecosystem: Host-associated > Plants > Peat moss > Unclassified...
AAATGAACTCCGCATGAGCATGGTCATTTTTAAAAAAATAAATTCCACATGTCAATGTATAAAAATATCCATAAAGTAAGTGAATGTAGGGGGGGTGATTCATGTTATGAGTTTGACCAAAATACGATAGGAATGATGGATCAATGGTCGGAGATGCAATAAAAGAAAATAATAATAGGTCAAACTCAAAAATTGTTGTGATCCTTTTCAAGCTTACAAGGAACACAACATGGGAATATAGAATGAAACCACATTTCACCCTTGAAATGGGGGGCTTGGAGGTCACATTGCATGGATTAAAAGTGTAAGTAGTTATATAAGAATAATAAAAAGTAATGCATAGGGGAGGGCCAAAGAAAAAGAGGATGAAATAAAAAGGTAGAGCATAGTTTAAAAGTTTTTCTTTTTGTTTTAGTTCACCTAGCAAGAATTAGGAATGAAATAAACAACAAGATTGTTCCTTTGAGCCCAAGATTGGGTGGTGAATTCATGGACCAACATGAATGTAAATTTTCAATTAAAAATATTGCAAAGGTGTGAGGTGTTTTGAACTTTGGTAATTAAAAAGGTTATAATGGGTAAGCTTAGCTAGAATTAGTGGCAAAGTTGTGCACATATTGAGCAAGGGGGTGTGCGTGTATGTAGTGGTATTCCTTTCTAAAGATTACAAAGCCTTTGGAAATGGACTTTTATAGTAGGCCACTAAAGTGGCTTGTTGTGTTGATAGGTCATCAAGTTGCTAGAAAGGTAGTAAATTGGACTATTATTTCTTTTGAGCACAAAATTTCCAAAGCCCATGCAATCCAACATACTAAATGGTTATATGCATTGCCATGCTTCTTTTGGGTTAAATAGGGGGTTGGAAATAGGGTGAACAACCCCTCATTTGGTTTTTTTGTTTTTGGGTGCTTTGAAATAAAATAAGATTACCATATTGGTATTAGAGCTAGTTTCAACCAAGGGATTGAAGTTGAACAAGAACTTTGAAACTAATGTTTGAACACATTAGTGGTGTAACTTGGTACTGGGGGCAATGAGAGGTCCTAATGACCAATTGGGACAAGGTCATATCACCATGGGTTTTCAAGGTGTAATACCAGGTGGTTGGAATGACACACAACAACACATCTTGGGTTTTGCAACTGGCCTTTACAATTACATACCACTCATGAAGGACATATGTGACTAATGATTAATGAGTTGTTAAACTCATGTTGTTTCACCCATTTAGTCATAAGGGATGTTTAGTTGCAAAGCCCAATAGTTTTAATGATTAATTTTTTATAAAAAAATTATAATAGTGAAATTCCATGTCATCATTAACCTTGGTTTGATGTGTAAAGTGCATGCCATCTCAACTTAGTCACTTTATTCAAAAAACACCTTGATGAACGGATGACATGTGTCAAAAATCTATAAACATGTATTATGAGTCATTACACATGACCAAAAGTCAGCCCATGTAACTAATGTAGCCAAAAATCAACCTAGTTTAATTAGGCTAGGCAATTTAACCTAGCTCGCCTAAATAAAAATCAACCTAGCTTAACATAGCTAGGCTGACTAATTATGTTAGGCAACGTAGGCTACCTAACCTAGGTTAAGTGGCCTAAATTTTTTAAAAATGTCGAACCCCTGACCCAAGAAGCCTAGACTAAGTTAGCTAACTTAAGTCAAGTGGCCTACTAGGTATCATAGGTTACAAAAATGATGACTTGAACCCTTCACCTTCACTTTAGGGTTCAAGTTCTCATCCATTGCACTACCACATTCTTTCATAATACAAAGTTATAAAGCTCAAATTTTTTAGCCTTGAATTAACCTTGGCCGCCCTAAGTTGACCTAAATCAACCTACCCACTACTTACCAACCTAACCTAGACCTATACCTCCCTAGGTTGATTTAAGATGAACTAATTTATCAAGCTATATGATACTTATCAACCTAGCCTAGGTTAATTTAAACATTCCTAAGCTAAAAAGTAAATTAATCTAATCTAGCTCCTAAAAATACTTAGGTTTTAAACTAAACTTAGACTAAACTAGATTGGACCTAGATTGCTCACTAGGTTAATATAGGTTAGACCTAAACTATGTACAAGCTAGGTTAAACCTTTAGGCTACACTAAATTAATATCTATATTACACCTAAACTAAATTAAACTAATATAAGTTAGACTTAAGTTATACTAGGCTAATTTAGGCTAGACCTAACTAAGGTTAGGTTAATCTAAGTTAGATGTAGACTAAGTTATGCTAAACATGGCTAAACATAATTATTTAAAATAAATTTGGCTAAAAGCAATTACCTCTAGGCTAAACACTAGTAAATCAATTAAGGAATTAGATTAAATTCACAAATATTTAAGTGAAATATAGTTTAACAAACATAAACGAGGTTAAACACAATTAACTAGGCTAAACATGACAACACACAATTATTTAGGTTAGCAACATGGTTAAATAACTATTATCTACTATATACAATTGTATTTAATCTATTTCTTAAAAAGCCTAGGTTCCTATTACGTATTTTAAGCACCTACCTAGATATCCATTAAGCATATATTTAAGTAATTTAGTAGGAAAGTAGGACTTATTCAAGTATTTAAAGGTTACTTATTAAATAGCCCTAGTACATAATTATTAATATCATAGTTCATCTAATTGCACAAACTTGAGGTGGTTACAAACTTGATAAGATACTTGTAATGAGGCTACCTAGGTTGACTTGGCAAAACTTAAAACTAGGAACCTAAATGAGCCTACCTAGGTTAACCTATTAGTAGGGTAACCTATTATAGGTAGATTTAAACATACTATATGTAATAAATTTCTTATGTCTAGTTAAGTAACTTACAAGGTAGCTTATATTACGAAATAGGTTTTTACTTAGTAGCCTACATACATAGGTTAATTTAATAGGTATGTGTTAAGTAGTCAAAAAATCAAGGAGTTATGCATTACATGTTTTTAAAAAAATTATTAATATTGTAATCATAATTACAAGTTAAAAATAGATTGTTTAGTACACACACACATGCATGAATTCATGGCTTCAAAAATTTCATGGCACACAAAACATTATGGCATGCCATGACAAATATTGGTGCCATAAATTCAAGACAAACAAAAAAGTTATGGTGTCACAAAAAATCATGGATTACCATGAAATTTTGTGACAACTTGTTGCCAAATAGCATGCCATGTCACCATCACATAGAAAACCAAGTTATTATCAATCACAAAGGACAACAATATTTTAAACTAGCTAATAAATGAATTAAGTATCAAATCAATGACATGAATCATGATGTTGACGAATAGTCACATCATCTTGTTGGCATATAGCATGTCATGTCATCATCATGAGAGATTGAATCGTTACTAGTCACAAAGATGGATGGTTCTTGTAACTAATTAACTAATGAACCTAAATTGAAGAATAATATGATAATGTACCAAAAAAACCAACAAGTTGTCATATTGATTATTGTTGCAAAACCATGATGCCATGTGGCGTGCTGATGTTTTTTGTCACTACTTAGTGATTGTTATGACTAAATAATTATAAATGTAGTTAAAAAATAATTGTCATTTTTGTGTTTAGTTCAAAGGACAAGATTTGTTGTAGTGAAAGTAAATTTTTTGGACTTACATCTTGATGCAAAGAGCTACATTGAGGGATTGGACATCATTTCTAACATAGTGACCAACCAATAAATGTTTCATTTTATCCAAAGTAGTGTATGAATCATCATGTGATTAATAGTCAAATATTGTTTTACCACATGGAATGCCACATCATCATGTTGTGAGACTAGAAGTTGTTATTCTAATCACAAAAGTCATGGTATTCTTAAATAATTTATTTAAAACATATTATTACAATTTCAAGAATTATAATATATCTATCTAAAAAGCCCACTACTTGTCATACTAACTGTAGTCATGAAACCATGACATTTCAACAGCCTTTGCAAGTACATATGATTTTTGTGACCAAATACTTATAATTGTAGTTGAAAGGGATAGTAGTTGTTTTTTTGACCGGTCAAAAGACCCATAATGCATTGTGACACAATAGTTATTTAAGTTATAAAATTAGACTAAGTGCATTCAAAACATGGTGGCATGTAATGTATAGGCATGGTTGACAATAGTTATGCAAGAATGTGACATGCCACAAGGGGCATTGCCGATGCCTAAATTGTAGTATTTACATTTGAGGTTAAATCACATGGGGAGCCAATTATAAATTTGGCTAGTAGAGGCTTCATAGGCCAAGTCACCATCCTTGCATTTTTAATCATTAGACAAAAGGCTCATGATGATGCAAAAGAATCTAGGTGGCATCAAGAGGACAAAAATATCTAAAAGATGACACATTTTCCAAAATTTTGTGGTCATTCCATTGCCCCAATGATAAAAGTTTTATCATTTTGGAAACTTTGCAAGCATTTTCCAATGAGGATTACATTCACATGAATAAGATTTAGGCCCCATCTCTTTAGATGTCAAGTATTTGCAAGTTAGAATGGACTTTAAAAACACAATATGATTTCATAAAAATATTTTTTAATGTATTTTCATTGTGACAAATATGTGACATTATTGGATGCTTAAACCACGTGAATTAAAGCAATCCAAGTAGTCCAAGTTAATTTACCAATTGGGTGCCCTAGGGCACTATAAAATCCTTTTCTAATTAATAATTCAATCAAAAATAAAATCAAAATGATAAATTTATTTTTTTTGTTGATAAGGTTAATTTTGAATAATTCTTCTAGCATTTTGGTTGAACCATAATAGTTTTGTTTTTGACATTGAAGGTATAACCTAGAAAAGTAAAATAATCCTTGGGATTTTTTTAATGCATATATATTCCATATGATTTAGATAATGAAGGAAAATGGTAAATTTCCAGATTTTGATAAATAGATATTTCCAGTTTTTTTCCAAATGGTAAATACTAGTGATGCGAGGATATTGATATTTTTCAATATCCATTGGGCTAGATATTTGATTTTTAAAAAAAAATTAAGCACAAGGTATTTAATATTATGTATGTCTTTACTTTTTAATTTACACACCTAGTATCAACTTGTTAGGGTAATTAATATATAAATGTATCAATATTGTTTTCTTTTTGCATAAAAACTACTTGGTATGCATAAGAGTTGGGATTTGAAATTTTTTGTTGAGAACCAAGCAAGTTCTATGCCTAGGCTGGTTATCAAACAAAAAAAACTTTTTTTTTAAAAACAATTTTTTTAGTTTCATCATACAATTTTTTATCATGATTAATATAACTAATATTTCATGGAAGCACAACCCTTGTAACCATTCACACATTGACAATCACATACCTTGTTCATTGATCAAGAAAAATAAAAACACAATGTGATTGCATATTTCTCAAGTGATGGGTTGGATGTTGGATCAAACATCAAAGCTTTCACAATTTTATCCCATTGTTACAATGACATGCCACATTAAAGTAGAACTCTAAATTGAAAATTGAAATAGGAGATAGTCCCATGCATCATTAAAAATAAATAGTTGAGTTGACCATTACATCTAACCACTTATCTTGATAGTAGAATCTTAATCAAAACAAACAAATTTTTAAAAATTTGAACATAATTATCGTCAACCTTCATAATCATCAAGCCAACTCATGATCAATGTTGAAATAACCAATTACATCCAACATTGTATCATTTTTTCCCAACAATATGTGCCTCTTCCATAAATAATTTAATAATGGATTGCCCATTTCATGAGCAATCTATTTGCGCATCAACCAACCATTTTTTCATTATCATTACAAGTTTGTCCAAGTTATTAACTTCTAGCCTATAGTGTTGTAGAATTGTCAACACTCCAACAACATTTTTAAAAAAATTATCGATTTCAATATGGGACCCATGAATCCCAAGACTTGTTGATCCACAAAAAAAATGTTGGGAAATTGGGTTTCATGGATGGGTCTTCCACCAACTCAAAGGTAGTATAATATCTTTTGGCTTCATTAAATAAATGACACACTAAAAAAATTCATTCTTTAAGGTAGATGTAAACTACGGTGACTCAAAAGTGACAAGAATCCTAATCCCAAAAGTCCATATAAATGAAAAAAATAACACTAGAATGGAAAAAAAGGTTAAAAACCAATGTTTTGTGGGCCCTATGTGGTGATTAATCAATTAATAAAGTCCATATGAAAGGCTACCCATCTAGAAAACTTTTTATGTTAAGAGAAAAAAATATCAATTCAATAAAAAATTATCAAGATTGGGATGTTCAAAAGTCCATAGTTATTTGTTGGTTATAAAACATTTGGTAATTTTTTTCAATTCATTTTTTTTTCCCATCATGTATCATATATTGAGTCCCTATAAAAAAAATAGAAATGAAATCATAACAAAAAATGCATTTGAATGCTAATGTAGAACCTAGATTAGAATCCATATGTCCACTTTAAATGTCCATTACTATATGATTTGTGTATGTTTATTGAATTTCACTCCTTAATAAAAATTCTTATTCAAGTTGGAAATCTTAATCCATAAACATTTTTGTCAAATTAATGATTTTACAATGCATTTGTGGCATTTGAATAAAATACATTTTGCAGAAAGTCCATAAGGATACAAAAAATGAATCACTATAATTTACATCTACCCTTCACCAACCCTTGCAAAGTAGCTTCATTTGATGTGACTACCCCAAAGATGGATTCGTCTTTGTGATCAACTATTGTTGGTTCAATACCACCATCAATGTCAAGATTTAAAAACTAAAAAGTAACCACCAACAATGGCATCAAACTCTTGTTATCATATTTAGCCACCATGTATATAACTTTTGCCCTTCGAACAAATGTTTTCAAAACATTCAAAGATTTGAACTATGGGACTAACATCAGCACAAACATGTTGCGGGCCTTGGGAACATTGTAAGTAAATGCAAATGTTGGAAATGGTGTGAGGAGTACCATGACTTCTACCATCATATAGATGCACAAAGCCCTTGATTCAGACTCAAACATCCTCTTTCATAAAATTGAAGGAATTAATATCAAATTGTTCCATCCCATTTTACAAAGACACATTTATTGACAATGTAACATTTAGGGCATTAGAAAGTAATTAGTATCTTTAGGTTTGATTGAAGATACATTGCTTTAGCAACCATTTTACAAACTACCTAAGTGTTTCCTACTTCCCATAGCACAAATTTATGGCATCTTAATATTCCAAAGTTTTTTTGGAACAAAATCACCTTGCTATCAAACATGGTCTTCATGGGTGTTTTTAGCTTTTGATGGGAAAGTCCAACATCAACACATGCCTTTTGCAATTCACTATGTCCTTTGCCACATTTTCTAATCCATGTGACTAATTTCTATAACATAGATTATGTGGCCTTCATCTTGACTTCACGAAAACTAACACAACATTAGTATCATTGCAAGCATATTGGCATGTTTTACTAAAAGCAAGGCAAAACATGAACCTTGCCAAGGAATTGAAAGTGCCAGAAGACAATAAAAGTAAAAGTTCATGCAAGGGTGGATAAATTACCACTTTCATCCTTCATGTATGTTATCAATTTTTCTAACAAATTATAAGAAGACAAGAGACCCTTGACTTTTGTTGCCATTACAACTCCAATTGTATTAGTGGTTTCAAAAAGTCATTGTCATAATGCCAAGTTACCCATGGTGAATTTATAAAATTGTGAATGCCAAGGTATTCATTGTGAATTCATTGAAAGGGCAAACATATCATTTCCAAATCTAAACATCCACAAGTCAAAAAATGTTATTGTTATAAAAAAAAAATCAAAAACCAAAATCACATATCGTTCCAAGTTTTTAAAAACAATGAAAGGATGGCAAATTAAACCATTCACTTCTAGTTTAAAAAAACAACTTGGGGATTTTGACAAATGACCAAACACTTCAACCATTAACTCTCCATAATAGAACTAGCCATGTAAACTTTGGCAATAAATAACAAGTTCTTTTAAAAGTCTCAATTGTTGTGCATAAACTTCCTTGTAATGTTTTGTTGACCCAAAATGATTTGTAATCACCCCATTATCAACAATAGACTTCTTCTTGGATATTTCCCATTGTTGTTCCTTTGTAACAAGAGCTAAATTGGTAGTTTTCCACCTATGCCAAATGGCTAGATATTTAGTCAAAATATATTTCTTCATAGAAGTAGTTCCATGTTGTTGGTTGTATCAAATCATACATTTCCATTTCTTGCCGGTATTGCCAAAACTAAAAGTCTAAGAGACATAATGGAAAAAACAACACAATGCATGGTTTGAGGCATAACATGATTATGTTTATTATCATCACACACCACAAAAAAATGTTAGGGGAGATACAATGTTGTGCGTTCCAAGGTCAATGCCTACAATTATCATTGTCACCAAACTCATAACACATAGCATAAAAAATACCCTAATTGGTACATTCCTTGCATAACAAAAACACAAAAACACATTAGAACATAGCAAAATTACGGTTTGTTTCAAAATCCAAAAATTTGGATTTTGATCACACACCATCCCACTTATGATGAACACCAAAAAGTTGGAATCCCATTCACACTGGAACTGGTTCTAGACTTTCTTACCCCAAATTATTTATAATAACATGATAAAAATTTGTAACTACAGTAAAATTACTATCAACAACTTGTGGTGAAGAACCCATGCTTGTTGATTTAAGGCTAGTTGCACTTTTAATATCTCTCATGCAAACTCTATTTTTGCATCAAAGTTGCTCGAAGTTTCAATGCTTTTAGAAGTATTTGGTGTTAGTCCATTTATCGTTGAAATTGAACCAACCATTTTCCCCTAAAACTTCAGCTAAGTTTCCCATTTCCAAGTTAACAATATCATCATAATGTTGATGCAAGTCCTCATTCAAGTTGAATGTTTCCATCTTTGCCATTTACCTTTGACTTTGTAAGGAAAAGTACTAAACTTCAAAACTAACTAAGAGTTTATTATTCATTACAAACATAAATTACAAACAAATCAAGTTCCTATGGTTTTGGATGTGATAGGATTTGGTAAGGATTCTACATCAATTTGGTTGTAAAAACTCTCACCTAAAATATCAAAAACTCAAAACCTTAATGGAAACTAGGGTTTTGGAACTTCCAAACACAACAATAGTTGTTAAAACAATAATAACATTTTGGCTATTGACTTTCTTACTCCAAGCATGCAAAGAAAAATTTGGTGGAGCTTGAACCTCCTTGCAATTAAACATCCTCATGAAAATTGTCACCTTAAGGAAATGACTCATGACTCATAAGACACATGAACATTCACTATGAAGGAAACAACTCACTTGAATTCTATAGAAATCAATCCCATGCTTTAGAAACACTGATAGAACAATGCATTAAAGTTAAATTGCGCATTCCCAATGAGCTATTTGATTCCACCTTTGATCAATTCATTGCAAAAATCAATTAATGTTTGTTTTTATACCAATTTGTTGCAAAAATCAAATGATGATTGCAATAGCATTGAAAGGAAAATGCAAAATTGAAATTAAAAATTATAAGCTAAGAATTATAAGGGGCTATTAAAAGGGGGTGTGTTGTCAAAAGCTAAAATGAAAAGTGATGGAAATAGAAAACAACTTAGGTTTACAATTTTAGGTTTAGTGCAAAAAAAATATTTAGATGGATGAATTGTTTGGAATATGGATGAAAAAATGACGAAGATGAATAAATTAAAATGATAAATGAGGATGGTAAAAAAATAACTGGCCTAGGTGAATGAAAGAGGTCCACATACAGGTAAGGTGTTGATTTTTCTTTAAATGATAACTTGCCAATTGAATATTCAAGGGTATCATAAATCTTGATATCTAGTTAGGAAGGTTCTATATTGAATATCTCATGTAAATAAAACCGATAGGTAGGTATTCCAAACCGAATTAAATACCTAGGTCGTTTTTCAATATATGGCGAACATTAATAAATATCCCCAAAGATAAGATAGATTTATTCCCAAATTTCACATAATGAAAAAATACATTTTTGTAATATAATCCATAAAGTTTTTGTAGTATATTTCAAAATACAATTTGTTTCCTTGAATAAGGCCATATGTGATATAATTGGAAATTAGCAAAACCTTTCTGTAGTAAATTGGATAAAGGAGATTCCAATCCATAGAAATAGACATTTTAACAAAAGGAAAGACAAAATGGTCATTTATTTTTTTTAAATAAATAGAACAGGCATCTAACATGATTGAACTCCGATTTCTATGGAGAACAAATTGTAACAAATGGCAAAGGGAGGTAAATGTTTTTCCAACGAAAACATTGAAGAGGCAACTTTTAGATGAATAAATAGATGTGTTTTCAAATCTAAAATCAAATTATGGGAATGAATTCTCTAGATATTTATATGAAATAAATACATTTATAATAATTAATGATACAAATACTTCTACAAGTAATTTCAAAATTTTCAATTTGAAAATCTTCATTTTTCACATATAAAAGAGAAAATCATATCTTTTAATTTCTACTTTTTTTTACTACTTGGAAAATAGAGTTTTTATGTCCTGTTATTGAGGACATTGTGTAAGAATATTACATCATGTAGGAGATTTGCCTTGGATGATTAGTAAAATACCCCAATTAAAATTCTAGTTATATGGAGCAATTTAAAATTCAATATTATATTCATTTGGGAAAACAAAAGTTGTGTTTTCATTATGAAAACAAAGTGCCACAATAACTTACATATGTGCACGCTGCATATTGATTGAAGAATAAAGATATACAAGTCTCATTTTTACGAGTGGTTGAAATGTGAGTATGCGATTATGACTAGGGTCCACCATTTTTTGAAGCAATAAAATCGATAAATCATCAACATATATTAGTGAACAATCATCGCATACTACATTCAGTTACTTTATTATAAAGCATTTGCAATAAGCTGTAGCTATAGAATTACAAGTATGGTTCATTTGGCTGACTTCTTCAAAATTATAAGACATATCACATTTCACAAAAAAAGGATTGGTTTAAAATATAGTGTCTGCTTTCTTGTAAATTTGTGTCCAGGTTGCTAAGAATGTTTATTTTATTTATGTGTATTTATTAAATGCGAGAATAACAATATATTTGTATGTTGGCTACTCATAGACCCTTTGTTTTGGGTTGAGCAATCAAAATTTTCTACTTGCTACTGCCAACACATTATTAGGTAGGGAAAAGATTATCCAAAAACTGTACTTGCCAATGTTAAAGAATATTCAGTACACTTACCTCTGTATAATTAAAAAGATTTTCTATTTGCATTTTTAAAAAACCATAACTGCATAACTATTATATCATTTCATTATCATACGTATTTTTGTACACAAGTTAAAATCACGAGAAATTATTGTGCATTAGTAAAAACAATTATACACGATTAAAAGAGGTATTGCACAATAGTGAAAAAAGATTGACCTGCGTGCACACATATAATTTTATTTAAGCAAATATCTTTTCACCAAAATGGTGAGAAGAGATGATATTGTTATGCTCTTACAAGTCATGCAAGAATGCTGCTTTATTTTGTTACATCCGTTGCCAACATTAATAATATCAATATGGTTTACACTTAACCAAGTGTATTACATAGATTGCAGTCAGGATTTTATGAATTTGCATATAATATACCATTTGCGACAAATGCTCAAATTAAAAACCTACATTCTTTGTACTTGACTACATACAAACCCGGCCACCTTCCTTGCTAGTTGAGGTGGCAAAGCTCCACTGGAAATTATCTCCACAGCCATATGCAGATATGCAAAAGTACTGCAAACCAATTCCCTCAACTTCTCAGTAATGTCTACAACATGTGAAATTCCCAATTTTCTTGCAAACTGTGTGTGATGCTTCAATTTTAACTTGTCTAAATTGCTCAACAACAATGAAAATAATTAGTTCGGATCTACTGCATTTTACATCTTCACATACAAAAAGTACGAATGCTCACAACAGCCAACAATGATGGTATAATCATTACACTGTGTACAGGCAGAGCTCTAGACATCACTTCCAGCACAATAGCAAAAACATAACCAGCCTAGCACTTTCTCTAAACTCCAGTGGAGACAGTTAGTTTGAAGTATATTTCACCTGTAATTGGCTCGAGTTGAAGCTTCTATAGTGCATGCAATGCCATGGAAAATCTGTAGGATGTAAGTAATGCAATGAAAAATCTGTTCCATAGAAACTTGACCTGCTGTTTCCATGTGAAAAAGCTAAAATACTAACTCTTCAACTCAGCAAACTGTACACTGTTACAGACCTGAACTCGCATGTAAGAAGTACATGGGCATTGGCTGGAAAATGTATCCAGACATATCTTACTGAGATAAGAAACCATGCATCCAATTCTCAGCAGGACAGTGTGAAATGTATTGGGAAACAGATCAGAAAAAAGATGAAATGGGGCAGCAATTCAGCTTAGCTATCGAGTACATTTACCAGGACATATTTGTATTGATTTGCAAATTAAATGCAGAATGAAATTAGAAGATAGGTATCCAGCTTAAGAAACAGTGAGTGCACATGCAAAGATTGAAACTGTGAATGCTTGATTTTGTAGATGCTCAGTGCATGGAGTTGTAGGATAGTTTGGCTACCTCATGTGCTTGTCGTCTTCTGATTACATTGCACCTCACGTCATGTATTGGGAAGTAGCGCTCTTGACCAGACTTAAATGCAGGCTTTATGACTGCAATGTACAGGCATGTGTGGCACCCTTATCCAAACGCATCAAGCATAAGTAAGTTTGTGAAACTAATCCTTCTTGGCATGAGTGCTGAAAGCGCCATAGAGTATATCTCCAAAAGCGCCCTAAGCACACTTCTTGTGAGGAAATCCAATGTATCGACCATGTGCAGGACTCAGTTGTCAAAAACACAATGTGACCCATGACCAGGACAACACGAACCCAATGGAGGGATAAAATCTTATCCCCCCAAACCCGCAAAACCATTTCACTTTATTGGAGGCAGGACCAGCCCCGTAAGCGCACCCATAAGGGCAAGGTCCCATTACTATACAGTCAGCCTGGCACTTCCACAAGTCCACAGTAGCTGAACTGACAGTTCTCCGAGGAAAAGCGACCAACATCAACATCTCCTATGATAGGTACATCTAGGTAACAGTCTGCATCTTCGAGTAAAGGAGCCATCAATATATTCCTGGAAATGTTGGCGCCCAGAAACTGCAAAACAGATGACAAAGTAAGCATCCTGCTGAAATACACAACATACATAAAAACTACAGATACTCAATTAAAAATGTATCTTACATACTAATCTACCTTAAAGACACAACAAGCAAAAGAAAGTAAAAGGAACTTACCAAAACAACACTTCCATTCCAAGAACAAAAAATTAAAAAAAAGAACAAGTAGCCAAAAGCCAACTCACTATTCTAACTCTAAAATTCTACAGCCATGGTTACAAATACTTCTTTCTATATTTCAAGCACATGATACAAAACTTTATGCAGATGGCTACAATCACGAAACTTAAGCCTAACAAAAGTCTCAGATCTGCAACATGAGGGAGAAAAACACTTCAGAGCTCAGAACCAAACAAAACCCTCAGGATCAAAGTTTCTGGTGTTCAGTTATGCAAGGTCCACTGGCCATATATAGCCTGACCCACAGATTTGATCATCATCAGGAAGTGCAGCCGGGCAATATTCTTCCGAAAACAAGATATTCCTTGGAAAGTGAACATACAGCAAGCACGCAGACGATAACAAGAAACCGTTACACAGGAAACACCAGCGCCAAATACACGACTACTAATGCCCTCAGAAACTACCCAAAAACCAGAGAAACGGACAATCACCAAAACTAGAGGCAACTACAAGGAACCGACAACAAAAAGCGCTTTTGTTTTTATCACAAACTAAAGAAATCATTTCGCAAAAACATATATCAACACGGCCACCATCAACGAATATGCACCATGCGATAGATAAAACATACACTCACAAGAAAAGATACACGCAAAGAAGGAGGAGAACACCAGAAAAGAACTGAGAGAAACAGGATTGAGAAACAGGATATCGAAGGCAAAGGCACAAAAAACTCACCTAAAGTAAAGAGGATGTTCTCGCCCTAAGCTTGTACAACTGTTAACACCACAAGCTCCATCGTCCTTACAAAACAGAAGTAGTGTCAGGCAGGAGACACCCTTGCAAAGAGGAGAATGGTAAACTCTTCAAGCAAAAAACACAATAAAAAGAGCTTCGCAAACAGGACTTGAAGCGACTCGGCTACCCCCGCAACCTCCCTTTCCTTAGCGTACTCAGCACGCAGTCAGCCGTTTCCGCGGTAACCGACTTTCGGACTCGGGGCCCGCCTCGTATACATCGCCGTTCGATTTCCTTGGGTAATCATGACCGTGCGATGGAATGTGTGAATGTGAATCTGTGCCGTCCAAGGCCAAAGCAAAGCGAACAGGTGGTACCTATGTACCTACCTCGTGTAAGCCGTCCTCATCGTCCTACCTCGGGTACTTCCGACGGGACGATGGCAATCAGGGAACATCGATCTGAGCCGTCCATGACGATAACCTGCCTCGTGTACTCCGCTGGCCGTTTTTTAATTCCCACCTCGGGTACTTGTGACCGTGCGATCGTTAGTCGGTCACGTGTATCGTAGCCGTTCAAGGGTGGCGACAACAGTGGTACCTGACTACCAGCAAAAGAAAGGTCGTTCGCGTAATGAGAATGGGTCATCATTGTGATGACGCGTTCAAGTAACGTGTCGTGATAGGGTTCGCTTTTCACACCAGAAGCTTCTAGATACACTGCTGGCAACCAATCGGGCAATAATGAACTGCGTGCCTGTAAACAATATCCTACGCCATGCCTTCAGGCAAGGACTACTATACCTACTATTCACTTGAGTCTACACCGCCTTAACTCTAGAAGTAGCTTGAACCTTCTTACTTGGGTTGTAAGCAGTGATTTTTTTCCGACGTTTTTTTGACCAAAACAATTGGGAAAATTATGGATAAATGTGTTTTTCTATAACAGATTTCAAAATAAAATAAAATCTCTTTTCGGGAAAATAAAATTCGTCAAATTTTCAATATCACAAAACTGAAAAAGAAAAGAGAAAGAAAACCCTAGTCTTTGGTTCTTGATGTCAGAAGGAACCTTTGATCCCAGATTTAACTTTTTGATGGAACCTCTATTTTAGTATTGAGATTGATTTTTGGGATTTTTAAAACCTCCGATTTCAATCATTTTCAGAAAGAATTTATATTGCTTTGATTATAGACCAGGTCTAATTTCATCTCCACTACATAGAACTAAATAATTATTGTATGTATAATATTAGTTTGTTCCACTAATGCACACAAATCACAAATCAATATAAAAATTATCTAATATTTACCTATGTACAACCCTAAAATGCAAAAACTTGCCAAAAAATTTAGGGTCACAATTAGAATTTTTTAATAAAAATTATATTTAAATTAATTGAAACAAGACAACACTCTCAATTTAAGTTTTAACTCTATTTTGAAAAGAAATTGATCATCCCATTAAATGATGGTTCCAACAAAACTCAAAACCTCTGATCCAAAAAATTCTAAAACTTAACATGTAACCTAAACTTGAACTTGCCTAAATCCCAAAACCTATCAACACTACTGTTAATTAGGACCTCATGGATAGAAATAGGTAATCTGCAACCAAACTTATATACAACACCTAATAAAATACAAATTTTTTAAGACCTAACTTCAAAGACTAAGCACTTCGAACTCAAAACTCCAAAAGTAATAAAAGGGGAAGCAATTTTTATTTTTTTTCAAGTAATTTCCAGTCATTCAATTAATACACGTTGATGCCGATAATTTTCTTCATTGTGATTAATGTTTTTTCTGGGCCAGATTTCCCCACCTTGATGACCAAAAGAAAAGAGCTAGTGCAACAAGTACAAAGAGTTTTTTTTTAATTTTTTAAATGACCCAAAGTCACCACATTATGAGGGAATTATTCTTTGAAATTGCCATATTTTTAAATGAAGTGTTTTAGCATGTCGCCAAAATATAGCACAAAATTCCTAAACATTTCACTTTCCTCAGCCACATTTGGCTAAGTCCTCTTGTGAATGATTGCCAACCCACCTACTTCACAAATTTGGGGGGCAAAAGCATTGATTGTAATTTATCCCATTTTCTATTTCATTTATGCAATTTTGGTTTTAATGTGTTTTTAATCTTCTGTTAAAGGAATATAATTTGTTGAGTATGGAGTTAATGAGATAATCTAAAATGCAATTATGCTTCAAACAAAATAAAATAAAATTGAAGTCATGGCATGGATCTCAAGTATTTTACATGTTTACTAGTGTGAACCCCGTGCATAATGCACAGGTGTGTTATTTCAACAATATTTGGTTGATGTTTTTGGTTTTTTAAAAAAACTTTTCTTTTCAAACA
>Ga0116229_10008027_pt1 | contig 16537 bp, 15 predicted proteins | sample S1TSphgellanicum_3_FD_87313 | JGI IMG/M metagenome (GOLD analysis project Ga0116229, IMG submission 87313) | Host-associated microbial communities from peat moss isolated from Minnesota, USA - S1T2_Fc - Sphagnum magellanicum MG | ecosystem: Host-associated > Plants > Peat moss > Unclassified...
GCCAGGCAAAGACTCAATGCGACTAAAACGCAAAGTCGCAGCTTGGGACGACGAATTCCTCACAAGCGTCATCGCACGGTGATTAACTCACCCGATTCCCCTGGATATCGACCCGCGTGAGCTTGATCAGGTCGGATTGACGCTGGTCTATGATAAAGGGAGCTATAGCGTCGGCGGCATTGTCGCGAAGGAGGGGAAGCCGGCCGTTGAAGGAGTCCAGATCGGCGATAAAATCCTCTCGATCGATGAGACTCCCGTTGAGGGCTGGTCGCGCGATCAGATCTTCTCGGCCTTGCATGGTAAAGCCGGTGATCGCCATCGTCTCAGCGTCGAGCGGGATAGGAAGAATGTGACGCTGTCTCTTCCGGTGACTCTGTTCTGAGAGAGCAACGCGCAAGTTCCGTGTCAGAACTCGGCCCCGACCGGCTGCGCCAGCCGCTCGATCAGCCAACGGCCGGCCGGTCCTGGCGGGGCGTCGGTGCGGTAGATCGCCTGCATCGGCATGACGAAATTCCGCGATCTCGGATCCACCAGCGTCAGCGCGACCAGCGCGCCGCTCGCGAGATCAGGTTCGATGGCATGGCGCGGCATACTGCCCCAGCCCAGGCCGGCACGCAGAAAGGCGGCCTTCGCACCCAGATCCGCGAGCCGCCAGCTCTTCTGCGAGAATACGCCAAATTCCTGGCCCTGAGACAAATCCGACCGATCGGTCAGCACCAGCTGGACATGCTGCCCCAGCATCGCCGTCTCGATCAGACCGTCATACGCCGCGAGCGGATGTGACCGGGCGGCGACAATCTCAAGCCGCACGCCGAGCAGCATGCGCTGGGTAATGCCCACTGGCACCCTCGGCAACGACCCGAGAATGCCTACTGAACAGCGCCCGTCCAGCACCGGCCGCAACACGGCGCCCAGCGCCTCGACATAAAGCCGGAGCGGCGTGTTCGGGAATTCGGTTTGAAACGCCTGCACCGCTTCGGTCAGGACCGCAGTCGGGAACATAACATCCACAACGACCGACAATTCGGCCTCCAGCCCATCGGCGAGTCCTTTTGCCCGCGCCTGGAACAGCGCCATGCCGTCGACAACGCTCCGCGCCTCATGCGTCAGTGCCCGCCCGGCTTCGGTCAGGACGGGACGACGACCCGAACGGTCGAATAGTTCGACCCCGACCCGGTCCTCAAGATTGGCCAAAGTCTGGCTGACGACCGACTGCGCCCGGCCGAGCTGACGCCCGGCTGCGGAGAAGCTACCGAGATCGGCAGCAGCGAGAAAGGTCCGCAACTGATCCAGCGTCACGCCTGACAACATATCGAGATTTCCGATGGATTCTATCGAAAGACATAGTCTAGTGCGATGACCTGAAAGACGCCATGGTTATGCATCATTATGGGAGTTTTCGTCATGTCGGTCGGCATCATCGGTCAAGCTTCTCCCGCGCGTGGTTTGGTGATTGCGCGTTGGACACTTCAAATTCTGCTCGCGCTCGCCTTTACCGCTGCAGCTGTCGGTAAATTGGCCGGCGCGCCCATGCTGGTAGAAACCTTCGAACAGATCGGTATCGGCCAATGGTTTCGCTATGTCACCGCTTTGGTTGAACTGACCGGCGTGGTCGCGCTCTTGGTGCCAGGCTTTGCGCTCGCTGGCGGGCTATGGCTCGGCACCACCATGTTTTTTGCGAGCCTGACGCATGTGTTCATCCTCCATAACAACCCGGCGCCGGCGGTGGTGCTTCTCATCCTCTGCGCCATCGTCGCGTGGCTCCGCCGTGATCAGGCGGCGATTCTGCGGGCACGTTTCGGATAAAGCGGATCTTCAGCCAACGCGCTTGACAAAGTACATCTAAGATATATCTTATTTCATACGTAAGCAGCAAGATCGCTACTTACCTATGAGGACGAAGATATATGAGACATTCACACGATCACCACAGGGGCGAAGCACGCGCGTTCCATGGCGGACGCGGCGGGCGCCGCCATCGCATGTTTGAGAGCGGCGAGCTTGCCCTGGTCCTGCTCCATCTGATGGAAGCACAGCCGCGCCATGGCTATGATCTGATCCGCGAGATCGAAACCCGCACCGGCGGGCGCTATGCACCAAGCCCCGGCATCGTCTATCCGACCCTGACCATGCTGGAGGAGCTGGGACAAATCGAGGCGAACCCATCCGACGAAGCCAAGCGTCTATTCGTGCTCACCGTGTCCGGCAAAGCGCGGATCGACGCGAACCGTGCCGAGATCGACGCGGCTTTGGCACGGCTCGATGCGCTCCGCAATGAGGGCGAACGGCTTGATGCCGGTCCGGTCCGGCGCGCCATGCAGAATTTGAAACTCGTGCTGGAGCAGCGGCTGAACAGGTCGGAGGATAAGCAGGTTCTGTTCGATATCGTCGATTTGATCGACGAGGCTGCCCGCAAGATCGAGCGGCTGTGATGGACGATCAGTTCGCTCCCCGCCACCAGATAACGCGCCTGCGCCGTGAACCGAAGCGCCGGACCGTCACAATCACCTCGGTCGAACGCCTCACACCCCTCATGCGGCGCATCACCGTCCAATCGCCGGATCTTGTGGATTTCGAGAGCGCCGCGCCCGATGACCATATCAAGCTCTTTCTGACCGATGCGGCGGGTGAGACCTGCATGCGGGATTACACGCCGCGCCGGTTCGATCGCGCGACCGCGACACTCACGATCGATTTCGCGCTGCATCAGAGCGGACCGGCCAGCGACTGGGCACGGGCGGCGAGGCCGGGCGATCGCCTCGCTATCGGCGGCCCGCGCGGCTCGCAGATCGTTGCGGATGATTTCGATTGGTATCTGCTGATCGGCGATGCAACCGCCCTGCCCGCCATCGGGCGACGCGTCGAAGAACTGCGTCTGCACGTCCCGGTCTTCACGATCGTCGCGATCGATTCCGAAGCGGAACAGCAGGATTTCGCGACGAAGGCTGATTGGCAACCCTTCTGGGCATATCGCGATCAGCGTGCCGATGATGCGGACTTGGTACGGACGATCCTCGCCACGGTAACTCTGCCGCCGGGCGACGGCTATGTCTGGATCGCCGGTGAAGCGCAGCTGGCGCGTGCGTTGCGCCACACGATGCTGGAGGATCGAAATCACCCGAGAGGCTGGGTCAAAGCAGCCGGCTATTGGGCCAAGGGCGAAATCGGGGCACACAAGACGATTGACGACTAAGCACCATCGGGATGCGCTGCTGACGACCCGGCCGCGTCACGACAGCGGTGCGAGCAATATTTGACCGAGTCCCAATCCCGCGCCCATTTCTTGCGCCAGTTGAAAGGCCGGCCACAAATCACGCAGATCTTGGTCGGCAAATCCGCCTTCCGCCGCATCTTGGCCATGGCGCTACCAAGGCACAGAATCGCCGCGCCAATCGAAGAAGCCGCCATTCGCGTCGGCGGTGAGCCCGTCGATCACCTGCAGCAAATGCGCCGCCGCGACCTCTGGCGTATGGACCTCCAGACCGACCGCGGCAAAGGGCTGAGAGAGCGGTGTCGCCACCGTTCCTGGATGGAGCGCGATGCAGATCGCCTCCGGCGCCCGCCGCGCCAGTTCGATTGCGGCCGTCCGCACAAGCTGATTCAAAGCCGCTTTGGAGGCGCGGTAGCCATACCAGCCGCCCAGGCGATTATCGCCGATACTGCCGACCCTGGCCGACAGCGTGGCGAACACCGCCTTGCCGCTCCGGGGCAAGGCGGGCAGCACATGCTTCATCATCAAGGCCGGTCCGATCGCGTTGAGCGCGAAGGCGCGCGCGAGCTTGGCGGCATCAAGCTGGCGCCAGCTTTTCTCCGGCATCTGTTCCGCATCATGCAGAAACCCGGTGGCGTCGATCACCAGCCGAAGCTCGCCCAAAGCAGCGGCGAGCCCGGCCGCATGCTCCAGACTCGCTTCATCCAGGAGATCGATCGGCGGCGTGCTGCTGCGGCTATAGCCGATAACATGGTCAAACCGACCGCTCGCCCGCACCGCGTGCAATAGCGCGCTGCCGATGGCACCGCCGGCACCGAACACTACCGCCACCCCGCCTTTTGGGAAAGATGTAAGGCCAGCCACGCCCAATGCTATGCGAGGATCAGGCCCACATCGACATTGCCGCGTGTCGCATTCGAATAGGGGCAGACTTCGTGCGCCGCATGCATCAGCTTCTCGCCATCCGCGGGATCAACGCCCGGCAGGCTGACCGTCAAAGCGGCGGTAATGCCGTAACCGCCCTCGGAGCGCGGCCCGAAGCCGATTTCGGCGGTGACCGTCGCATCCGCCGGGACTTTGACCCCGACCTTGCCCGAAACCGCCTTCATCGCGCCGAGGAAACAGGCGGAATAGCCGGCGGCAAACAGTTTTTCGGGATTGGCGCCGACACCGCCGGGCCCGCCCATCTCCTTCGGCACCACCAGCTTGACATCGACCGACCCGTCATCTGACTTGGCCGACCCGTCGCGGCCGCCGGTCGAGGTGGCTTTCGTCTTGTAGATCACCGTTACAGGCATGGTTATCTCCTGGCAGAGTCGCTTGAGTGCTGAGCCAGATATAGTCACATACCGACGTTTGGGAAGCGCTCAGGACCGACTCTCATTACCGGCGTACGGTCGATTATGGCTTGTAAACTTCTCACTTGTAGGATCGGCGAAGCGATGTCTCGACTATTCGAGATATCTTGATTTTCAACGCTTTTGGTGATGCGAGACGCATGTGACCAAACCTTCCGCTCAAAGTGACTCCGTCATTTTAATTCGCACCCATTTTGTGAATGAAACGCTGCTGGCGTTTATCGCGGCCCTGTCTGATCACACCGGATGCCAAATCCATCTCTGTGCCGATGAAAATATATCGACGCTCGATCCAGGCCCAATTGCCGGAAAGATATCACTCAGCAATGACCTGTTCAGACAAATCGGCTTGCACGTTACCAAAGATGTCATGTGGCGGTGCGGCGATTACGGGATTTACGCGGCACTGCTAACGCTGCCATCGGCGGGGTATTTCTGGATTATCGAGCCGGATGTTTACATCGACGATGGCGATCTTGCCGATTTCTTCCGGTTTTTTGAGCGCCATCCCGATGTTGATTTTCTGGCCTGTCACTATGAGCCGGCGACACCACACTGGTCCTGGCGGAAACCGATGGCGCCCTATGCCACGGAGATCTATCGCTGCATGTTTCCGCTGGTGCGCGTCTCGCGGTCGGCGGCCGAGTTCCTGTTGCAGCGGCGGCGCGCCCTAACGCTCCTGCATGAAGCGGTGACCGCATCCCATCAGGCCGGTCCCTATCCGATTTGGCCGAATGATGAAGGGTTTTGTGCAACCGAGCTCACTAATGCCGGATTTCAGTGCCGTGATATCAATGATTTCGGGACCGCGTTTTATACGCCGGATAGTTTTGGCTTCTTGAAGCCGATTTCGCTGAAACAAGTGCGGTCGACGCGAGGCTATGGTCTGGTTTGGCATCCTGTGCTCAGCGGTGAGAATTTCAGACGCAACCTGTCGCTCTATTTCAATGGTAATCGCAAAGCAGCTTCGCTCGCGATAGAGACTTATGAAAAGTCCAAAATCGGCCTGATTAACGATCTCAGCGTCGAATGTGGCGACATGGTCGCCGATCGTCTTTTAGTTCAGATGAAATGCTGGGCTGTCACGTCCGACAAGTCCATCGCACAGCGTCCAACCGTGGTCGATCATGCGCAAGGGCTCCTTGTCGATACTGAAATATCGGGCAAACACGTCGCCTTCTTTGTCGCAGATCCAGCCGATTATATTCAGAGCTTTCATGCGAAGGGCGAGTTCTATGAAGATATCGAACTCGATATCATCGCTCAATATCTGCTACCGGGCAGCATTTTATTGGATATAGGCGCCCATACGGGCAATCATATCCTGTTTGCAGCAACGTTTTTACAGCCCGGTAAGATCATTGCGATCGAGCCCAATCCCGAAACCGCCAAAGCATTGCGGTTCAATGTCGCGATCAACAAACTTCACGCAATCGTGGATCTGCGGTTGCTGGGGATTGCCCTGTCCGATCGGGAAGGGCTGGGCGTCATCCGCTATGACGCCCGGAATACCGGCGCCGCACAGGTGACGGCAATCGCCTCGATCGACGAGGCGCATGACCGCCCGACCTGCAAAATAATGCCAGGCGATCATCTGCTCGCTGACACAAAGGTTGATTTCATCAAGTTGGATGTTGGCGGGCTGATGGAACTTCAGGTGCTGGTGGGCATTCGCGGCGTGCTGCGACGCGACCGGCCTCTGCTGTTCATCCATGTTCCGCACAGCGAGCGCGACGCCATTCTGCGCTTCCTCGCGGCGGAAAATTATCGCACGGTGCAAAGCCATATTCGGTATCGGGATGGCGAGTGCCTCATGCTGCTGCCGGCGTGACATAACGAATTCCAGGACCCAAACGACATGACACAGCAGATGCTGACCAAAATCGTGCTTGCCTCGCGGCCAAACGGACGGCCGCAGCCGGACAATTTCCGGCTCGAACAGGAGGCGCTTCCCGCGCTGCCGCGGGGCGGGTTGCTGTTGCGCACGCTCTATCTCTCGCTCGATCCCTATATGCGCGGCCGGATGGATGACCGCCCGTCTTATGTTCCGCCGATTGCGATCGACGCGGTAATGGGCGGCGAAACCGTGTCGGAAGTGATCGCATCGGATCGGGCAGATTACCGTGTCGGCGATATCGTTCTGGCACCGAGCGGCTGGGCAACCCATGCAGCCTGGGTCGGTGACAGTCTGCGTAAACTTGACCCGTCGATCGCCCCGATCACAACCGGTCTCGGTGTGCTGGGCATGCCTGGCTTCACCGCCTATGCCGGGCTTAATCTCATCGGCAAGCCGAAGCCGTGCGAGACGCTGGTCGTCGCGGCAGCCAGCGGTCCGGTCGGGTCTTTGGTCGGGCAACTGGGCCATCAGGCCGGTCTCCGGGTGGTCGGCATTGCCGGCGGTCCTGAGAAATGTCGCTATCTCGTTGAAGAACTCGGCTTCGATGCCGCAATCGATCATCGCAGCGACGATCTTCGCGGACAATTGGCGTCCGCCTGCCCGAAGGGCATTGACATTTATTTCGAGAATGTCGGCGGCGCGGTGTGGCAGGCGGTCAGGCCGCTGCTCAATCGCTTCGCCCGCGTGCCGGTTTGCGGCCTGATCGCGCAATATAATGGCGGAGGTCCGACCGATGACGTTGCGCACACGATGCGGGCGATTCTGACCAAGAGCCTGACCGTGCGCGGCTTCATCAATTACGAATTCGCCGCCGACCATTACGCTGATTTTCTGGCCAGCGTGTCGAAAGCGATAGCGGACAGCAGGATCCGCTATCGCGAAGACATAGTCGATGGGCTGGCAGCGGCGCCCGAGGCGTTTATTGGCATGCTCGACGGCAAGAATTTCGGCAAGCTGCTGGTCAAATTGGCGTAAAGTTAGATTGAGTCGGAAGATCCTCTCCTGCCCAGTGGGGGAGTGTACATATCTCGGCGACGTTAAGGGGGATGAGGCATTTTTAAGTGTCGGCAACTCCTCTTTCCCTCCCCTTGATGGGGAGGGTGGCGCGCAAGCGACGGGTGGGGTGGGGCCGCGGCCACCTTTGGGTCAGATCCAGTCCGGCGCCTCAACCCTCGCGGCAACATTCCCCCACCCGGCGCTCCGCGCCACCCTCCCCACGAGGGGGAGGGAAAGGAAATTGCTGCATGGCTTATCGATTCCGATAGCGGATGAGATATGTACACTCCCCCGCTGCGCAGGGGAGGATCTTGCTATTTGGAAAAGTCCGGTTTCCGCTTTTCCAGGAAGGCAGCCAGCGCTTCGGCGGCTTCGCTGCTCTTAAGCGCTTTGGCGAAGGCGGCCATCTCCGTCTGCATATGGGCATAAAGCGCCTCGCCATCGGGTCGCATCAGCGCCCGCGCCCGGGCGATGGCCGCCGGCGGCTTGTCACCGAGACGGAGCGCAATTTTGCGCGCCCGCGCCTCGACCGGGCCCTCCGTCACGATCTCATTGATGAGACCGAGATCAAGCGCCTGCTCTGCGCCGAACGGCTGCCCGAGCAGCAGCATAGCGGCCGCGCGCGGATAACCGAAGCGCGCCGGCATCAGCCAGGACGACCCGCCTTCCGGGACCAGCGCCATATCGACGAAGGGTGTCGAGAACATTGCCGTGGGGGCGGCATAGACGAGGTCGCAATGCAGCAGCATGGTCATGCCGACGCCGATCGCCGGACCATTAACCGCGGCCACGATCGGCTTGCCACACTGCGTAATCGCCCGGAAAAACCGGGCCTGCGGTGAGTCCGCGAAGTCCCCGCGCATCGCAGCGAACTCGCCGATATCATTGCCGGCGGAAAAAATATCGCCGACTGCGCTCAGCAACACCGCGCGGATCTCCGCGCTCTGACTCGCCTGATCAAATCCAGCGGCGATCGCATCATACATGGCGCCAGTCAGCGCGTTCTTCTTCTCCGGCCGGTTGATGCAGATCGAGATAATCGGGCCGTCGGTCGAGATATCGATATGGGTCAAGGTTCGCTCCTGTTCGATCATTGGGCGCAGGATACAGGGAAGATGCAGAACCACCAACCTTCGGCTGACCGAGATTTTACCGTTCCGCCTTAAGCAGCGATGGGGCGGTGACGATTGGTAGGGACTAGCGAAGTGATTCTTGAGGCGATGCGGCTCTGGCAGAATCGGTGCACCGAAAAGGGAATAGAGGCTTGATGTTGTCCGCGCCAAGCTTTAGCCGGTAGCAGACGACCCGCGCCGCATCGCCGATGACGAGCTTGGCGCCCACTTCGACAGGCGTCTCAAAGATGCCGAGAAACAGCGGAAGCCATGATTCGGGCGCTGATATTCGCCGGTCAGGCGCAAGACGACCTCGACGAGATTTTTGAGTTCATCGCCGACGGCTAGCTGTGAAAAGCGCGAAAAACATAAATCAACTCTTGACCAAAAAGATTGCTCAAAATATGCTAATTTAGCAGATACGCTCATTAAACTGACATGAAACTCGTCACCGTGCTGGGCGGCTTAATGTTGGAAATCTGGACAAATTCAAATCGCAAAAACTGGGCATCGTCGTTCGCTGGAGGGAGGTCTTATGCTGAGCTTTCTTTTTCGTGTTCGCTGGGCTCCGATGCTGGTGCTTGCGGCTTCTCCTGCATGGGCCAATTCGGATCAGCCGCAGTCTGGGGGGCATTTTGCCCCGCTCACCGCGGCGGCGTCCCCTCAGATCACGAGCTGCACGGCTGTAAAAAGTGCGGGCACATCGTTTCTCACTCAGTTCACGCCTGCTGATATTGGGTGCTGGGATGCGGCGAACCCTACTGATGGGGTTCTCGAGGGGAACGTTGTTGCCCTTGGCGATCTCTGGAATTGTTCGGCGACGGCATGTTTGGGCAACGCGATAATGTCTTTCGACTCAACCAGCCGCTCTCTCACGACGACCGTGAATTTCACCGCAGTGCCATCATTAATCATCAATTCTGGTGAACCGATCGGCTATCCCAATCTGCTATATGGTACCAGCTTATATAAAATTAACAGCCTCCATAAATCATCCACCCAGCCTATAGCGTCGTTTCCGCTTCCGGCAACTGTATCATCGATCATCAATGGGAAAACAGTTCAGCTATTGGCTAGTTACACGACCATTAATACAGGCTATAAAATCGATATTGCCTACGACATGTTTCTGACGCAGAAGGAAGCGACTGCGGGTACAGACAGTGGGCAATGCGGCCTCGGTCAATTCACCGAACTCGAAATAATAATAGATGAAGAGCCCAATACGGCGGCATTTGATTCTGATCATTTTTATGACTCTATTTCTGCTTCTGTAACGATCAACAATAATCCACAATCCAACGCTACTTGGAATATATATTACTTACAGCACAATGACAAGTGTACTAATAAATCTACTCAAGAAAATACATATTACCCATTGATTGTTTTCGCGTTGAGCCAGCCGCCAAACGCGAGCATCGGGGCTTCGGTGAGCTTCGACCTTCGCAGCATACTTAAGTACCTTGCCTCCAAGAACGGGCCGACAAAAGGCTCCGGCATAACCGGTCGGTACATCAACGCGATCCAGTTGGGCTCGGAATTCTGGCCAGACACGTCGTCAGGTGCTGTCCATTATAGTTGGACTCTGAGCGGCTTCAGCTTGATCCAGTAATAAATTAATATTGAAACCGCCCTCCCCCGCTGAAACACGCAGGGGAGGATCTATCAGCCCTCACCCGGCGACAAACCCCGCGGCCCGTGCCGATTGCAGCATTTCGATGTCGTTCGATGCGCCGAGCTTGTTGCGCAGCATGGATTTGCGGTTGGCGACCGTCTTTTCCGCGATGCCCAAGGCAATAGCGATCTGGTCGGTCTTCGCCCCCTCAAGCAACAGATGGAGCAAATCCAGCTCCTGCACCGAGAGGCTACGCCACACATCGCCGGGTTCGCCGGCTTCGCTGTTGCTCATGGCCTGGGCAATCGCGGGTTCGACGAAGCGGGTGCCGGCCCGCGCATGACGGACGGCCTCCAGGATCATCTCGGGCGGCGCGCTCTTGCTGAGATAGCCCAGCGCGCCCAGCCGCAGCGCAGCTTCAGCTGACCACACATCGTTCCGCATGCTGAGCACCAGCACCCGCGCGCCCACGCTCTCGCCACGCAGTGTTTGCAGCAGCGACAGTCCACCCTCGCCCGGTAGGTTCAAGTCCAGAATCGTGATGTCCGGCTCCAGCGTTCGAAACAGGGTCAAGCCCTGCTGGGCATCGGCCGCTTCGGCGGTGACCGCATCGAATTCAACGGAAAACAGCCGCGCGAGACCGGCGCGTAAGAGCGGATGGTCGTCAATGATCAGAATATTCATGCTCATACCGTCAAGGGTGGCGTTAAAGCCTGCTCAGTACCGGCGGCTTCCGCGGTATCCGTCAGACTAACGATGATGGTCGTTCCAATTCCGGCCTTGCTCTCAATCTCGATGGTTCCGCCCAGCGCCTCGACTCTGGCCCGCATACCGGCAAGCCCAAGCCCCTGGCGGCCATTCTGCGGAATGCCCGTACCGTTATCCTGAATGGTCAGCAGGAGATCCGGTCCTTGTTCGATGCAGGATATTGCGATTTGCTCAGCCCCGCTGTGCCGCACCGCATTGGCCAACGCCTCCTGAAGAACGCGCAGCAGCGACGTCACCGTGGCAGCCGATCGCGTCACCGCCCAGGGCTCGCATGACACAACCCAATCGATCTCGGGACAGCGGTCGCGCCAGAACGACACCAGATCCTGGAGCGCGGCCGGAAAATCAATATGATCGGCGGGCATCAGATGCAGACGACCGATCATCCGGCCGACCAGCTCCTGCATATGGGCGAGCAGGGTCGCAAGGCCCCCGGCACAGTCGGCGATCGCCTGACGATTATCCGTGCGATTGAAGCGAACCAGCGCCGACACGTCGAGATTGGCGGCCAGCAGGCAGGGTCCCAGCTCATCATGCAGATCGCGCGCAATGTCCCGGCGCTCTCGCTCTTGCACCGCCAACATCTGGGCATCGAGCGTTCGGGCTCTTGCTTGCGCCTTCTGCAGCTGATCCGCCATGCGATTGAACTGAAGCCCCAGCAACGCCACATCGCGCGGACCATACGGGGCGATTCGCAACGAAAAATCGCCGACCCCGACGCGCGACAAGGCCGAGGCTAGTTGGGAGAGCGGGCGGAGGCTGCTCTTGAGGCCGATCGCCACCAGCCCCAGCGTAATCGTCACGATCACGATCACCGCCAGAAGATTGAGCTCGATCGCGCGCTCGACCTGCGCCACCTCCGGCTGCGGATCGATGGTCAGGACGACACGGCCGGCAGGACGCTCCGGCAGCGACACCGGGATCTCCTCGACGATCGGATGGACGCCTAAGAGGCGGGATAGCCGCGTCGGTTCCAGGGTCGGACGGGGGGTCGAGAGCGCCGCGTTATCGGCGTAATAGACGGCCTGAATGTGATAGCCGGTCTCCAGCGACCGCAGCAATTCGGTCAGCCGCTCCGGCGATTCATCCTCTTCGGCGGCCTCTGCCAAACGCTGATCGACCAGTTCGCGTGCGACATGCGACGCGGTATCGATTTCGGTCTGCACCCAATGCGATGCGGCACCGACGATCAGCAATCCGCCCGCCAGCAAGCTGATCAGCAGCGCGCCCGCCACAAGAAGAAGCAACCGCGTCGCCAGCGTCATGGACCCGATCCAGAATATCCACCGATCCACATTCCTAACCTTGTCACCGGCAATGGTCTATAGGATCCGACATGCGTGAACGCGTGTAGGCGAATGATTGCCGAAAATCGGGAAAACTTCCCGTATGCAGCAAAAAACCTTCATTTGGCAATAAAGCTGCCCTGTGGCATGGGACGCACTGTGCTTTAGAACTATAGAGCGAACCGAAATTGGCCGCTCCACTTGAGTATATCAGGGCTCTTTAATAGAGACTGAAAAAACCGTCTTACCGCCGATCGATCCTTTGGCAGGAAGTTACATGACAACAATTAGACGGAATAGCTGGGCGACATATCGCGCCGCCTCCACACTGGCGATTGCAGTTGTTGGATTAGTGAGCGGCGCCAATGCTTTGGGCGCGGATAGCAGCACCTCGGGGACAGTTCCGCCGCCGCCACCGTCTGATGATCTCGAAACCGTGGTGGTCAGCGTCACGCCGGTCATGGGCACGGGCCTGCCGGTCAGCAAAGTGCCGAGCAACGTTCAGGTTTTGCGCAAAGATACGATCGCCGCCGACCATGCCGAGACCGTGACCGAAGTGGTAGGTCATTACATGGGCAGCGTGACCGTGACCGATACTGAGGGCTCGCCGTTCCAGGAAGATGTGGTCGAGCGCGGCTTTACCGCCTCGCCGGTGCTGGGGACGCCGCAGGGTCTGGCATTCTATCAGAACGGCGTGCGCATCAACGAGCCGTTCGGCGATATCGTCCTGTGGGACCTGATCCCGGTCTTTGCCGTCGATGAAATTCAGGAATTGCCAGGCTCAAACCCGGTGTTCGGGCTGAACGCGCTCGGCGGCGCGATGACCTTTCAGATGAAGAACGGCTTCAACGCCCCCGGCAGTTCGGCGGAGATTTCAGGCGGTTCATTTGGCCGGATCAAGGGCATTGCCGAGACCGGGCTCGATCTTGGTGACACGGCGTTCTATATCGGCGCGCTGGCGTCGCATGAAGATGGTTGGCGGCAATTATCGCCGTCGGATCTGGTGCAGACCTTTGCCGATTTTTCGCTGCGCCAGAAGGATTACAGCCTCGGCTTGAGCCTCACCCTGGCTGACAGCAATCTGAACGGCAATGGCGCCGACCCCGCGCAGGATGATCGCACGGCGGCGTTCGCCATTCCGGACAGTGAGCGCAATCGCCTCGTGATGCTCCAGGCGCGGGGCACCGATGCGCTGTCCGACGCGCTGTCGATCGAGGGCACGAGCTATGTCCGCTATGCCAATCTCAAGATCGAAAACGGCGCGGCATCGGGCTTTACGCCGTGCGGCAACACTGTCTGTGACGATAACGGGCCAGTGACGCTGCTGAATGGCGCGCCGGTCACGCCGAACATGCCCTATTCAGGCACGATTCCGGTTGAGACCACCCAGGAGCTGGGCTTAGGCGGCTCGGTACAGGCAACGCTCGACGACCAGATCGCCGGGATGAACAATGTCGGGAATATCGGGCTCAGCTTCGATCAGGGTAGCTCGCATTTTTCCAGTGAGACGCTGCTGGGCAGCATCGTTTACGTGAACCCGCCGGGCACGATCACGGACTCGGATGGGGTGGCACTCGGTGGCAGCGACTATAATATCCGGCTGGCGGCGGTAAATCGCTATTACGGCAGCTTCATTACCGATACGCTGTCGCTGACCGATGCGCTGAGCCTCACCATGGCGGGTCGGTTCAATTTCGCGGAAATCCGGCTGTCCGACCGGTTCGGCGATAATCTGAACGGCAATCATTATTATAATCGTTTCAACCCGTCAGTCGGTCTGACCTATCAGATTGATCCCTCGGTTAATCTCTATGCGAGCTATAGCGAGGCGAACCGCATTCCGACCGCGGCGGAATTAAGCTGCGCCAACGCGACCGAGCCGTGCCAGTTTCCGCTGGGCTTCATCTCGGATCCCGGTTTGAAGCAGGTCGTCGCCCGCACGGTCGAGACCGGCGCCCGCGGCCACCTGGCCGACCAGGGCGGCTTCAAGCTGGATTGGTCGGGCGATATCTATGAAACCCGCAATCAGGACGACATTATTTTCGTCAGCTCTGGCCCGCTGATCAGCTCCGGCTATTTCGAAAATGCCGGAACGACCGAACGGCAGGGTGCCGAAGCATCGCTGAAAGGCAATTGGGACGATTTGGATTTCTTCGCGAATTACGGCTATGTGCGGGCGACTTATCGCAATAGCCTGACGATTTCCAGCGAGGATAATCCCGCGGCGGATATCAACGGCAATATCTTTGTGAGGCCCGGAGATCGGCTTCCGGAAGTGCCGCTCCACACGGCGAAACTGGGCATCGGCTATAGCCTGCCCGGCCACGTCCATGTCGAACTCGACACCGTGCTCACCTCGAGTCAGGTGCTGCGCGGTGACGAAGCCAATGATCAGGCACAGCTACCCGGCTATGGCGTGCTGAATGCGCGGGTCGATTGGCAGGCGACGGACCAGGTCTCGTTCTTCTTCGAGGGCGAGAATATCCTCGATAGCCGTTACGACACATTCGGGCTCTATAGTGACCCGACCGGCAATGGCGCCTTCCCGAACTATACCAATCCCCGCTTCTATGTGCCGGGCCAGCCCTTCGGTTTCTGGCTGGGCGCCAGGGTCAAGTTTTAGCAGGGGACGATTTGAGGCCAAAGCGGCCTCAAATCGTCCCGCCTGCCGCCCCCTCGGCAAAGGCGCGCAGGCGCTGAGCAATGACATCGCCGACCGCTTCCACAGCGGCACGTCGTGGGAAGTGGACCCGCCACGCAATACGGACCGTACGGCCGGGCCGGGTCGTCAGCGGTCGAAGCACGATGCCCGCATCCTGGGCAACCCCGGCCGCAAGTGCCGGGATCAGGGTCGTACCAAAACCGGCGGCAACCATATTGAGCAGGGTCGACAGGCTTGACGCCCGAAGCGCCCCGCCAAGGGCGCCACTATGGCCGCACGCCTCCAGAGTCTGGTCGCGCAGGCAGTGGCCATCGGCCAGGACCAGTATGTCGTGGGACAAATCTGCCTCTGCGATCTGCGCCTGTCCCGCGAGAGGATGATCCGGCGGCAGGGCCGCCAGAAACGGCTCGGCGAAGAGCGGCCGGCTCGCAAGGTCGGGCCCGTCCACCTCGGTCGCGAGCAGCACGGCATCCAGCTCATGCGCGCGCAGCCGATCGAGCAGCGCATGAGTCTGATCCTCCCACGGCTCCATCTCCAGCGCCGGCAACGCCTCGCGCAACGGCGCAAAGATCAGCGGCAGGAGATAGGGTGCCAGGGTCGGAATAATTCCCAACCGAAACGGTCCGGCGAGCGGATCGCGGAGATCGCGGGCAACGGCGAGAATTGATTCGGCCGCCGTCACCGCAGCGCGCGCATGGCCGATCAGCCGCCCGCACGCCGCCGTCGGGACCACGTTCTTGCTGTTGCGCTCGAACAAGGCAACGCCCAGCAACTCTTCAAGCTTGCGGATTTGCACCGACAAGGTCGGCTGGCTCACATTACAGGCCTGCGCGGCACGGCCGAAATGCTCATGTTCGGCCAAAGACAGCACATAGCGAAGGTCGCGGAGGTTCATCGGGATACTCGCTGGATCACCATAGGCTATGCCTATCACAGCCATTGTTATTTGCGACTTCCTTTTATCGCCTGCCTGTTTCAAACAATGGGGCCATAGGATTAACCCATCAGCGACGGAGAAAATTATGGATGGAATTGAAAGCCAGATATCTGGCAAATGCCCAATCATTCATGGCGCGCCAAAACATGCACGGTCAGACGGGCGGTCAAATCGCGATTGGTGGCCCAATCAGCTGAATCTGAAGATCCTGCATCAGCATTCGGCGCTGTCCAACCCGATGACCACCCAATTCAACTATGCGGTCGCGTTTCAAACGCTGGATTTCCAGGCCTTGAAGCAGGATCTCTATGCGCTGATGACCGACTCCCAGCCCTGGTGGCCGGCGGATTATGGTCATTACGGCCCGTTCTTCATCCGCATGGCATGGCATAGCGCCGGTACCTACCGCATCGCCGATGGCCGCGGCGGCGCATCCACCGGGACGCAGCGTTTCGCCCCGCTGAATAGCTGGCCGGACAATGCCAATCTCGATAAGGCGCGACGGCTGCTCTGGCCGATCAAACAGAAATACGGCAGCAAGATTTCCTGGGCCGATCTCATGGTCCTGGCCGGCAATTGCGCGCTGGAATCGATGGGCTTCAAGACATTCGGGTTCGGTGGCGGCCGGGCGGATGTGTGGGAGCCGGAAGAGGATATCTTCTGGGGCAACGAGGATGTCTGGCTGGGCGACA
>Ga0116229_10008032_pt1 | contig 16528 bp, 5 predicted proteins | sample S1TSphgellanicum_3_FD_87313 | JGI IMG/M metagenome (GOLD analysis project Ga0116229, IMG submission 87313) | Host-associated microbial communities from peat moss isolated from Minnesota, USA - S1T2_Fc - Sphagnum magellanicum MG | ecosystem: Host-associated > Plants > Peat moss > Unclassified...
AGTCGAACTGTGGGTTGTCTCCATTAACAAAATTTGATGCTTTAATTCTAAGTTGTGCTTCTTCACTACGATTACGATAGAACAGCCATGCCCTAATTCCTTCATTACGAGATATTAGTTGAGGGTATTGTCCACTTAGCATTGTTACTGTACCTGCGAGATTTGTTGGAGCTAACATGACTCCTGGCGGAGCAATCTGTATAATCTTTCTAGCTAATAATAGATCATTATTAGGAACTTTATATCTTGGCCAGTCTATTTCAACATTATTTCCAGCACGTAACACTGATGATTCTTTTAAAGGAATATGAAGCACTACCAATAAAATGACACAGGCTAACGTCAAAGCAATTAGTCTTTTGCCTTTTACAAACTTATTAAAATGAGTCAGGGCACAACTCACAGCTATGGCAATTGTCAAGGGAAAGGGAAGTATATAAAACATTCGCCAGTATATATTAGGGCTGGTCACATTTTCTATTAAAAAATGAGCAGAAAACGGATTTAAATATAATAAAAATGATGCTAAAGTCCAAATAAATAATTCTTTTCTTTTTGAACAAAAAATCAAACTAGCAGTTATTGAAATTATTGCTACCCAAGGGGTAATAGGAATATGTCTATTTATAAAGAAGTTCAAATGTCCCATGAAAGTAATTGGAAAGCCTTCATTTTGAGGGCTGTCAATACCAGCATAAGAAATGGCATATTTTCTAATGATAAGAGCATAAATCAATACATATCCTAAAGTAATAAAATACCAGAAAAGTAAACGCAGAGAAGACTTTAAATTATCTCTACTTATCGTACTCAGATAAGTAATGACAAGAATTGATGCTAAAGTCGGCAGCATAATGCAAGCTGTTGCTGTTGCTCCAAGCATAGAAATTGAAGCGATAAATAAAGGAAGCCATGAAAGGATACATGGTTTCTTAAAATAGTCAAAACTCAATGCAGCAAATAAGGGAATCCCAACTGATAAAAATAATACTTTTCCATGAAAAGCTCTTACGAATGAAAAATTTCCTATAGTTCTGTGAGTTTCCCCTAGTAACATAATTATTCCAATTGTAATTAATACTCCTATGGCATTCTTACTAGGTTCATCAGAAAAATATGATAAAGAATAAAAAAGTGATAACGGAATTAAAAATCCAACAATTGCTGGAAATAGTATATGGTAAAAAAATAAATATTCAGTTTTAGTGTAATAGGCTATAATTGCTTGTATATATTCATAAGGTAATGCTGTGTTAGTCATGTGTGAGACAAAAGGCGCACCATCCGCATAAAAAAAGTGAATTTCAAAGCTCATTCCTACTTGCGGATTTTGAAGATAATAGACAGGATTTGGTACATAATAAAAATCATCTGTATCAGGTCGGTGCATGAAGAGAGATAAACTAACTCCAATTACGCAGATTGCTAAAATAAAAAGCAAAACACCTCGATCATTTACAGTAACTTTAGACAGCCATTCTTTGGAGATAATACTACTCCCGAATAAAACTATGAAAGCTATCCTTACGCTATAAAGTGCATAGTTTTCAAATGTCAGATGCCAAACCTGAGCAATGTGCGTAAATACTGTAAGGCTCGCTAGTAAGCTAGTAAAGCTGAATAAGATAATCCTAGCTATGATAACGCTTGCATAAATGGAAGGTCTTGTTTCTTTTATAGGGTACTGAATAAAATCTCTTTTAATCATGTTGGTCTTTATATCCTATATTTCGCAGGTAAATGAGGAGATTAATGATATTTTTTATTCATAACACCATCAATCTCACAGTCTTAAGGAACTTCACCACGTTTTCTACATAAATGATATCGCTGTTAATACTTTTTTCAAATAGTCTAAATCGTTCTTTATATTTAAAAGTGACAAGCTCTGGATTGGAGGCAAGCCAAGTGAATCCAGGCGCAATTGCTGCCATGCAAGCGGTTGGCATTGATATTAGTCATCAGGTCTCGAAGGCACTTGCAGATTTCTTGCCAGAGGATTTCGATATCGTTATTTTCCTATGTGGCTGCGGTGTGAATCTGCCACCAGAGTGGGTCACTCGTGAGGTATTTGAAGACTGGCAGTTAGATAATCCAGCCGAACAGCCCGAAATCTTTCATAGAGTGCGCGATGAAGTTAAAGAGCGAGTCATTCGACTGATTGAGTCTCTCACTCAAAAACTTGGTGTGCCAGCACATTAGCCTGAGCCAACTTTAAACAAGCCTGCAACTTTTCGCCTACCACTTTGACGTGGGGTTCTATGAGCATGGAAGAGTGATCGCCAGGAACATAGTTATCCATTACGCCAATAGGCTGGACACCTAAAACTTGCTCCCAAATCTGCGTCAGCTTTTGCTCTACCTGATCGCGGGGGGCAACAAAGGTAACTTCTGGCTCTTGCCTTGATAAATCAGGTATTCTTAGGGCGCGGCGGTTGACTTTGCCGCTAGGAGTTAGGGGCAGGCTCTTGAGGAAGACAAAACTTGAAGGCACCATATAGTCAGGCAGTTTCTGTTTGAGTAGATGGTGTAGTTCGTCAGATGTAAGTGTCTGCGTGGGAACAACGTAGGCTATTAGGTGTTGGTTACCTGGTGCGTCTTCGGTTGCTATAACCACAGTTTCGCGCACATTGGGGTGTTGAGCGATCGCTGCCTCAATCTCGCCCAACTCAATCCTGAAACCCCGAATTTTGACCTGAAAATCTTTTCGTCCTAAAAATTCAACGCTACCATCTGGTCTGAAACGACCTAAGTCTCCTGTGCGGTAAATTCGCCTCGCACCGCATTCTGCATTTCTAAAAAAGACAAGTGTTCATCCGAACATGATAAGAGATGATAAAATTACTCCTCAGTTATTTAGTTAATAATGAGCAAATCTGTCATGACTCCTAGATGACGGGAGGCGGAGCCTCACATCTTTGCATTACAAGGCAGAGCCTTGTAACGAGGGATAATGCACAATTTTTTTCTGTCAATGCGTAAGTCCTAAGCTGTTCCACATTTAAATTGCATTTTCCTATTTTTTGAGAAAAGCCTCAAACCCTCTTTCTCCCTGCCCCATACCCCCTGCACCCTGCTGTCTAAATGTGCAAACTAGATGTGGAACAGCTTACCCTCTTAAAAATTATCTTAACTCTGATAAAGAAACTTGGGGTAACAGCGCCATAGCCTGGGTTAAGCAAGTCTGCAATTTCTCTGCCACCACCCGTACATGAGGTTCTTTAAGCACGGAAAGATGAGATCCGGGAACGTAATGGAGATCTATTCCTCCGGCGACAACATTACCCCAGCCGAATAGAGGGTCGTATTGTATGCCTACAGCCTCGTCCCGATACTGATCTTCAGTCCGCAAGAGGGTGATGCGACCAGGGTAAACTTGGATGACATACTCGTCCCGAGCTTGTACATTAGCGTCTATCACTTTTAAGTGTTCGTCAGTGTCAGATATCTGATGTACTACACTTAAATGATGCTTGTATCTTTGTTTGAGATTGTACGTACCCCATTCTCTCCAACCGACAAACTTTTTCCCAAGGTAGGCAGGTCCTTGTTGTAAAACATGATTTAAATGCAAGAAAACCCGCTTTCGGAATGGCGCTCGCTGTTCACAACCTGGAAGAGAAGTATCAATCATTACGAGAAAACCCACTTTCTCACCAAGCCTGTGGAGTTGCTGAGCCATCTCGAAGGCAATCATGCCTCCAAAGGAGTACCCTCCTAGGAAATAAGGACCATTGGGCTGAATAGTTTGGATTTCCTGAATATAGTAAGATGCCATCTGTTCAATCTGAGTATAGGGAGGCTGTTTTCCATCTAGCCCTTTTGGTTGTAGCCCATAAACTGGTTGCTCTGACCCTAGGTGGAGCGCCAAACTGTGGTAACATAGGATCTCTCCGCCAAGGGGGTGGATAAAGAACAACGGCGGCTTAGAACCTTTGGTTTGAATTTTCACCAAGGATGACCAAGTTGCATTGGAGCCATTCACCGAAGCCGAGCCTTGATTAACTAGTTCTTGTTCTTGACAAATCAACTGAACAAGAGCCTCGACAGTACCTGAAGTGAAAAGGGAGGCTAGAGGAATTTTTGTGCCGAATTCCTTCTCAATCTGAGCGAATAAGCGTACTGCTAGCAACGAATGTCCCCCCAAGTCAAAGAAGTTGTCCCTCACGCCAATGGGTTGGATACCTAAAACCTGTGACCAAATCTGCGTCATTGTGCTTTCTAACTCATTGCGGGGGGCAACAAAGGTAACTTCTGGCTCTTGCCTAAGTTGCTCAGGTATTGGCAGGGCTAGTCGGTCTACTTTGCCGTTATTTGTCAGGGGTAGAGCCTCCAGAATCACAAAAGCGGAGGGCATCATATAGTTGGGCAACTTATCCTTCAGAAAGCGCCGCAGTTCGTCGGTCGTAGTCACTTGCTCTTGATGTGAAACGACATACGCCACTAAACGTTGGTCGCCTGGTTGGTCTTCACGGGCCATGACCACCACCTCTCGTACAGCGGGGTAGAGACTTAATAGCGTCTCAATTTCTCTGAGTTCAATACGTACCCCTCGGATCTTAACTTGACGATCCAGGCGACCAAGAATTTCCAGAGAACCATCAGGACGATAGCGTCCTTTGTCGCCAGTGTAGTAAAGTAAATCTTGTTCGTCGTTCCGGAAGTGGTTCTTCACAAACTGAGAACGGTTTTTCTGCGTTGCATTAATGTAGCCTAAACTCCGAAATGGTGTCCGCAGAACAATTTGACCGGATTCACCAATGCCACACAGTTGGTTGTTTTCTGCTAAAACCAGTGCTTGGGTTTCCGGAAGCGGTACCCCCACAGGCTGTACCCCAGGGAGGATTTGGGCAGGTATCTGGTAATAGCACTTCGCCAAAGTCGTCTCCGTCGGACCATAGAGATTCACAATTTCACCCATTAGAGGGAAGCTTTGACGCCACCGACTTACAAGTGTATCCTTGAGCGGTTCTCCGGCAAAGAAGATACATCTTAAGCTACCCAGAGAAACTTCCTCCGGTACATTAACCAACCATGATTCTGCAAGCGAAGGAACTGTGTGCATGAGAGATATTTGCTCACGTTCCAACCAACGCAGAAGTCGCGTCGGTTCTAGTTCATCCCCTTCTGCCGGCAGACAAAGGGTTGCGCCACTGGTCAAGGGTAGGAAAATATCCCTCAGGACAACATCAAAGGAAAGCCCAGTCAATTGAGCAGTGCGGTCTTGCTGATCAACAGCAAAAGTCTGCCGTTGCCAGTTGAGAAAATGTGCTAACCCTTTGTGGCACCCCAACACACCTTTAGGAACACCAGTCGTGCCAGAAGTGAAGAAAATATAAGCGGCATCGTCAGGAGACAGTTGAGGTAGATGTATTGCTTCACTGCTGTCTGTTTCAGAATTTATCGCAACTCCAGTGTTTGAATCTACAAAAATGGGGTGTGGGGTGTGGGGTGTGGGGTGTGGGGAAAGGGGCAGAGGGAATTGTTCATTGCCCATTGCCCATTGCCCACTAACAATTACGTGCTTGGCTTTAGCTTCCTGAAGCATGACAGACTGCCGTTCGCTTTGATACTTCGGATCGATAGTCAGTAGCACACCGCCACTCAAGAGTACGCCCATCATACTGGCAATCAGCCCAAAGCTGCGTGAACCGAACACAGCGACGACATCGCCACGAGATACCCCGTGGCTCAGCAGAACCCCTGCCACGGCGTGAGCGCTTGTGGATAATTCGCTGTAATTCCAAGAGCGATCGCCTTGGCAGACTGCTGAGTGTTCTGGTGTACTGCTGACCCAATTTGTGAACATTGTGGTCAGCAAATTGTACTGTGGCTGTGGCAACACCGCACTAGGATCTGGCAGCAAAGGTCGATCTGCTGGCGTGACCAGAGAATACAACCCGATAGGGCTACTTGGATCTGTAACAATCTGCTCAAGTAGAAACTGGAATTGAGACAGAAGGCTAATCATGCGTGCAGTAGAAAAGATCTCCCGCTGATACACCAGTTGTAACTTCAGTTCACCTAAGTGTTCCTCCACATACAAAGTCATAGAGAATTTTGACTGTGGTTCGTTCAGTTCAAGGTTCGTGAGGGTCAATTCAGGGAGTTCCGCAGCCGTCTGGGGCATGTTGATGAAGTTGAACATCACATCAAACAGTGGGTGACGGCTGAGACTACGTTGTGGATGCAGTTCTTCTACGAGCTTCTCAAAGGGTATATCCTGGTTGGCATAAGCCCCTAATGCCACCTCGCGGACTCTATAGAGCAATTCCAGGAAACTTGGATTGCCTGAAAGGTCGGTGCGTAGCACTAGGGTATTGAGAAATAATCCCATCAGATCTTCAATTTCAGCCCGATTGCGACCAGCTATCGGAGTCCCCACGATGATATCGTCCTGCCCGACATAGCGGTAGAGCAAAGTCTTGAACGCTGCCAGGAGAGTCATATACAGGGTAGCCCCTGAACGCTGCGAGAGTGCTTTCAGCGCCTCGGTCAAAGTCTGAGATAACTCCAGGGATTGCTTTGCACCTAGTCCATTTTGAATCGGCGGTCGTGGTCGGTCGGTAGGTAAATCCAACGGAGCAAGCGCTCCTGCCAATTGTTGCTTCCAGTAGTCGAGCTGAGTCTCTAGGGGCGAACGACCGTTGGCTCCTACTTCAGTGAGCCACTGTCGCTGCCAGTAAGCGAAGTCAGCATACTGGATGGGTAACTCTGGCAAAGGTGTAGAGACGTTGCCTCCAACGTTTTTACAATAGAGGCTGGACAACTCTCGGACAAATATCCCCTGTGACCAGCCATCGGAGATAATATGATGCATCGTCACCAGTAGCACGTGGGACTTTTCACCCAGCCTCAGCAAGGCGACTCGTAGTAAAGGACCCTTCGCCAGATCAAAGGGACGCTCTTGTTCCTCAGTGATTAAACGTTGCACCTCATCCGATTGTGGATTTTGGGCTTCTGTGAAACCCAAATCCCAAATCGGCAATTGAAAATCTACAGATGGAGCGATCGCCTGAATCGGTGAGCCGTTCACCATCTCAAAGGTGGTGCGCAGAACTTCATGACGCTGCACGATTTCAAGCAATGCCATTTCTAATGCGTCTACTTGGAGCGAGCCTACGAGGTGCAAGGCCATTGAGATGTTATAGGCAGCACTTTCGCTCTCCAGTTGGTTGAGGAACCACAGCCTAGTTTGCGCAAAGGACAGTTGCCGGTCTTCTGTGTCCCGTGGCAATCTTTGAATGGCTCCAAGTCGCTCTGGGGCCGTTCCGCGAAGCGTCTCGATCTGTTCAGCTAGACCAGCTACGGTAGGTTCAGAAAACAGGCTGCGCAGAGGAAGTTCAACACAGAAGGCTTCGCGCACCCGAGAAATTACTTGGGCCGCCAGCAAGGAGTGTCCCCCCATGGCAAAAAAGTTGTCGTGGATTCCTAATTTCTGCCCGAGGATATTGGTCCAGATTGCCGTTAGAATCTCTTCAGTCGGAGTGCGGGGTGGCGACGAGCTTTCTTCAAGACCACTCCTTGATGTCTCCGGTGCTGGAAGCGCCCGACGGTCTACCTTACCATTGGGGTTTAATGGCAGGGCATCTAAGAAGACGAAGGCAGTAGGCACCATGTAGTCGGGTAGCTGAGTGAGTAAAAAGGAGCGCAACTCACCGGTCGTCATGAAAGGGGTGTCGGGTGTAGGGGATAGGGTGTGGGGAATATCTTCTTTAAGAACACCCGACTTTCTGTTTCCTGGGACTTGCTCAGGGTCGGCAACCACATACGCCACGAGCCGCTTGTCACCGGGAACATCCTCTCTAGCAACGACTACAGTCTGTAGCAGTGCCGGATGCTGTAACAGCATGGCTTCAATTTCTCCCAACTCGACGCGGAAGCCACGAATTTTCACTTGGTGGTCAATCCGACCAAGGAACTCGATATTCCCGTCCGGCAAATAACGCACCAAGTCCCCGGTTTTGTAAAGACGAGATCCAGGTTCGCGACTAAAAGGGTTGCGAATAAACTTTTCCTCAGTGAGTTCCGGACGGTTGAGATAGCCGCGTGCTAAACCAGCCCCACCAATGTGCAGTTCACCCGACTCACCGACAGGTACGAGCTGCAAATGTTCATCTAGGATATAAGTCTGGACGTTGTCAATAGGGCGACCAATTGGAGCTGTTGTGCGTAGGCAAAGCCCGCCGCAGGCATCGCTTCCTGATTGGCAGGTCCAAAGGGTAGCATCTATCGAAACTTCTGTTGGACCATAACAATTCAGCAGAACATTTTCCTTCTGCAGACGGCTTAAGAAGCGTTCCATGAGTTCGATAGTTAAAGCTTCTCCGCCTGTGGTCACATGCCGAAGCTGTTGAAAATTAGAGAAACCCTTTTCCTCCAATAACATCCGCATGATGGAGGGTACTAAGCCTAGGACGGTGATCTGTTGCTCAGCGATTGTCTTGACGAGGTAAGCACTATCCTGATGTCCACCTGGGCTCGCCATCACTAACTGGGCTCCATTGGACAACGGCCAGAAAATTTGCCAGACTGAAGGGTCAAAGCTAAAAGAAATTGTCTGTAAGACCTTGTCAAATTCTGTGATGCCGAAAGTTTTTTGCCGCCAGCACAGCATATTGCAGATTCCACGGTGAGGAATCATCACACCCTTGGGCTGTCCTGTTGACCCTGAGGTGTAGATGACGTAGAGCAGATGGGCGGCCGTCACTGCACTCACAGGATTTTCTGGGCTGTTCTGGGCAATTGTTGCCCAATCTGAATCCAGACAAATAATTTGCGCCCCACGATCTGGTTGGTGATGGACAAATTTCTCTTGGGTAAGGATCACTGGTGTCTGGGTGTCTTCTAAGATGAAGGCTAAGCGCTCTTGTGGATATGCTGGATCTAACGGGACATAAGCACCACCCGCCTTGAGAATTCCCAAAATTCCCACTACCATTTCTATGGAGCGCTCAACACACAAACCCACCAGCACATCGGGTCTGACCCCCAGTGCTTGCAAGCGGTGCGCCAGTTGGTTTGCCCGACAATTCAACTCGATATAGGTGATCTGCTGCTCTACAAAGACCACCGCCACAGCGTCAGGCGTCTTCTCGACCTGAGCCTCAAAGAATTGATGGACACATAGATCCAGAGGATAATCTCTCGAAGTGCCGTTCCATTCAAAGAGCAATTGTTGCTGTTCTGCTGCTGTGAGTAGGGGTAATTCTCTGATTCGTTGCTGTGGATCAGCAACAATCCCCTCAAGTAGAATCTGGAAATGTCCAGCCATCCGGACAATAGTAGCGTCATCAAACAAGTCTGTGTTGTAATCCAAACAGCCTTTGAGACCCGACGCTGTCTCTTCTAGTTCAAGGGTTAAATCAAATTGCGTCGCCTGGGTCTGGACTGATTGGGCACTGAGGGTCAGACCAGGCAGGTCTAGTTGCCCCATCGGCGCATTCTGGAAGACAAACATCACCTGGAACAGGGGATTATAGCTGAGGGAACGTTCCGGTTGTAGTTCTTCTACCAACTTCTCAAACGGTAGGTCTTGGTGGTCATAAGCACTTAAGGCGACTTCCTTAATTCGACCTAGCAATTCCTGAACACTGGGGTTGCCGGAAAGGTCAGTACGTAACACCAAAGTGTTGACAAAAAATCCAATCAGATCCTCAGTCTCAGAACGGTTCCGACCAGCGATCGGTGAACCGACAATCATGTCTGACTGACCAGAATAGCGGTAGAGCAAGGTCTTGAACGCTGCAAGCAAGGTCATGTACAGGGTGACACCGGAGCGCTGCGACAGCGTGATGAGCGCCTCAGTTAAGCTTTGAGGTAGCTCCAGATATTGCCTTCTCCCAGAGTAGGTGATCACTGACGGTCTTGGTCGGTCAGTGGGTAACTCTAGCACTGGGGGACTGTTTGCGAGCTGCTGCTTCCAGTAGTCAATCTGGGTTTGTAGGGGTGAATGCCCATCTGTCCCTACACTTTGTAACCACTGACGCTGCCAGTGGGCGAAATCAGCAAATTGGATCGGCAATTCAGAAAGCGAAGACGGCTTTTTGGTGGAGAAAGCTTCGTAGAGTGCTGCCAGTTCCTGTAAGAAGACATTCAACGACCACTCGTCAAACACAATATGATGAATTGTGAACAGCAGCAGATGGTCTTCTGTTGTCAATCGCAAAAGTTGAACCCGCCACAACGGTCCTGTCGCTAGGTTAAAAGGTTGTCCAGCCGACTCTGTTGCCAGTCGCTCAGCTTCTGCTCTCCGCAACTCTGTTGGCAAGTCCTGAAGCTCTACTATCGGCAACAGCAGAGTTTGGCTGTTGTGAATCACCTGAACTGGTTGCCCATTCACCGCCGCAAAAGCGGTTCGCAAAGACTCATGGCGTTGGACAATTTCACCCAAGCTTTGCTCGAGTGCGACTACATTCAACGTCCCAGTCAGGCGGTAGGCTACCGGGATATTATAGGCAGCACTGTCTGGCTGCAATTGAGTGATGAACCACAGTCGAGCTTGAGCAAAAGAAAGGGGTAGGTTTTCTCTTGCCGACACTCGTTCAATCCCAGAAGCCTTGATCTCTGACGTGTTCCGGCACGTTGGGTCGATCAACTGACCAAGTTCCGCGACTGTAGGCGACTCAAACAGACGGCGCACTCGTAAATCTACTGAGAAACACTCCCGCACCCTGGAAATGACTTGGGTTGCCAGCAGTGAATGTCCCCCCAGTTCAAAGAAGTTGTCAAAAATACCTACTTGTTTCAGCCCTAGTATTTCCGACCAGATGCCAGCTAATACCTCTTCCGTGGTATTGCGGGGTGGGAGGTAGTCAATTTCGATACCACTTCTTTGGAAATCTGGTGCTGGTAGGGCACGGCGGTCTACTTTGCCATTGGGGGTCATAGGCAGCGCTTCCACCATCATAAAGATGGCAGGCACCATGTACTCTGGTAACTGCTCCTTGAGGAAGCGGCGCAATTCCATCTCTTTGGGAACTTGCTCCTGGTTTGGGACGACATAAGCCACAAGCCGCTGGTTGCCTGGTTGGTCTTCCCTGACCATGACTACACTCTGCAGCACTGAGCCATGCCGCCCCAGCACCGCTTCAATTTCTAAGAGTTCAATCCGGAAGCCACGCAGCTTCACCTGATGATCACCCCGACCGATATACTCTATATTACCATCTGGTAAATAGCGTCCCAAATCCCCAGTCTTGTACAGGCTTTCTCCTCCCCTGCTCCCCCTTTGCCCCTTATCCCCAGAGGGGGCCCCGAGTCCCCCCTGCCCCCCTGCGCCCCTGCCCCTTCCGAAGGGGTTGGGGATGAATTTCTCCGCAGTCAACTCTGGGCGGTTAAGATAGCCTCGGGCAAGTCCAGCACCACCAATGTAGATCTCGCCTGGTACACCTACTGGAACTGGTTGGAGATTAGCATCCAGTAGATAGATTTGCGTGTTGGCAATCGGACGTCCAATCGACTCTGGAGCATCTTTGGTACGAGAAACCAGTTGAGAAGCTTCGACTCGGTAAACAGATGACCAGACGGTAGTTTCTGTGGGACCGTACAAATTCCAAACAGAGGTGCTTCTTTCTAACAGTTGATCTGCAAGTTGTGGGGTTAAAGCTTCACCACCACAGAGGATTTTCAGTCGAGGGATGCTCTCCCACTGCGCTGCCAGAAGCAGACGCCAAGTGGCTGGGGTTGCTTGCATGACTGTAGTACCGGAGTTAACCAGTTGCTCTAACAACCGTTTGCCGTCAGTTGCCACTTCCCGACTCACCACAACTATCTTGGCTCCGACCAGCAGTGGCAGGTAAAGTTCAAGTACCGCAATGTCAAAAGATATCGTTGTCACTGCCAGGAGAGTATCAGACTCTGTGAGTCCCGGCGACTGTCCCATGGAATACAAAAAATTAGTCGCAGACTTGTGGCAAAGTTGAACGCCCTTGGGCTTACCTGTAGAACCCGAGGTGTAAATCACATAAGCCAAGTTGTCGCCTGTGACATCACTCTCTGCATTCGCTTCAATTCTCGTGGAGATGACCCCCCAATCTGTATCCAAGCAAACTACATGCGCCCCAGACTCAGGCAATCCGTCCTGAATGTGCTTCTGAGTCAACAGCACTAATACCTGTGCATCCTCTAACATCAATGCTAGACGTTCATTTGGATATGCAGGGTCTAGCGGTACATAAGCACCACCTGCCTTCAGGATACCTAGCAGTCCCACCACCATCTCTAAAGAGCGCTCTACAGAGATTCCCACGAGTACTTCTGGTCCTACGCCCAGTGTTTGCAAGTGATGTGCTAATTGATTAGCGCGAATGTTTAACTCTCGGTAGGTCAGATGCTGCTCTACTCTGCGAGAAGCCTCGCTGCGCTCGTCTACAAACACAACCGCTACAGCATCAGGGTTTTGCTCTACCTGAGCCTCAAACAACTGATGGATACATTGTAACTGGGGATACTCAGTATAGGTGTCGTTCCATTCCACAAGCAACTGCTGCCGTTCTGTTGCTGTGAGCATTGGTAATTCAGCGATTCGCTGCTCTGGATTCGCCACAATCCCTGCAAGCATTGTCTGAAAATGCCCGATCATCCGGCTAATGGTTGCAGCATCAAACAAATCAGTATTATATTCCCACCATCCCTGCAGCCCTGAGTCTGTCTCCTGCATTGAAAGGGTCAAATCCAACTTAACTGTTGTTGTATCGGTTTCCGACGGTTGAACGGTCAGATTGGGTAATTCTTGTTTCTTCGTAGTGGCATTGTGCAACACGAACATCACCTGGAACAAGGGGTAATGGCTCAGGGAATGTTCTGGCTGTAGAGCTTCTACCAGTTCCTCAAACGATACATCTTGGTGAGAGGATGCATCCAAAACAACCTGTTGCACTCGACTTAGTAACTCTGAGAAAATTAGGTTTCCCTGGAGGTTGGTGCGTAGCACCAAGGTATTGATGAAAAAGCCATTTATAGACTCAATTTCCTGGCGAATTGGAGAGCCGACAACAATGTCTTCACTGCTGCTGTAGCGGGAGAGTAAAGCGATGAAGACCGTTAGCAATGTTATGTGTAAAGTAGCTCCTGACTGCTGGCTCAGGGTTTTCAGCTTTTGCGTTAGGTCGGGATTGATCTTAAAGGATTTGCTGCTACCCAGTCCGTTTTGAACAGGGGGACGGGGACGGTCAGTGGGGAGTTCTAGGAGCGGTGGTATCCCTGCCAACTGTTGCTTCCAGTAGCTGAGTAGGGGCTCTCGGCCGTTCACGCCTACCTCAGTTGACCACTGCTGCTCTCTGTTAGCGTCGTCAGCGGTCAAGGGATCTACTTGGGTATTTGGCTGTAGGGATAAAACGTGTTTTTTGATACTCATAAAATTGGTGTAAGTGAAATTACTATCATCAATTGACAATCTCAGTTCCCAACTTTCTGCACACACATGACCACCGGTGATTTAAATGCACACAGATATAAAAGCATGCAACTAAATCAAGAATATTGGATGAAGGAATTGAGTTTGTAAATAATTTTCTGAGGGAGGTCGCTCTTGTTCATATAAGAGCAACATCTAATTTCAGTTGCGATCGCGCTAATTCTATTAATTCACGCGCAGTCTTTAACTTATTTTCATCTTTAATCTTCTGCTCAAAACGGTCTGAATAAGTTCCTTCCATATGCTGTAAATAAGCTTCTAGATACTTAATACGTAAGCGTAGATCCTGATCCTGAAGAAAAGCAATGTCAGCTTCAACCATATTACGAAGAACAAACATGGGAATGGGGCTACGGAGTGGACGGAAATTTGGATTGTGGAGACCAGGGCTTTCAGTACGCATATGAAATTCCCCGATCATCAGTCCTTTCTCAACAAAGAAAGGCTTAACTTTTTTTTGCACACCATCAATTATTTTTGGAGCATCCTCTATATGTATATCAGGAACGATAAGTAATAATGTTTTTCTGAGGGCCGCAGCTCCGGCTTGTGGTTCTAACTCACGGAAGATATCTCGGTAGCGTAAAACAATCTCTGCAATTTGCGGTATATCCAAACTTTTAGTCCGAAGAACTCCTAACTGCATGCTGTTTGACTTGATTGAGTGAGGCACAAAAGGGCAAACAGGACCAAGTCTACCGACATTAGGGTGAGGTTTTGCCACAAAGTCTTCAGTCCACTGCATCATCTCAACTAAGTAGGGAAGGTCTTGTTGGATCTGTTCAAGCTCAGTTGGTGTGTAAAGTTTCATTCCTAGGAGGTAGTTTGTGAATTTTTGATTAAGAAAAGGGTCTGTAAAACTGATGTAGCGTCAGGTAAAATCATGTCATAGAAAACAGCAATAGATCTCATTTCTGATAGTTCTGCTTAGACTAATGTCCAGACAGAAGACAGTGCTAAACCCCGTATTTTTTATATGTAGTGCAATTTTGGTAGATAGCAGTGTGTAGATAGACTGACTGTTTAGATGTATGGTTACCTGTTTGGAGAGAAACTTTCAGAGTCTAATCCTATTTAAAAAACAAGCCATAATTCGGTAAACAAACAGACAAAATGTGTTCTTATCTTAACGTTTATACTAACTTTTATTCTCCCTATTTATCATCATCTATTATGTTTTTATCATACCAATCATGAAGTTTAAATACTAAAAGTTATTTCAATTATAAAGTTTCAGTATTTTACTTAAAGTCTCCTCATTCATTTGGCAGGGCAAACGCATCTTGTCAATAAGAACACCTCAATCTCAATAAAGCCTCCAATAATCGCATTAACGGCTGTTTATTGATAATGATTTAGGCGATCGCTTTGACCCTCAGAAAATCACTCAACCGATAAATTCTGATTCTTGCGTTTATTCATTAACCAAGGTTTTTGTCAAGACTAATTTAGATGCGTTTGCCCTGATTCATTTGGGGAAAGAAAATTTTTTTGTACCACATACACTCTATAGTGTATGTTAATAACCTGATGATAATGATGATAAAGTTTATGTTTAGATGTTGCCTATGGATATAAAGTTATGGTGTAAGTCAATAAAGTTCAGTTGAGCACCAACTCACCAAACCCTCGCTAACGCCAGTCACCTAGGTCGGGCTAACCCTCTTGCAGAACTGGACCGCGCTGCCTCACCGACCGCAAACATTGTTGTTCGCGCAGCGTCTCCCCTTGAGAAAAGCTAAAATAACATATCGAGAGGCATTATGAAAAATAAATGGTATCTATAAGAGATCATTAAGAAATCATTATCAAAGCGTAGCTATCGATGGAGTTCCAAGGTGAGTGGAGAGCGATCGCCAAGGTCAAAAAGAGAACTCCAAGAAATAATGGGTGCTTTTTTAAGGTTGTTGACTGTTGACGGTTAACTGCAATGCAATTGGAGATTTTTTGAATTGTTCGTCCCTAAGTGCCTGAAATAAGTGTAGTGTCTGTACTGAGGGGAGTAGGTGAAGGTGAAATAAAATGCGTATTTGGCAGGCAGATTTTTATCGTCGTCCCCAGAAGGATGGAATGGGGCAGGTGTTGTGGGAGTTGTTGATTTGTGACGCAACCCGCAGCTTTGAGTATGAGGCTACCTGTCTTCAAAGAGAATCAAATTCAAGTTGGGTTGCGTCTCAGCTTCAGCAAGCAGCCTTTGAACAACTACCAGATGTCATTCAGGTGTTTCGTCCTCAGTCTTTGAGTTTAATTGAACAAGCTGGACGCAGCTTAGGCATTTCTGTAGAACCAACTCGCCACAGCTTAGCATTAAAACAGTGGTTGCAGGAAAAGAATTATCCCATCTCCTTAGACAAACCACCGCCTCTACCGTTGCCAGAAAACCTTTGGGGAGAAGAGTGGCGCTTTGCCACACTCCTGGCTGGTGATATCGAAGAGGTGTTTGGCGATCGCCCGATGCCAATTTTGCAAATGCCAGAATTTCTTTTACCCATCAATCTAGGTTTGGCGTCAATTTTACCAGTTCCTGGTGTGATCATCTATGGTGGACGGCAATCGATACGCTTGGCAAGGTGGTTGCAACAAGCCTGTCCTGTAGCACTGAATTACGTGGCAGGTGTGCCGGATGGGTTGGTGTTAGAAGCTGGTTTAGTAGATCGGTGGATTGTTGCTACGTTTGCAGATCAGGAAGTCACCGCGTCTGCTCAGGTTTATGAACAGCGCAAACAACAAAGTCAAGGACTACACTTTTTATTAGTGCAACCTGACGATTCGGGAAGGACTTACACCGGCTTTTGGTTGTTGCGAGTAGAAGAGCTATTGGGCTTTTAAAAAGTAAAAAGATAAAAGATAAAAGTAAAAAGAGAATCCCCATAAATAAATTTAGGGGCATCAAACCAATTTTATTCCTCTTTCTTTTTACAGCCCTCCGGGCAAGGCAGAAGGCAGGAGGCAGAAGGCACTTATGTAAATGTGATGGATTATACCGACAATGGAATGCCTTCTGCCCTGCCTTGCCCATAACGGGTCAAAGCCCACGGATTTATTCGTCACAAAAAATATGCGGAGGAGTGCGAGACGCGCAGTGAACCAGCGCTGCAGGAGGGTCAGCCC